>Ga0114922_10000642_pt1 | contig 33703 bp, 43 predicted proteins | sample AartaG_FD_100975 | JGI IMG/M metagenome (GOLD analysis project Ga0114922, IMG submission 100975) | Deep subsurface microbial communities from Aarhus Bay to uncover new lineages of life (NeLLi) - Aarhus_00045 metaG | ecosystem: Environmental > Aquatic > Marine > Oceanic > Sediment | place... | reverse complement strand
TCCAAATGAAATAAAATCCTATAAATCTATTTCAAATATTAATACATTTTGATAAATCCTTTTAATTTTATTTCTATTTATTTAACATTTTATAATTATAATCTCAAAATAGTAAAAACTTCAAATTATAATTTTAGAAAGAATACTAATTGAAAACTTTATAATAATTTCAATATAAATAAATATAAGATGTTGTTATTAACCTTTCAAAATGCCTTTTTGGATTTAATTACTACACCTCCCGGTTCAATGATATTTGTTATACTATTAGCTTTAACGACGGCATTAATTAGCGCAGCTTTAACAAGATTATTAGTAGATACAGACGCGATTAACCGTAAACAAAAACAAATTAAAGGTCATGAGGAAGAAAAAGAAAAGATAGTTGCATTAGCTGAGGTTGACACTGAACGCTATATAAAGGCACGAAAAAGATGGGAACGTAAAGACTCTATGTTTAAACAAACAAAGCAAAGAATGGGTCTACAAAGAATGAAACCAACGTGCATAACGTTTCTCCCGATGATTATTATCTTTGGTATTGTGAATACAATGTTCGCAGGTAGACCGGTAGCAATGTCTCCTATGAATGCTAACGATGTTCCCTTAATTGGTGGCTTTATCGCAGCTGGTAATATTTTTATAAATTTCACAGCTTGGTATTTTCTCTGTTCATTAGGATTTAACACACTTGTTCAAAGGATCCTCAAACTTCAAAGTCAAGCTTCAGGTGGCATGGGAGGAATGTTCGCTGGCCAAAAAGCAAAAGCTTTGGAATTTCCGGAAGTATAACACTATTAATTTATACAAAGGAAAATACGCAACGGGAGGGATTTATTCTTATAAGAAGTATTTTCTTATATATTGAACCCCCGAGTGCATTCACACACTGGCTTTCTGGGATGGCTTCCACTCCAAGCCAGCGCCGTACCGGGCTAGGCAACCGTTGCAAAAATGAAAAGAAGTAAAAAGATTATTTAGGATTTTATACGTTTAAACTATTTTATTTGAATAGACACTACTTCAGTCATTTTTTTCTCTAATTTAGCTTTTTGAATCGCTGTTTCGACTTCGTCATGTTTAGCTCCTTTTTTTATTTCAATTGTTTCTGCGATTGGTTCTATATGTCTATAATTTACCCTTCTTCTTCGAACTTTTAAACCATCAATTAGCAAGTAGTTTTTATCAATTATATCAACAATAATACAATAATGTCCTGCTTCTCTTCCTGTTGTTTTTACGCACAATCTTCCAATATCATACACACTCATATAATTTGTCACCAAATTATTTTTACTTGTTTCTTAATTACTGGTTATTTTTTATATCCAGTAAAGATATGTAATTTTTAGTAATTTTAAAAATCAATATAAGAATAAAATTTTTTCGATTTTTTAGATAAAAAGAGAATTATACTTTTTCTAGGGTAAAAAGAATTTTTTCTAAAATTTCTTCAACTGTAAGGTTTTCTGTATTTATAACAAGGTCATACATTTGACTTAATTCCTCTTGATCATTTAAATCTATATTATAGAGACGTTTAAACCTCTCTAATTCTGATTTTTCTCTTAGTGCTGTCTCTTTTAACTTTTCTTCATAACTACTACTATCTCTTTCTGACATTCGTTTAACTCTGGTTTCTAGGGTGCAAGTTAATAATATTTTGAAATCTGCTATAGTCTTGAGGATATACCCACTTAGTTGACTATCGATAACAATATTTCCTTTTTGAGCAATTTCAATTATTTTGCTATCTAATTTTTTATCAATATCAGGGTTTTCTTCTACATATTCAGTAAATTCTTCTAAAGTCATATTAGTTTCTAGTGCTAGAACTCTAAAAATTTGGCCAGTACTGTAATACTGGATTTTTAGTTTTTCAGCAATTAATTTTGCTATAGTAGATTTGCCAGTTCCGTGGAGTCCTGAAATTGTTATTATCATTTTATATAAATTTTTTAAAGTTAAATCTAATTCAATTAAGAAAGGAAATATTTATGATTTTTACTGTTAAGAATAAATAATTATGCTAATAATCTAAGACGTTTTTTGGCTCCAAATTGTCTCTTTTATTAATGTTTGAAGGCATTTTGCACAATACCTTCCACTTTCCATTCTATTTGCCCTTCTTGCCGTATTATGAGTTTTAGTCATTTTAGAAGGTCTTAGTCTTGGAACAGACTGAAGCGGTCTTTTACATATTGCACATTTTGCTCTTTTGGGTTTTCTTCTCCAATAATGGGTAACATTTCTGTTCCCTGGTGTGCTGATATTTTTCCTTGCTTGAGCTTTGGAACGTAAGCCTGGACGTGGAATTTGAAATTACCTTTTATTTTTCTGTTTGAGAAATAATTATTAATATATATGAAATTAAATTACTGAAAAAATATTAATTTTATTATTTTACCTAAGGTTTTAGACTTAATTTGTTTTGAAATTCTTTAAATATTTGATATAAATCTTCAATTAATTTTTCTCTTAAATTTGCATTAGAAAATATTTGATCATCATGATTTAAAGCATTTGTTTGAACTGATTTAACCCTAGATAGAATATCATCTAATCCTGGAAACTTACCCAAATTATAAGTCAACTCTTCAAATAAATTAAAAATTAGATCGTTTTTTGTTAAACCATCCAAAGTTAACGCATCCATAAGAGTTATAAAAGATGTGGTTATTTCGGAAGTAATACCAGGTAATTCTAAAAAAGTGCGATTATTTGTAGCTATACTATTATCTGATAGATTTAGGGATGAAACTCGATTAATGATCTCTATAGCGGAGTTATAATCTTGAGTAAAATCCATTCTATTAAGGAGATCTGGCAGTTGAAGTTTATTTTCTTTTAAGGTAAAATTTAACTTTAATATGTTATTCATAGTTGTTTTTAATGCTTTTTTGAAGAAATTTTGATTAACTATCCCCTTTTGATATTTATTATTTAAATTTGTTATTGATTTAACTAATGCAAATAGTTCAGATTCAATTTTCGATTCAGTTTCAGGATTATTATTATCTTCTGTCATGTCACACTTAAATAATTAAATAAATCAGAATTTTTATATTACTTTTGGATTGAGAGCTAATAAATTTAACCAAATAATGTTGGACGTAGAAAGTAGAATAAAATAGCAACTATAACACCAATAATAATGTTAGGGATTAATACACGGGTGGTAGAAGAATTACTTAATTCTCTTATAGCGAGAGTTATTAAAATAGGTACCCATGTAGCAAGAGTTAAAGCATCGATTATATCTAAAATTGCCCAAGTTGGAGCATTAAATACTTGATCAATATTAACCACATCTACCGTTGGAAATCCAAAAAGTACAACCAAAATCTTAATACCATTTATTAATAAAAATGGAGTGAACGCACATAACATCATTCTGAATTTATATGCTCCTTCTAATGTTAGCATAGTACCACCTTTATATATACTAAATGGGCTTATATCTGATTCTTTATATTTTTCTTTTTGTTCTTTCACCCCTCCAAAGCGTGTTTCTAACTTATCTGTGAACCCTACAGCATAATTAGCTCCCTTGCTAAATAACCATATTAAAAACCAAAAGAAAATTAATTGATAACAAAAACCAAATATAAAAAAAGAGGCAAAAAAGCCTAAGCCAATTAAGAAATGTATAATTGTAAAAGGTGGAATGCCTGCAAAATTAAAATGTGAAAAGAAAGCTAAGCCCATTAATGCATATAATAAAGAACAAAACAATAAAATTAACCAGCCAGGAGCTTTACTTCTTTTATGATTAATATCGTGAAAAGCTTTTGGAGCATTCACAAAAAGATAAAGAATCTTCATATACCAAGGGTAAGGACCGATCCATTCTGCTTCATATCTTCTAAAAAACTTAATTTTTTCAAGTCTTTCTATTTTTAATCTAAAACCACAGAAATTACAAGCATAACTATCAGCTGTATTCTCATTTCCACATCTAGGACACCGTTGAAATGCGGCAACTGTCTGAGACATTCTTATAAGAATATTTTAATAATTTTTATAATAAACATATAATAAAATAATCTTATAAAAATTTCTTCTAATCTTCAGATAAATTCTTGATTAATTCTTTCTTTATATAGGAGTTACTATAGAAATTCTATTATAAAATGTGTTTTTTCATTTTTAACTTGATAATTTCTTTGTAAAAATAATTTAATCAATTCTAGATTAGTTTTGGTGTGATTTGTTGCTTCAAGTACTTTTATTCTTGATGGTTCTTCAATAAATCCCATGAAAGGAATTAACTGATCACTTAGATAATTATCAACGGGAATTTGTTTTTTAATATATGTTATAAGTTTATTAGCTGCCATAATACCTAGATTTTCGGAAGTAATTTTTCGTTCACCTAATATCGTTCCGGAAGAAATTACTGCACCTGTATCTGAATATGCCCATAAAGAAAGACCTACTCCTGGACTTAAGGAATTTACATATTTATAATTAATCTTAGCGTCAATTCCTAAATTTCTGTTTATATGGAGAATCGCAGATTTTTCTATTCTTTCACATACTTTTTTATTAATTAAATGATTGGTACAGATAATTTCACCTTGGATTAAATCAATATCTCCTAATTCCGTTAAATCAAGCGATTTGAGCTTATTTTTAGGAGGATAGATTGCACATTTTGCAACAGCACCTCCTTTAGGATAAAAGCCATGGTTCTTAATATCAATATCAATGTTAAACCCATGATTTCTAAAAATATTATACGTTACTTGTTGAAGATAATTAAGACTTGGAGCCCATTTTCCAAAAGTTCCACCACCGTGAATTAAAAGTTCAATTTTCTCTGGTTTTTTAAAACCCAAGCATGCGATTTGAATAGGTTGAAGAAATAAACCAAGGCTCCCAGCAGTAGCAATTTCAACCTTAATTTTACTTTTTATTGTTCGTTTAGGATTTAAGGTGATTTCCTTAGTTCCAACCTGGCATTCCGATAAATCACTATTTGTTAATTCTGATAATGTTTTTAGACCCATCAAATGTTGTAATCTTAATCCCGGTTTAGGCCTATTTGCTCTTATATTTTTTATTCGAATTGGACGTTGTAATAATATTGAAAAGCCTGCTCCTAATCGAAGTATAGCACCTCCACCTTCACCGAAAGACCCATCAATTTCTAAGATTTTGTCTGACGTTATGAGTTATTCACTTTTTTATATAGAGATTTTATTCTATTAACTCCATTAAATTCTTCAATTAGTTCAACAACTTCTTTGGGTACTAAACTTCTCCACTTTTTATCATTCTTGATAATTAAATTTCTAATATTATTGGCATTGAATTTTTTTTTAAAAATGTTTATTTTCTTCTCGACTTTAATTCCTTTATTAAAAAATAATTCTCTTACCCAGTCACTATTCGAATAAACTGAATCAGTTTCCTCTACAATTGAGATTACATGATCTACCCATTTTTTAGCGTTAAAAATATCGGGGATATCATATATTTCATAGGATTTTGAGGAGATACCTCTTTTTTCTAAGGCAGTATTAAGGAACCTTTTTCTTTCATCGGTTGTAAATGGATCATTTACAGTATGAGATAATTGAGAGCTGCCTATTCCAATTTTAATTTTTTTATTAGATTTTAAAATTTCTTTAATTACATAAATATGTCCATGATGTAAAGGTTGAAATCTTCCAATAAACAGAGCAATTCTATTTTCATTTTCAATAGAGGATTCTGTTATTTTCTCGAAGAGAGAGGAAATTTTTGTATTTAAGAGTTTTTCCCAAATTTTTTTTGAATAATCTATATATTTTTCAGTTTCTAACAGTTTTTCAAGTTCAGCTTTATTATAGAATCTACTAAATCTAATATCTAACTCTTTCTGATCCGGATTTAAAGGAACATTATAATTAACAATACCTAAAAAAATGTATGCTATTTCATCACCTTCTGTATTTAAATCATAAAATAGCACCTTCTGAACTTCTCTTGGAGGAATTCCAAATTCCTCTTCAAGTTCTCTTAACGCATTTTTCTTAATTTTATTTAGATCTAAAATTCTTGCCCAATTTACATGTCCTGAAGATGAGTCAGTAAAATATCCTGGGAATGCTTTTTTATTTTTTCCGCGTTTTTGTACCAAATATAATATAGCACCATCTGGGGCTACTGATAATATAAAAAACCTTGTAATTAAATGACTTATCTTTTTCTTATGGGCCTCTGTTCTTTCCATTGGAAAAATATATTTAGAAATCTGGCCAGATTGTAAAAATTTTCTATTTTCTTTACCAATACAAGCTAAAATTTCTCTTTCCATATCAAAATCCTTCTCTCTATAATTCTATAGTTATAATATCTCCTACTTTAAACCCCAATTTCTTAGAAGCATTTCCCTGATTAATTGAAAGTTCAAGAAAGCCTGTTGAACCAACAAGAAATAAAATTGATTCAATTGGGACGCTTGAAAAATTTAAAGTAAAAAATCCTTTATATATTTTCTTCTTAATTTTAACAATAATTTCTGTACCTTCGTTTATGATAAATTCACTATTTTTAATTATATTATTTCCCATTGGTATATTAGTTGTTCCATTTCCAAAAGAGTCAATATATTGAATTGAGCATTGGATAACTTTTTTTTCAAAATCAATATCATATGTAATCTGGGATTCTTTTAAATTATTAAGGTTAAAATTAGGGCCAAATGTACTTAAAGGAATACCAGATATTATTTGTGCTGCTACTGGAGCCATAATATCTCTTCCATGAAATGTATTTGAAATGGGTTTATTAAAGAATTCATCGTTTTGTATTTCAATGCACTCAACTATATTTTTAGTAAAATTACCAGAAAATATTCCATTATTAGGACCAATAAAATAATGGTTTGATGTGGTTTTTAGAGCTAGAATTTCTCGAGGGCTCCCAACTCCAGGATCAACTACGATTATGAATATTGTTCCTTCAGGAAAGTGCTTATACGTGGTTTTTAATATATATGATGCTTCGATTATTGAATAAGGAGTAATATAGTGGGTGATATCTATTATTCTTATATTAGGATTAATTTTTAAGATAACACCTTTCATACTCGCTACATAATGTTGACCTTTTAAGCCAAAATCAGTAAGTAAGCATATTAATTTTTGATTAAAATCTGCCATTTCAGAAAAAAAACAAGCAATTTAATGGATAATATTTATGAAAAATAATGCAAGAGAAGTTTATTTATTTTATCTATATTTTTCATCAATTTTATAAAATTCTTCTAAAGCTTTTGATTTTAGTCTATATTCCTCTTCTTTATCAAATTGAACTAGTTTTTTAGAAATCTCACTTGCTCTTCTATATAAAGTGTAAGCTGTATGAAAATCCTCATTTCTAAGAGCATTTCTCGCCTCTTGTATGAATCTTTCTCTTTCTTTAGATAGTTCAGGGATCTGTTGAGAAAAATCACCCTTTTCTCTAAGTGAAGTAGCAATATCCATTATATAGAGGCTTTCTGCGATTTCAGCTGCTTTATTATAAAATTTGGCTGCTTTCTCATAATCTAAAGATTTAATTGCATTTTCAGCGATTTTGTAGTTTTCTGAAATTTTAGTATGTTCTCTATTTTCAATTTTTTCTACAAGGTCTTGAGCAATTTTTCTTTCTTGCGTCTCGCCACTAATCATAAATTTAGTAATGTTAATAATACTAGCTTTTAATGCTTCAGGTTGTAGTATATCTATTAATGGTTCTAAGTGCTCCAAATATATATCCTTTAATATTATTTCAAATTCTTCTCTTGATTTCTTAAGAATATTAAGACTAGGAATCTCAAACGCTTCTGCCGCTTCTTTAAGAGATGAGCGAAATTTTTCTGGTTTATCATTCTCATTTAGTAATAAACCAATTATAATTCCTGACGCATTCCGAGTAATTTTTCCTTTAAATTTATGAATATATGAGAAAATTTGAAGATCCTGTATTTTTAGCAAATTATACTCGTTTTTTGAATGATCAAGATTTAACCTTAGAAAGAAATCATTTGTAATTTCAAAATCAGATTTGCCCTCTTTAAAAAAATATCCCATGATCTTGTAATCTGAATCAGTGGGAAGCAATATCACGAAACAGCCTGCAGGCATTAAAATTTATACACCTTTTAAATTTATTCTTGTTATACTAAATTAAAACTAAGCATAAAAAAATTAAAAATATTTTATTGACTAGAACTAATTATTCTATTAGTTTCTTCTCTGATACTTTGAATTATATTCAAAAGTTGGGCAAAATAAAGATTATCTGTCACTGCTTTTGAAGCTTGTTTTATTATATCAATAGCTTTTTTTTCTTCTTCTGTAATTGCTTCGATAGATTTTTTATCCCAAAGTTCTTTTATTTTTTGATTAAAATCAACAGAAAGGTCTGAAAGACTTTTTGTAGACTGAACTCGGAACTGTTTTAAAACTTCTACTATCAATCTAATATTTTCTGTCATAGCTACTGTTTGCTCAGAGAAAGTTTGAGTCATTTGAGTAATAGACCCGCTCATTTGGTGGATTTGAGCTATAGTTCCATCTAGCGAAGCCATAATTTGATTTATTTTTTGAATCATTTCATCAAGTAGTTGTTCTGCCAATTAGTTTCACCCATTATTATTATTTTAAAATGTTATTCTACTACCTCTTCTTCTTTAATAGATTCTTTAAGGCTTTTAACAGAATCAATCGCTTCTGATAGTAATAAATTTACGGTCTCTTGATTAAGAACACTCTCAGAAAGCTTAGAAAAATCCTCAAGTTTCTTGATTAAATTTTTAAGAGCATCTAAACCTAAACCTTCTTGAATTAGTTTTAATTCCGTAGTTGTTCCTGCTCCAATTTCCTTAACAACATCAATATGTTTAGTTTGTGTAACGTTAATCTCATTAGAAAATTCCTCTAATTTTGCTGTTAAATTTGAAATTTTTTCTTCAATATTTAGATTAAGGCCATCTAATGATGTTTTTAACTCTTGAATTGCTTGGCCTAATTGTGCTATTCTTTTATAAATGTTCTGAAGGAGATCTGTTAACATTTCAGCCATTGTATATCAACTTCTTTTTTTTAAAATTAACTAAAGTCTCATTTTTTTCTTCAATTATAAATATAACAGATTACACCAATAAAAAAATTTTTATCTTTTTTCTGATTTAATTAGTTTATAATAATTAAACATTTTCAATTTATTTGGGCCATTTGCTTAGCTCTCATCTGAAGTTTCTCTGGATGACTGAAATGGTTAACAGGTTTGCAAGCTTGGTCAACAAGCGCAGGTCTTATAAATGACCGTCGGACATACAGCAAATAAATTTGTCCGAGAAAGTAAAAGCCTGAGATCCGGGGTTCAAATCCCCGATGGCCCATTTTAATTAGATTTTTAAACTAGTCACATCGATTTATGGTAAAAAGTTCGTGAAACATCTATTTTACGTTTTTTCATATATATCTCAAGAATATTTCTAGATATATTAGAAGAATACCTTAGAAATAAGTTCTATTTATCTAAATTTGAACTAATTAACTCAAGGAGCCATCTTTTTATTTGTGTGAGGTTTTTAAGAATCCCGGGAACAAGATTATCAGGAAACAAGTGTTCTGGTTCTAGTCTTTGAGCAATTTCCATCCACTTATTTAAAGCTAATTGCACTAAACTTGCACCTTCAGCTTCCATAAATATTGGAACAACAGCAGCTGATTCTCTTGCATCCCCTATTGCAAAATAGATTTTTCGATTTATTCCTTTTAACATTACCAAGTTAGCGCATTCATCAAGTTTTCTTTCAACTAAAATGCTTTTTAAAATCTGAGTTTTCAGTTCTGTATCCTTTTTAGCAAATAATTCTTTTCTCCTTTTTAGTAAAGGTTGAATTTCTAATGTTACTTTATCACCAGTAGTCCCTTCACTAAAGTATTTAGTGATTTTTAGAGATTTATCTAAAGCTTCTATTGCTGCAAATTTTTTGCTATTTGAATAAAAGACTGCTATAGAACCACCTTCATCTTCACTTGAAGATTGTTTTATATAGATATTTCTCATAGCAACTGAATTACATGTATGGTAGGCTAATTCAAATAACTCTCGAGGGAGTAAAGGATAATATACTTCTTCTATTTGTTTAGAAAGCCATTGAGAAGTAATGACATTATTAAATTGGTTTAAAAGCCGGTTTTCCATTACGAACTCCTAACTAACGATTTTAAATCGTTCAAATAATTTTTATTAAAATATAGAACTACTAGTTTTTATTTATTTTTATTTCTGTTTAAATAGAATAATAAAAAATTTGAAATATTTTTATTATTGAACTATTTGATTATACGCTTTTTCAAATCTCTCCACAGCAGAAACGATATCTTTTTCTGTTGCTCCAATTGCGGCATTCATTACAATATAAGGAGTTGGATAATTACTACAACATGTCCCAAATGCATTTTCTTTTGGGTTATATACTCTTGGTCCTGTTACTCTTAAATTATATAATGCTCCACCAAGAGCATATAATTTTTCTTCTTTCATATTTTTTAATGATAGTGCTACTGCAACTGGATTATAAATATCGAGAATTCTTTCATTTAATATTTCAGCAATTTCACTTAGTTTCGTTTCAAGAATTTTACGGTTTTTTTGTTGTTCCTCAATTAATTTCTGATAACCATTAATCCCAATTGATAACATTGAAATTAAGAAATTCACAACTGGGGTGGCTGAGGCACGACCGGCGTATCCTTGGCTGATTTTTATTATATTTTCTTTTGAGGGGGAGGCAATTACTGCTCCACCAACGGGTGTAAGAAAATTTTTATCTGTTGATTGAATAATAGCATCTACTCTTCCTGCATCGATTCCAGATCGAATTAATTTCATCCATTCTGGGCTTTGAACACCATATGCGTTTATAACGATATGGACAAGATTATTCTCTTGTGCAAATTTGCTTATTTCTTTAATATTATCATGTTCTCGAGGCGGAAAAAAGCTAGTAAGTGAGATGATCGCAAAACAGTCATCATCCAAATTATTTTTTATTTCCTCAACTGGAATTCTGACCGCATCCCCAAAAATCTGTCCTGGGACAATTTTTGCTTTAAAACCCATGAAATCAATCGATTTTAAAAGGGATTTATGATCGATTTGAGGAACTAAAACTGTTCTCTTATAATTTAAATTATCTTCACTCTGATCTTGTTTCAAAGCTCCTAAAGCTAAAGATAACGACATTCCTGTGCATACGGGTACTACAATTGCATCTTTTATGTTTGGTAATCCAGTATTTCTCAATATGTTTCGAGCTAAATAGTTAGAAAGTTCATACATTATTGAAGCTCCAGGTGCTTTTGGCTGAGCGGCCGTTAAAAAACCACTTCTTCCTACACCATGACAAAATCCCGCGGAAGTTCTTAAGTGTAATTTTGAAGCGATTCTCGCTTCTCTTTCACCTACTCTAGCGGCGCTATTATCTTTATCTGTATCCATATTTGAAAGAGTCTGGAGGAGGAACTCAATTTGTTCGTCAGTCCAAGGTTCAATAGGTACAGATCTTTGTTCAAAAAGGATTTTTATAGGTTTCAAGAACTCATTTAAAACAAGTTGACCTCTATTTAGCATATTTTCAGGAATATTCAACCTTTCAAAAAAATCTGTTATTTTATTAAAATCAACCATAAAAAACACTTTATGTATAATTTGGCGGCCCTCGAGGGGAATCGAACCCCTATCCCTCCGCAGGATAACTGGGTTTGAAGCCCAGTGTCAGAGACCACTCCAACCGTCAAGGGCCATACATAATAAATATTTCTAATTCAATTTATTTATCTTTTTAAAAGAAGTTTTTGGTTATTTTTAATGGTATAACCAATAAATAATATATTTAATTAGAAGAATTCTGATATTTTTTTTCCTTCTTCAAAAATACAATTAGCCTTCTCCATAATATCAGGGATATTAATTTGTTGAGGGCACTTTTCAAGACACTCCCCACATTGAATACATAAACTTGCTGCTCCTTCTACCTCTTCTTCTTCAGAAAGCCTTTTTTCCAATTCTTCTGGTGTTTTTGCCATCCTATTATAGAAAAATAATAGTCTATCTTTACGTTGTTCACCCCAGTATCCTAATTCATTTAACAATCTAAAGATCCATGTAATAGCAACACCATTCGGACATGGCAAGCAATATCTACAACTAGTACAAGGCACGAGATCATATTTATCGTATTTTTTTCGTAATTTGGAAATAGTATGCAACTCTTCTGCAGATAAACTATTTTTTGCGGAGTTATTTGCTGATTCGATATTTTCTTTTACTTGTTGCATATTGCTCATTCCACTTAATACAACGGAGACTTCATGATGATTCCAAACGAATTGTAAAGCCCAATCAGCCATAGTTCTTTTGACTTTTGATTTATCTAGAATAGCTTTAATATCTGGTTTCGTATCTAATTTTTCATATGGAATAGCCAACTTGCCACCTCGAATAGGTTCCATGATTATTAATGCAATGTTCTTACTTCCAGCATATTCTACTCCTTTGGTACCTGCTTGATATTCTACATCAAGATAATTAAATTGAATTTGACAACAATCCCAATTATAATAATCAATTATTTCTTTAAAGACATCAAAATTATCATGAAAGGAAAATCCTGTGTATTTAAATAATCCTTTCTCCTTCGTTTCCTCCAATTTTTCAACTAAATTTAACTTTTTGATTTTCTCTAGTCGGTTTTTAGTTAAACCATGGAACAGATAAATATCGGGTTTAGTTTGTAATCTCTCAATCTGTTCACCGAGAAATTTATCAAAATCCTCCCTTTTCTTAACTAACCACATTGGTAATTTTGTTGTGAGATGAACTTTCTCACGATAACCATCTTGGAGCGCCTTTCCCACAATTACTTCACTTTCCCCGTTGTGGTAAGGATATGCGGTATCGATATAATTTACTCCATTATCAATAGCATAACGAATCATTTTAATAGCTTCTTCTTCATTAACAGTCGTTTGATTAATCATAGGAAATCGCATAGCTCCAAATCCAAGAACAGATACTTCCCAGTCAAGGGATCCCATTTTTCTATACTTCATATTTTAGTCCCATTCTTTTTTATGATAGATATTCTAAATTTAGAAGGATAATTGAAATTTATTATTAATTTTTATCAAGAAATTAAGTTTTCATCATAATATTGTGTAGATATTATAAGTTTTAATAAAATAACTTCTTCAAAATAAAAGTAATTTAAATAGCGAGTTACTAAATTTTGACTGTTTTTCTCTTTATAAATATCTAACTGTTATCTATTTAAAAGAATATTATTAAAAAAGTGAAAACGTATGAGCAGTGATCTAGAGTTAGAAATCGATTTGAATTTAATTGAATGTCCCTTTTTTCCATCGTGTGCACTTCCAAAAATACAATTTTTATGCAAAATCCCAGAGTGTAAAAACTGCCCCGATTATATTTTTAAATTACAGAAAATTAGAAAATAAAGAGTTAAAATTTACTAGTAATTTGGTTTCTATGTTTAATATATTCCTTCAGATGTTTGATTTTTTCAAGTTTAAAGCGCTCTAACCCTAATTCTGACATAGTAAGTTCATAAATTTTTTCAATGAATATGACAATTAAGAAAGCAGTAGCACCCCATACCGTGTATTTCTGAGCATTTTCATCATCGATGTAATTAAAGTAAAAAATAGGAAACTTTTTTTCTTCAATATCAACAGCTTGTTCTCTAAAATTAGTCTTACTTGTGAAAAAATCAATTGGAATTTTTAAGATTCTTTGAACCTCTCTCTCGTCTCTTACTAAAACTTGATTTTTATCAATAATTCCTAAAAATGGTGTGATAATATAACGTGTCATAGTAGGAAAGTCATCCAAACATCCCAAAATAGTAATATTTTCACGATGTACACCTATTTCTTCTTCTGTTTCTCTTAATGCTGTATCTCTTAAAGATTTATCAAGTTGGGGCTCAAATTTTCCTCCAGGAAATGACATTTCCCCCCGATGTCTTGTACCCTTATCTGAACGATGAATCAAAACTAGTTCATATGGTTTATCTTGATGTGGAATTATTGTAAAAAGAACAGCGGAACTTGTAAAAAAATCATCTTTAATGGAGACTCGTAATGGAGATTCGCAAGGATATAAGGCATTCTTAATTAAATCTCTATTAAAAATTAAGTTTGCTGTATCCATTTGTTTTAGCAAAAATTTTAAGACATTATATATTTAAAAAACATAATATTTTATTCTAATAAAGTTTTTACAAGAGATTAACCATGAAACTTCCGAAGGAGATTAAAGATAAAAAAGAATTAACCAGATTGGCAAAAAGTAAAAAATGCTCCATAAAGGGTTGTGGTGAAATTGCTATTCGTTCACTTTCAGAAAATTCTTGGAAAAATTATATTGAAAAAGCAGATCTAAAATTTAATACTAATTCTTTTCATAAGATTTATTTGTGTAAATCCCATTATCATCAATCCAATAAATATAGGAAATCACAAGAAAAGATATTTCAGAAAAAAGGATTCTTAGATAATTCAGCAGCGGCTAAAAAAGGAAAATGGTAATATTAAGGAATTAATACCATTTGTTCATAAATAGAATTTAACATTAGATGTTGTCCTTGAATAATTCCAATCGCTAAAAGTGATAATCCTATTAGCAAAATTATGATTGCAATTAATTTATTTCTCATATTTATCGAGTATTAAAATATTTGTTAATAAAATATTTTTACGAAAAATCCTACTTTGTCAAATTTTCTAATGTTTTAATTTTAGTTTTGATTTTTTTTAGTCTTAGGTCAAAACCTTTATCTTTTTTCTTATATTCATCTTCCGTTATCTCTTTTGCGTGAAATCTACCTTTATTAAGTTTTCTTTCACCTGATAATTCTGCTTTTTCCAATTTTAAATCTTGAATCCATAATTTCATTCCTGCGATTAAATCATCTTTCTCATTTTCTAAGTCAGATTTTTCTTGTTTATATTTTTCTCTTAATTTTTCAAAAGATTCTTTATCAACTTTATGTAATTTATGCTCTCTTGCTAGATTTTCGAGTTGAAATACTTTAGTATCAATATCATTTGTAATCCTTTGTACAATAAAAGGCTCTTCTAAATTTTGTTTAATTACACTTTCTTTTTGTTTCAATTCGCTTATTAACGTCTTTAGGGCCTCTAATTTTATATTTATTTCTTTTTTAAAATTTGTATCATAATCATACCTAGGATCTTTAGTGGATTTTGAAATTTCAGTTAATTTTTCTACTAGGACTTTTTTATTTAGTTGTATGTCATTAAACTCAATATAATAAACCATTTGTTCTTTTACTTCTTCTGGAAGAGGTTTAACATCTCCAGTTTCTTTTACTTTTTTGAATAATTTTTTTTTCTTATATTCTGATTCCTCATCCAGAATTTCTTCACTCTTTTCTTCTTTTATTTCTTCTACCTTCTTTTCAACTGGTTTAACTTCTTCTTCTTTCACAGCTTCTTGAATTTTAGGTTTCTTTTCTCGTTTAGGAAGATCAGTAAGCTGAGGTTTACCACATATAATACAGAACTTATCGGATGGTTTCGTAGGATTTCCGCAATAGGGACAAAATTTACTCATAAAATCATCAATTTTAAGATGTTTTAATATCCATTATTTAAGAAAAATAAAACTTTAATTATAAGTCTATTAGAGTCCAATATTTAAAAGAATTATTATGTTAATAATCAAGTTTCTTTCTTTTTAGACTGTCAAAAAATCTAAAAATCGTATGAAACTCAAATAATTTTTCGAAATATGCAAAATTTTATATCATATTCAGTAAAAATGTATAAATTTTTTTGATGTTTTTAGTTATTAAAGATGGACATTGAAAAGAAAATCCCAATTCACATCGGATTATTTGGACATATTGATTCTGGGAAGACTGCAATAGCAGAAGTACTTAGTCAAATAATTTCCACAGCGGGTATTGATGCGCATCCTCAAAGTAAAGAACGTGGTATTACTATTGATTTAGGTTTTACTAGTTTCTTACTTGACAAGTACTTAGTTACATTAGTAGATGGTCCAGGTCATGCTGATTTAATAAAAATTAGTGCTTCCTCTGTAGAAATTATTGATTGTGGTTTAATCGTTATTGATATTAATAAAGGTCCTCAAGTTCAAACTGGAGAACATCTTGTTATGGTTGAATCTCTTAAGATCGATAACCTCATTGTTGTTCTCAATAAAATTGATCTATTCACTGGTAATATTGAAGAAAAAATAAAAATAACAAGAGAATTTTTTGGTTCAACCCCTTTTGGTTACGGTGTACCTATTTTTGCTGTTTCTGCAAAAAATAAGATTGGATTTGAAGAATTAAAAGAGGGAATTCTAAAAACTATAGAATCTTTAAAAGTTGAGAGAAATATAAAAGGAGATGTTATAATTCCTGTTGATCATCACTTTCCTATAAAAGGAATAGGGGCAATATTAACTGGTACAATATTGAATGGTTCTTTAAATATAAACCAAAATTTAGAAATTTTACCAATAAAAACCTCCGGCAGAGTTAAAAACATTCAAATATTTCACCAAAATGTTGAGTCAGCAAAAGCAGGTGATAGAGTGGGTATTAATATAAAGGGAATTGATTTGAAAAAAGTTTTTCGAGGTTGCTATGCTACATCCAATCCTAATGCTTTTGAAAATAGCAATATAATTGAGGTAAAAGTAAATAATAATACTTTATTCAAACCCAAAACAAGTTTCGGGACTCAAATGCATATTACTATTGGAATGTTTACTACTACTGGAAATATTTATCCTTACTATGAATTGGATGGAAAGAGAATTCAAACAACAGTATCAAATAAAGATCGAGGATTTAAAGCAATAATCTTATTCAAAGAAAAAGTTTTATTCAGGAAGAAGAATATGTTTATGTTACTCAGCAGATTAGATTTACCTCCAACTACTTTAAGAATATTAGGATCAGCAGAATTATTGAAAATTTATAATAAACCACCTATATTTTATAAATATAAAACTAAAAAAGGAAGTATTAAAAATCCAGATCATCCTGAAGGAATTATTTGTACTGGTTTAGCACAAAGCGTAGCTGGTGCGAAAAAGCTTATTGGTAAAATATTAGAACCGCCCTTTACCAAGATTTTAAATACTTTTGGTACTAAAGGTGCTGTAATAGTGGGTAGTAAAGACCCAAAAAAACTGGCACAGAGAGGAGATCCAGTATTACTCAAAGAATTAAGAAACTTTCATCTAAAAAACATTTAAATTTTTAAAAATTAATATTATCTTAAGAGAAGTGTTTAAATTGGAAAAAGCAAAAGAATATGAAATTGAAATCAGCCAAGAAATACTAGATGAGTTAATGCGTAATCTAGAAAATTTAGAAGCATCAACTGATTTAGAGGGGTCAGCAGTAGTTTCAAAAACGGGGTTAAGAATTGCAAGTTCTGAAACGACTGATGTTGTAGGGGATATTTATAGTGCGAGTCCAGCTATATTAATCTCTTTAGGAGAAAAAATTAGCCAAGGGTTAGAGCAAGGGGAATTAAGAGACATTGTTATTAGAGGGACTAAAGGGTATACGATTATTCTTGTTGGATCCGCTGATAATAATTTCATGTTATTTACAAATTGTAAAAAAGGGTATAAATTAGGGTATTATTTTCATAAAATTAGGAAAGCATTCAGAGAAATGGAATCTGTTTTGAAGAAAATTGAGACAAAAGATACGAAATACTAAAATTTATTGCTTATTCTATTGTTTAACCTTATTAAAATGTAAAAAGAAAAAAAAAGGATTTATTTTTATCCGAAAATCCACTTTATTGTATCTCCATTTTGTAAGTTGTATTTATTTGCTGAAACTCCTGGAAATTCATCATTGATAGAATAACGCCAATTTCCTCTTATATGATCAACACTTTCTACTAGAATTCCCATATCTCCATAATCAGTATATTCTATATCACACCACTTTTTTAAAGCATCAAAAGCAGTAGTATTATAATCACTTAATTCAAAATCTTCCCACGTTCTTATTGTTCCATTTGCATAATCGACAATTAGCGTTATTTCTTGAACTTCTCTTAAAGGTTCATTTACTTCACCTACCTCTATACTGGAGGTAAATACAAAAAATGAAGCAAAACTAGCGCTAGCTAGGATTGCGATCAAGACATATTTATTAAATTTCTTGAATTTTGTATTAAATCTTGAAATGATTAATGAAGTGGATATGGTAATTATACTAATTGACGTAATAACTATATACGGTAAAGATTTTAATAATAGATTACTTGGAGTACCATTTTCTTCTTTTGTAGACTCCCATGGTATATAACTCTCAATTGCCATTTCAAGTTTATAGCTTCCAACAAAAGTTTCGACCCAAAGTAGAAGTCCTGTCCATTTTTCATAAATTAGATAAGTTCCTTGGCCTCCATCGCTTTGATCAAATGTGATTTTAATTGTTAACTCTGTTTCCTCGACAGAAACTAACCCATTTACAAATCCTGATGCTTCCTGCAGTGCTAATTTCTTTACACGGGTTAAATTATCCATAATATGTATTAGAAAACCAGGTTGAAAATTATTATACCCAAGTGTAAGAGCCCATCCTAATTCACTATTTGATCTATTGGTAAGTGTAAAATTCGTTATTAAGGCATTGGAAATGTTTTTTACTATTTCAATATCAAACCAAGGAATAGGATCATCAAAAATATTCCCCCAATCATTCGGATCTTTATTGTAATAACCTGTAAAATTCACAATTATTTGACCCCCAGAATTAGTCTTCCATTCACCTTCAAGGCCAAATGTAAAATTATACCATCCAACAACTCCACCAAATTGATTAACATTATAAATAAAACTAGAAGTGTAATCTAGTGTGAAATTAAGTGATTGAATTTCAAGTAAGTATCCAAAAATACTAGTTTTCGCCCAAATTAATAACCCTGTCCATTTATCGTATATTAACTCAGTTTTCTGACTTCCACCAATTTGATTAAAGCCAATATAAAGAAAATCGTATGTTTCTTCAATATCAATTTCGCCTACAATATCATATAATCCGCCTGGATCTGCTTGGTTTGTCGCTAGCTCCTTAATGTGTGTGAGATTCTCATCTGGAATTAAAAATCCTGACTGAAAATTGTTATAGCCTAGAGTTAATGCTCTCGCAACTTCACTGTTAGATCTATTATTTAAAGTAAAATTATTATTAAGAGTACCAAGATTATTCTCGTAGATTTCAATGTCATACCAAGGTATTGGATCACTGAATACATTACCCCAATCATTTATATCTTTATTATAAAATTCTGTAAGATTAATCCTTATTTGCCCTCCAGGATTAGTCTTCCATTCACCTTCAAGGCCAAATGTAAAATTATACCATCCAGTTGAATCCCCGAATTGTACAACTTCATATACATAAGGTTTATTGAAATTGAGATTTTGGGAATATGATTCCGGAATAGTGTGTTCAGCCTTAACTAAAGGAATAGAACCCGAATAGAGTAATTGAATAAATACTAAAATCGAAATGAAGTATATTGCTTTTTTAGTGTTTTTCATTGATTTTATTCACTTTTTTCTAAATACACATACAAAAATGTAGGGAAAACTAGTACAAGTTTCCTACATTCTCTAATATGATTTTATTAAAGAAAGATTTAATTTAAAGGTTGGTAATTTATCCTACAGAGTTCTGAGCTCCTAATCTTAGAAAAACGAATCTAGAGAGGACATAATTTTGATTGTTTATTTAACTTCAATAGAAGTTCATGTAGTCAATCTATATATAGAACTAATGATATGAAGAGTACATAATATGCTTGAAGAATTTGATTTTGAGAAATATTGGTTGAATAAATTTTCTAAATGTCTAACCAAAATCGCAGGAGAAGATATCAGACAAGAAGTTTTAGTTGGTAGTGAAAATTTTACCGAAAGCACCGACGTAGATGAAATATTTAGTTGGTCTCAAAAAGCAATAGAAAAACTCGATTTGCTTGTTGATGAAGAAAAGCGCATTGATATTATGACAGGATGTGCTTGTCAATACTCAAAACAAGATTTACAAGAAATTAAGAAAAAATATGAAGAGACTAAAGATCGTGATTTAGTTCACGAAATGCTTCAAGAAAAATTTGAAAACTTCTTAAGAAATACTCTTAAATTAAATGAGGAATATTTTAATTTTATTGTTAATAGAGGGTGGGGTTTAGCTGGTATAAAAATAAAAAATAAAATTATTGCGACTAAAATACCTAAAAGTGGATTTCTTGTAGAATACATGAAAGAATCAGATCTTGAAAAGAAGAAAGCACATTATTGTCATTGCCCTAGAATAAGAGATGCCTTAAAAAAGCCTGGAACAAGAATATCTCCAACATATTGTTATTGTGGAGCTGGTTTCTATAAGGGTATTTGGGAAGAGATACTACAAAAACCGGTAAAAGTTGAAGTTTTAGAATCTGTATTTAATGGAGGAGATGTATGTAAAATAGCAATACATCTACCTTCTGATAAAATGTAAGAAATTGAATAATAGAAAATTATTAATGTATTGCCCTATTCTTGATTTTTTCTTTTAATCCTTGTAAAGCTTTAGACCATGCATTTTCAAAATAATTTCGCGCTTTTTGCCATTCTTTATCATTTCTCCAGCCTGTATGAAATAAATAAATGATTGTTTTATGTGGATCATTATCTTTACAAGATAAAAATATAATCACGTGGGTTAATGGATCAGCTGTATTCATAAAGTTTTGAAAATCAACTGGACCTTTCCAATTGAATGAAATATATTTATTTTTTTCAATTCCTGTAATTTTACATCCAATTGTACTATTGATTTGTTTGTTTTTTGGGTCCCAAAAAAGCTCATATTTACCTCCAAGCTTAGGATATATATCAGCTTCTTCAGTTAACCAACTTTCTAATAGTTCGTTAACGGTGAAGCATTTAAATGCAGTGTTTATATCGCAATTTACTTCTTCTTTAATCAGAATAATATTCTCCATAATAAATTACCTAATAATTTCTATCTCTTAGTTGTTTTTATTTGACAGAATTGTAACCTGGTAAATTATCCTATATATTTTTAATACTAATTGCATTATTGATCTTAACTTTAATGAAAACAAATTAAACTGAGATTCTATTGGGGTTAAAATTGGAAACAAAAGAGATTAGTGAAACAGTTGAAATAGTTAAGACTGAACTAGAAAATGTGAATCACTCAATATGGTTAGAAAGAAAATCTTTTCGAATTGCACTAATTAGCACCTTTGCAGCATTAGCGATAGTTTTAGGTTATATAATAGCATACATTCCTAATATTGAATTATTTACTCTTACTATTTTCTTCTCGGGTTTTATATTAGGCAAACGAGATGGAATGATAGTTGGATTTTTAAGTTCATTTATTTTCTGTTTTTTTAATCCTTTAAGCCCCTCTCCTTTACCACTCTTGATTTTTCAACTTGCTCATTATTCCTCAACTGGATTAATAGGAGCTCTGTTAAGTATTTTTTTATCAAAGAAAAAAAGATTTAATTCAGATAAAGATTTGTACAAAATTTCTGTAATGGTGCTATTCGGTTGTATTGGTGCATTAATTACGACAAATTTTCAAATTTTCGCTTCGCTAGTTTATACTTTATCTTTTTATGGTACCATTAATCAATTTATTCCCCATTTTCTTGCAGGTGCATTATTTACAGCTATACATATTATTGGAAATACGCTTGGATTTATTTTTATATTGCCTGGATTAATCCAGTTAGCAAACAAGATGCTTCATTAAAAAAAGCCAGATTTTTAGAAAATAGCTAAAAAAGCTAGTGTAGAAGGTAGCATTAAAACTAAAATTACAATTATACAAATTAATAAACAAGTATTTCTCTTTTTTCTCTGATTATCAGTTTCATCAATATCCTTTTCATCTATATCTACAATTTCCATCTTATGATCTCTTTAGGAAATTTCACTCAAAATGGTTAAGAAATAGTTAAAATTAATTTTTCTTTTATTCTACTTGAGATAATAAGTTAATCTTACCTCCAGCAGCTTGAATTTTTTCCATAGCTTTTTTAGAAGCTTTATTTACAGTTATATTAATTGCTTTATTAATTTCTCCACGACCAAGTATTTTTTGAATGTTAATTTCATTCAAATTTATACTATAGGAGTTTCCTGATTTTATTGCTTTTTTATCTAAAACGAAATTATCTATTCTTTTATCTAAGTCTTTAATATTAATTGTATTAATCTGATAAATTCTGGTAATATCTTGGGGTCTCTTAAAACCTTTCTTTCCCAAGTCCCAATCTGGGTCTGGAAATCCGAGTTCCTTTTGTTTTAAGTAGTAGCTCTTTTTGCTTTTTTTCCATTGAGTAGTTTTTCCTCTTCCGGCTCTTTGTCCTGTTTTTCTATGCTGACCTACTTTACCATACCCGTGTGTACGTCTACCTCTCATTTTTCGGACTTTTTTAGGATATTTTCTTGTAATCATTACTCACCTTACAATTATAACATTTTATGAATTAATCCATTAATGTAAATACCTACATTACCAAGTGTTCCCCCTTCATTGTAATGTTTCTTTATTGTCCCTCGATGTCCTTTTCTGGGGGGATGTAATCGGAAAACTGGTTTAATTTTATAAATATCCTTTTCTTGATATTGTATTTCTCCAGTAATAAGAGCTTTTGCTAATTCTCTGAAATTCTTATATTTAGTTAGATTTTTGATATACTCCTCAGTTAGAGTGCGATTTCCTTCTGTTTTTCCTCTTACTCTTAACAATCTAATCAATGTTTTTTCATCAATTTCACCATAAGAAATATAGTCTTTACATTTGACAAGCATTCCTTCAAATGAAGGAGTCCCCCAAATAAGTACACCATGATTTAATTTATGCATTCTGAGCATTTTTAACGTATCTAATATCTTTCTCCTCATCCCTGGAGCGCCTCTTATACGCACTGCAAAAAATAATTTCGGTGTGGATTCTGTCTCCTTTATTTTTGATCTTTTTTTTGCCATAGCCATTTATACACCACTAATATTTATAAATTGAAGTTATATTTATGTGCATTTTTTAGAGCATCGAATGTTGCTTTCACAAGATTCTCACTTGTTCTTGTATCACCAAAAGTCTTACTCCAAATATCTTCAATCCCACATAATCTTAATACTTGCTTAACTTTATCAGCGCATGCCAATCCTACTCCTACTGGAGAAGGTATTAATCGAATCCTAACTGAACCACATTTTCCTTCTATTTTAAAAGGAATACTATGAGTTCCTCCACACCCACATTCTCCACTTCCACAACCTCTCATAATAGGAACTACAGATAGTTTTGCTTTGTCAATAGCCTTTCTAATAGCAGGGCCGACTTCTTTACTTTTTGACGCCCCAACACCCAGGAATCCATCTGATCCTACAATTACGACTGCTTTAAATCGACTACGTTGACCACTAGCAGTCATCTTTTGAACCATCTTGATCTTCACAACATCTTCACGTAATTGTGGTAAGAGAATATCTATTATTTCTTTTTCCTTTACCACAAGATTATTTTGAAAGATTTTATCTAGAGTTATGAGCCCTTGTTTTACAAGTTCACCCAATTTGGTTTTAGGGAACCATTCCTCTCCAACACTCCTTAATCGACTCATCTTATTACACTATTTTAAGATTTATTTTCTATTAATTTTAATGAATTTGAAAAAAGTTGGTCAATTTTTAAGGGATTAACTTTTTTCTTGTTTATATAACCAGAAAATATTTGTTCATATTTTTCCGGCTCATTTGATTTTAAAATTTTCGCATAATCTTCGATGTGAGTACCTTTAATTCTATCTTCTAAATTTTCTGGAAAAAATTCTTCACGGTAAGGAATATTTATTCCTGAATCTATTACTCCTTTGCATGCTGCAAGTACTCGATTTTTATGGTAAAAAATTCCTAAATCAAAAATTGCTTCTTGAATATTTTTAGCTTTTGCTCTTGTTCCTGCTAAATAACCTGTTAAATATGCTGCGGGTATATTTCCAGTATTTGCATTCCAATCAAACTTTAATGGTAATTCCTTGGAGAAAGCAGATATTAAAACTTTATCTCCTCCTAATTTTGATTGAATAATTTGAACTCTCATATGATCATTTGTTGCTCGAACAGTAACTCTCAACTTTCTAGATTTTAGCAACTTTAACCTTTTATGATAATCTGTTTTACCCTCATTGCGGCGTCGTAATGATCTTTTATACCTTGGGCCTCTTGCCATGTTTATCGACCTCTTCCTCGTCTTATTAATTCTTTCTCTTTAATATATCTATTCAATTGAGCGACACTAACGAACATGCCACCTTTAGCATTCTTATATAATTTCCGATAATTAGCAGTAGTAATTAATTTTCGATTCCTAAGTTTTTTCAACTCTCTTCTAAGGGGTCGAATTCGTCTAATCCATGCTCTTTTCTTTGGGGTTCTAGCATGTTTTGTCCCCTTTCTTTTACCTAATCCTCTCGCTCTTCCTTTCTTCTTCCTTTCATGTCTAAGATTTTTTCGGTATTTTGAGACGCCTTGTTTATATTTTTTCTGAATCACTCCTTGTTTTATTAAATTTCGGACATCTTCACGGGTTATAGCTAATGAGATGTCTTCAATTAGGTATGGATCAAAATAAACTCGATTCTCCCCACACTTGAGAATCTCAGCAGCCATCCTTTTTTGTGGTTTTAAATTCATATTATTCTCCCTCTAAGGCATCTTCTAACTCATCAATATCTAAAAATTCTTCATCTTCCATATCTGACAACGGAGCTTCTACTATTGCTTCTAACCTTTCAAGCTCTTTTTGTGAAATTCCAAGGTTTAATATTTTAAAACCTCTTTTTTGACAATAATCGATAAGAGCAACGCGTTTTTTAGAACCTAACTTGCTAGAAATTTTAATTGCATGACGATTTTTATTTAAATCGTTTAAATCTTGTATTGTGGTAACCCTAACTTCTTCATACCCAGATGGATGTAAACCCCTTACTTTTTTTGGATTTCTATATCCTACTGTTGGAGATTTAACACCTGATTTCTTTTTTTTTCTAGTTTTTGAATCAATCCCTCTGGCTTTTCTCCAAGAATCTGAAACTCTTTTATATCTCCAAGATTCAACTCTTCTAAATGAGGGTCTTTTTTTATTATTCTTTTTCCGAAGTTCCATCAATCGTTTATTTTGTGTCATAATAATAACCTCAATCTATTGTATTTCCCAGATTACTTCCTCTCCCAGCATTTTTTTATATAAATAAACACCATCTTGAAAGACTCGTGGGTCTTTTTTTCTAATACGACAAGCTCTTTTAACATTAGCGGCAACTTGTCCTAATAATTCTTTATCAGGACCAATGAAATATACGTCATCTCCTTTCACTTCCACTTCTACATTTTTTGGATAATTTGCCTTTCTAGGAGCTCTTTCTCCTAAGAAATTAACTATGTGAATCTCTTGTTTATCCGATTTCACTTCACAATTACAAGGAAAATGTGAATAACAAATTTTTGAGATATATTTATAATTAGTTTGAACACCAATGATTAAATTATTAATAATACTAACTACAGTTTTAATTAAAGCGAGAGTTCCACTTTTTGGAAAATTAGTGGAAAATGTAATTTTATTCCCTTCAATAGAGGCTTTAATACCTCTTACATGCGAAAAATCTTTTGTAATATCTCCATTTGGTCCTTTTACTCTGATATGATGCCCACCTTCCAGAGTAACTTTTACTCCTTTAGGAATTTCCAATTCTTCCTTAAAGAATGCTATTTTTACCATTTGATCTTCACTTCATATAAATTCAATAAATATAACATAGTGTATGACCACCTAGATTCTTTCCTTCAGCTTCACTCATTGTCATAATTCCTTGATTTGTGGTCAATATTATTAATCCTAAACCAGGCGCGGGCAATAATTTTCTTTCCAACAACTCAAATTGAGAAATTTTATAATTTAACCTCATTAACCCCGCACATTCATTAATTTTACCTAATAAGGCGAGCTTGAATTTTCCCTGTCGTCCATCATCATATCTTTCGAATTCTCCAATATAGGCATGTCTCTGAAATATTCGAAGAATTTGTTGCAGGACTTTAGACGCTGGAGTGATCACCACTTCTTTTTTTCGTGCTTTTTCTGCATTTTTAAGAGCACAACATGCATCTGCTATTGTATTTGTCATTAAATCTCACGCTTTTCAATATATTTTTATATAATTCTCATTCAAATCTTTTAAATCCAATATCTTTCCCTATTTCATAAAAGCATCTTCGGCATATATATAAACCATAACGTCTAATTACACCTCTGTGAGTATGACAACGTCTACACTCACGAACTCCCTTCCCATAATGCTTGCCTTGTGGTATTTTATTTCACCTTAATTAATCATATAAATTCTAAATCTAACTTTTTTACGATTTCAACGCCAAATTTTTGTTTTAAAAAATATTGGTTCTCTTCACGGGATACATAATGATGATGAGGAACTTTAGTACGAGACTTTCTTCTAAACTTTACTCTCATCCCAGGCTTTATTACTCTCCCTACACAATCTAATCCCCATATTCCAATTCTATTATCATATTCAATACCTGGAATAGAGATATGTTCGGTTATTCCAAAACCAAAATTTCCATAATCATCAAAACTTTTTCTTAAAATTTTATTATTATTTACAATTAATAATTTTTTAAGCAACTTTTCTGCATTTTGACCCCTAACAGTTACTTTTGCTCCAATTGGGCGTCCTTTTCTTAGATTAAATTCTTTCACATTTGTTTTTGACAGTGTTTTAATTGCCTTTTGATCTGCAATCGTTTCTAAAACAGTTACTGCTTTTTCTAGCTCCTCTCCACCAACTCCAACACCAATATTTAAAACAATCTTTTCTAAGTATGGTTTTTTCATCGGACTTTTCCATTTCTCTTCAAATTCTTTTGAGAGAGCATCTGGAGTTTTTCTTCGCGTTTTACTAGACATTTTTTTCTCACTTGACTTTTATCTAATTAATTTTCTATTTTAGGTAAATCGATTTCAGAATTTTCTTCTCCTATAATAAATGTATAATCATATAGTGTTTCTGTATGATCACCATTATGCTGAATTGAAACTGTACTTGCTTTGGGGCCATATCTTTTCAATACATTACTAATTTTTCCAACTTGTCCAATATTTTTTCCAGAAAAAATGATGGCAATATTATTTTCTTTAAATCTTAATACTTTTTGAATTTCTTGCTCAGGAATGGAAATTTTCAAAACATCCATTCTCTTATATTTATCTTCTTTAGGTTTTCTTGGATCTTGAACTTTAATTAATATATTTCTCCCATCGTGAAGATTTAATTGAATATGACCTCCTTTGATGGTAGTTTTATTGTTTATTCTACATAATTTGAAATTACTCTCTTGTTCAGAGATTTCATGTAGAATTAGACCATGATGAGAATCGGGTAATATTCTATAATATTTATTCATATTGTCTATTGATAATACATCCATCAGTCCTATAGGGTATGATTTATTCCTAATTATTTTTCCATCAATTTTAAAATGACCTAAGCCAATAAGTTTTTTAGCTTCCTTATGAGTATCAACAATAGCAAGTAGATCTCTTACAATATGAAGAAGAGGTAAACAAAATCTGCTAGGATGAGGGCCTGGGGTTGGGTTTACAAAAAAAATTCCATGTTTTCTTTTAATTTGTAGATGAGCGGGAGTATTAAGTCTTTTCAATACCTTTTGACTGCCATGTCTAGCCATTATTTATTTTTCCACCTCTTTCTCTTTCTTTGGGCCTTTTAATTCTTCTTCATAAAATCCATATAAAGCTTTTCTCTCAATCATGTTTGCGCGCCATTGGTCCATTTTCTTCTCTTTATAAAACTTAGTTATAATTAGATTTGATATATGTATCGGAGGATGAAATTGTGTGCCATCAGTCTTCTCGAATTGAGCTTCTTTAATTTTAGCTCGCTGATTTTTAGTAATTTCAATTACTTCGCCTTCAAAATCGGTAAACTCGCCATGTGATATTCTTACATGGTCACCAACTCTAAGGGGAAGTCTTTTAATCCCATATTCATCACGGAGAAAATCAACTACCCGTGTACTAAGCAATTTTGAACGCTGATGATTGCTATAATTATTTAAAGCTTTTCTTTGTTTTCCTGGTTTTCGCGATTTTACTTTCATTTTTAATCTTCCTATTATATTATTAATGATGAAATTGAGGCGAGTCGTGGGAACATTTCTGCTGCTTCTCGCGCGATTGGACCCCTGATCTCTGTCGCCTTAGGGTCACCTTCTTTTGTAATAATAACGCCTGCATTATCCTCAAAACAAAGCCTGGTTCCATCTAATCGTCTATAGATCATTTTTTGTCGAACTATTACTGCTTTTACTATATTTCCTCGCAATTCTGGTTTCCCTTTTTTTATTGTAACAGTGCATACACTTCCAACTGAAGCTTTTGGTAATCTTCTTAATCGGGTTTTAAAACCATCTACATTTATTATTTGAGCTATCTTCGCTCCTGAATTATCGGCAATAATGATCCGTGATCCATTACATAAACCATAACTTGTTCGTGGTTTGGTGTATGTTTTTCTTCCCATTTTTCTTCTGGTACCCACTTAAACCACCCTACTTGAAATTTTTTCTAATATTATAAATGCTTTTGATTTAGAAATTTTTCGAGATTCTCCTACTTTTACTAAATCTCCTATTTCAATCTCAGACAGTAAACAATCTGGTAAATGACAAGCTAATCTCGTATTTCGACGTTCGTATCTTTGATATTTTTTAATAAATTGAACATAATCACGCCTAATAATGACGGTATTTTTTGATTTTTTACTTACAACAACTCCTTGTGTAATTTTTCCCCTAATTCTTGTAGTACCATGATAAGGACAAGACTGATCTTTACAGTCTTCAGCTTTACTTTTAGGAGGTACAACACCAGGGATACCAATATTTCTACTCATTTTATTAACCATCTCTTTTTCTTTAAACTTCTTAATCTATTCACAGGAAGCCCAACAATCTTATTGCCTTGAACTTCTAAATAGTATTCCTCTTCTTCATTCATAAAGTTTGAAATTTCAAACCTAAATATATAATCTTTTTTGATATATTTCTTGAATTTATCATTTTTTTCTGTAATTAACATATCTCTTGTTTCATCAATCACAACGCCTATTGGTGAGAATTTTTTGTCATTTAACCTTGATTTGGGTTTAGCATAGGCATAAATACCTATTAAATCGTGGTATATCAGAAATTTTGGATTTATCATCATTTTTCTTCATTCATCACAGTAAGTAATCTTGCGATTTGCTTTCTTAATAATTTTGCTTTAGCAGGGTTATCCGAAAGGCCTCCACCGGTTTGCATTGAATATAGCATCATTAATTCCTCTCTTAAAGTAATTAAAGCTCTTTCCCTTTCTCTATCATCCATTTCACGTATTCTCATTGCTGTTAAAATATCCATATACCATCACAAATTTATTATTATAATATTATTTCTTTTCTGGTTCTTGTTCTTCATCTTCTTTATCAGGAGTTAAAGAGATCTCGGAAATTTCTCCTTCATCTACCTCATCAATTAGTTTCTTATCATCTTTACTTAAAACTCCTTCTTCCTCTTCAAATACATAATCTGCTCGTGTTTTTGCTAATTTTGCTTCCTCTTTTGCTTGAGCCTTTACTAGAAGATCATCCTTGATTTTAACACCATCTCCCATTTTTGTATTCGCACGCATTATTTTCACAATTACTCCTAAAGTACCTGATTTCTGAATACATTGAGCAACACCTTTATCTACTCCTTCTTGGGCGGGTTGGCCACTCTTAGACATAACACCTGCACGAAAGATTTGAGTTCTTGCTCTTTGAGAAGTAACCTTTCCTGAGACGATAATCTCAACTCCACGTGCTCCTGCATCCATAACTTTTCTTAAAATATAATATCCTGCTCTTCTATAGTGGCGTCCCCTATCTAAACTATACGCCAATCTTTCTGCCATAATTTGAGCATCAAGGTCTGGCTCTGCAACTTCTTCGACCTCAATCTGAGGCAATAGGCTTGAGATCTTAATTAGAACTCAATTTTCCAGCTCAAATTGTTCTTGAAGTACATCCGTTATCTCTTGAATACGTTTACCACCTTTTCCAATTACCAAACCTGGGCGTGAAGTTCTTAATGTTATTCTTACTCCGAGTGGAGTACGTTGTAACTCTATTCCTGCAAATCCCGCACGAATTAATTCTGAGCGTAAGTATTCGTTTATTTGCATCAACTTAATCCCTTGTTCTATGAAATTTTTTACAAGCGGCAATTATGTCACCAATAGAAAATTCTTATTGTTTATATACATATTATTTCTACTATTAACGTTTCTAACTTGATAAGTGTAGTAAGAAATTATAAAATTTTAAGTTTATTAAAAAGAGATATAAATGTGCTAAGAAATAAAAGTGAAAAACTTAAATTACAAGGAAAGGTCTTTTACTCCAATTTTCTTAAAAAGAGGGGCTAATAAATTCAGAATCTTCTGAAATTCTTTATCAATTATATTAATTTCTATTTCTCCCTCCCTTTCTATTGTAAAATTTGTAAGGTCAATCAATAATTTAAAATTCCTAACTAACTCTCTTTTCTCATCATTATCGATATAATCTCTATACTCTTTCAAATCGTTATGGAATACTGAATCTAATAATTTGCCATAATCAAACTCCATATGCCTATTACCAAGAAACTTGAGATTATTATCTAAGCTTTTTAATAGTTGAAGATAACTATTTATCAAAGCAAATTCTCTAAATTCTGGATTATCTGCGTTCTTCAACGAAAACCTTAAAAGATTCAAAAGAATGTCATAGGTTTTTAAAATTCGCTTTGAAGCTAACATATCAATATGATAAAATAATTTTACTCTTAAATATTTCACTATTTTTTAGTAAATTTAGAATATAAAGAAGTTTAAATAAGGAAATTAGACCTTGCAAACCTTACTAACTCGTCCCAACTATACCCTGTATAAGAAGTCAAAAATCTATTTGCGTTCCTTTTCAATGAGTCTATTGGGTAATAATAATCTTCATGCAATCCTAAATCAATAACAAGTTTACCCATATTGTAATAATGTCTACTGCTTCCTAGCTCATGGATGTGATTACGCAATAATTCAATAGCTAATTCAAAATAGTTTTTAACAGGAATATTAAGTGCTTGAAATTTTAAATCTTTAAAGGAAACTCCAATAAAAGATTGTATATAAAAACTCCCCCGGCTTCTAAGTGTGCTCTCTGAAATCCCGAAAATTCTAGAAAATTCCAGATCTATTGATAGCTGTGAGGCACTATATCGAGTATTACGACTATTTTGCCTAATCAAGTCAATTGCACGATTATATAGTTCTTGATTCGTAGGTTTAGGAAAGACACTTTCTACAACTTCTTCTATACCTTTGTTGAAGACTTTTCTAAATACATTGGCAATGTAATCATTCCGCTTCTTTAAGTTATTTCCGTATTGAGGTCTGTCAAATCCTTGTAATCTCTCTCTTAATGATTTATAATCTTTTATACCTAATCTAATCTGTTCCAAGAAAATAGTCTTATATATTTCAAGCCTTAAATCTTCAAATGACATACTCTCCTTATATACATCATGATAGAGGGTGAAAAGGATAGATCTAATCATACTCTCAGAAGATTCTATTAATTTATCTAATCCTAACTTTAATGAAATTGCATTTATATCATAGCCTTTCCTAAATAAATATTCTATTCTTGACAGAAACGGCTTAAGAACTTCATTACTAAACATTTCAGCGATTTGTATTCTAGAAAAACTTTTACCTAATTCGTTTAATACAGGGAAATAATACTTATCCCTTAATTTTTTGAAACTTCCAAAATTATTATTGATTATTTCCCTTAAAGACTTCATTTTTCCTTTATATCCTAAAGATTTCAATGATTCAAAGATTTGACTTATAGTAAAACCTACAGAAGCACTTTTGATAATGAAGGATAAAAGATAGTTTGAAGTCCAAGCCCCTGCTGATTTATCTTCTTTATTTAACCCAACACCTTTACTTCTTTGCAGATGAATTCTGTCAATTTCAGCTTTAGATAGAGTATCTTCAGAAAAGTATAATTTCTTAAGTACAAACTCAAAACGAGTATCGATAGCAGTGTAAATTGCTCTCCAGTCTAACCTACGATAATCTACTCTCCCATTAGGCTTATATGAAATCAATCCTAAACTATCCAAGTGCTGACGAATTAACCCACGAATTGTTATTCCGCCTCCGTTTGGACCTCCACTCTTTATTTTATTAAAGTCCTCTATACTTAAGGAATGTAAAGCGTTATAATCCAAAAATTCATGAGAGTCTTTATAATAGAGATTTCGACCTTTAATTATTTTACGATTATATTGATTCTTTCTAATTGGGTGAGAAGTTCTTGACTTGCCAGACATTGTTAGCCCCGAAACCTTGTCTACCCATTCATAAAGGAACCCCCACCACTGATATTTTCGCTTCCCTTCAACACTAAGAATCTGAATTGTTTTTACTTTATCCAATATTTCTAAATCTACTTCATATTTAAGTATATCGTGATGCAGTCTGTCGTAGCCTAATTCTCTTCTATTCTCATTTATTTCATTAAGATTTTTGGAAATTACTTTACTAGCAACTTTAGTAAGTCTTAATAATTGAGTTCTCTGGATACCATGGAACATTCTTAAATCTAAAAATAAATCTAGTGTCTCTTGCCAAGAATCTAATGTACCTAAAGACTTATAATTAAATTTTGACTTTGGATTAGTGTTAACCATTCCAATCGTTATAGGTGCAGCGGACAAGAATGGGGCAATAGCAGGAAATATGAAACCTATTACTCCAACGCCTATCGCTACGGCTGCTGTCATTAACCCTTTCTTATGGTCTCTCATCCAACTCACAAGTCTGTTTGTGTCACTCCTTGCGGCGTAAGTAGCTTCAGTAAATGCACGGGCGGTAGGAAGCGGCTTTTGAGATTCTTGGAGTCTACTTGCCTGATATTGTAAATTATTAATGAAGTTAGTCATAGAGTGTCTTTGATTATCAGAAATCATAGATTGTGGGGCATTCATAATCCCTGCTTTCTGATGTCTTGATTCTAAAATACCTTTAACGGCATCCTTCAATTCAAATAGACTGTCAGCTGAATCACCGCCGACAATCATAAGATTTCCAATAGTCATGCCGATTGACCCACCGAAACCACCCATTATAGCACCAATAAACATCATCACCGTGAAGAAGCTGTCAAGGATATAATCTTTCCGATTATCTTTTTGAATTTGAGCTTCTTGTGCTTGTTGCCTCATCTCATTCATCTGCTCTATGGTTAGTTGCTGCTGAGCAGCTATATTCTGAAGGTTCAGCGAAGTCTGGGGCCTCACACTTGCCCACATAAACTGAGTGACTGCGCTGAAAAGGAACTCACGCCCGGTCTCAGCAAGCCCACTGAGGTATATTTGTGCTGTCTCGTCCCAACCAAGATCTGCTACCGCG
>Ga0114922_10000641_pt1 | contig 33743 bp, 28 predicted proteins | sample AartaG_FD_100975 | JGI IMG/M metagenome (GOLD analysis project Ga0114922, IMG submission 100975) | Deep subsurface microbial communities from Aarhus Bay to uncover new lineages of life (NeLLi) - Aarhus_00045 metaG | ecosystem: Environmental > Aquatic > Marine > Oceanic > Sediment | place... | reverse complement strand
CTTCATGACCGTAAAAAGTACCTCATCCAGAGTCTTTTCGGTTTCAGGATCAACGATAGACCCATAATAGAAGTGGTGGGATCTTAGACGCGACAGGTCTCTTGAAGGATGCAAGAGAGGAAGCGCTATAGGAATTGCCCGTGGCCCGGAAATCTTCACAACACCGATACCACCGGCTCCCGGGGGGGTGGCAACCGCGGCTATGGTATCGCCATCTGGATTGCGGATTGCGGATTGCGGATTTTTTTCTCTCCTCTTAATTCCCAAATCCCTCCAGGCCGGCCCCCGGCTCAGAGAGACGGCAAAATCCAAAATAAACCCAATCAACCCACCTTGCAGCCAAACAATGGCCACATCTACAAGTTGGGCGAAAAAGCATGGTTTTCCTTCTTCTGGTTCCGACGCTCTCTGTTAGAACTCAATCCGCCAGACAGTCTCCGTCTGTTTGCACCGCCAATCTGCCTCTGGGGAACATAGGATCAGTCCATACTCATTCGTATGAGGGCACAGAGCACCCAGTGGTATGCGTTCCCACGCAGAGCGTGGGAACAAGGAATTCCTCAATTCTCAATTCCGCATTCCAAAATCGAGTGGATTATCTTTTCTTCTGCGGCAAGATAATCAGCTTTCTAAACAACCCGGTACCTTTGCTCTGGGTTCTCACCGAGGCATCATCTTTTAGTGCGATATGCACGATTCTTCGGTCATAGGCATTCATCGGGCTGATGGTGGCCGGCTTGCCGGAGTGTTTAACCTTTTCTCCCAGACGCTGGGCAAACTGCGTCAGTGACGCCTTTCGTCTGTCCCGATATCCTTCCACATCAAAGGAAATACCCACTCTCGTCGCCTTCTTTTTTCTCACAATCTTACGAACTATGTATTGGAGGGCATCCAGGGTCCTGCCATGTCTCCCGATAAGGATGGCCGGGTTGCTCGCCTCTATTCTGAGCCTAATACTATGAGGATGTTTGGCGACTGTGACGGTAGCGTCATCAAGAATAAAAGAGAGTATCTCTTCCAGCGTCCTTTTAGCTGTCTCGGCAACCCCTTCTGTCTCATCCGTTGTATCGGGTTTCTCCTCATCGATTTTGGCTTCCGGGGTTTCCAGCAGGCTCACCCTTATTCGGGCCTTCTTAGCACCCACCAGTCCAAATATCCCTGTGGAGCCATAAGAAAGCACTTCGATTTCGAGTTGCTTCTCAGAGACTTCCAGTTCCTTACATGCCTTCCTCACAGCCTCTTCTTTTGTTTTCCCCTCAAATTCATAGCTATCCAACATAGGATTAGTACCTCCGTCATTAAGCTGTTTTCTTGGTCACGTAATGCTGCTGAACCATCGAAAGGATGTTGTTTACCAGCCAGTATAAGACAAGCCCCGACGGAAAGTTTATAAATATGAACGTGAAAAATATCGGCATAAACATCATCATCTTGGCCTGTGTGGGGTCCCCGGGTGGGGGAGACATCTTCTGCTGCAAAAACATCGATGCACCCATGATAATAGTCAACACCGGTATCCCGTAAGGTGCTGCCATTAGCGGTATTTTGAAGTTGAGGCTAAACAACCGGTCGGGAGCAGAGAGATCGTTGATCCATAAAAAAAATGGGGCGTGTCTCAATTCAATGGCCTGGTATAACATCTTGTAAAACGCAAAAAACACGGGTATCTGAAAAACCATCGGGAGGCAACCGCCCAGCGGGTTGATCTTGTATAGCTTGTAAAGACTCATCATTTCCTGGTTCATCATCTTCTTGTCATGTTTGTACTTGGCCCGGATCTCTGCGAGCTTGGGCTGCAACTTCTTCATCTGGCTCATAGACTTATAACTCCTGTTGCTCAAGGGCCAGAAGAGTATTTTGACAAAAATCGTAATAATAATAATGACAATACCATAGTTGGAAATGTAGCGATGTATGAAATTCATGGCATGTAGCAAGGGCTTTGCAATGATATCAAAAAATCCAAAATCGACAATTTTTGTAAGATCTGCCCCCACAGAACCAAGGGCTTCGAGACTCTTCGGCCCGAAATAAACCGTGTACTGATGGGTTCGCTCCGTTCTCGGTGGTACTGGTCCTGAAGGATCTATGTAGGTGGTTTCCAGGACCTCCCCGTCGCTTACCGCAAGCCTCATGGTCGCCTCCTCGGCTTTTTGGGGTATGATTGCTGACACAAAATACTGGCTCTCACAGGCGATCCACCCTATGTGGCCGACATACTTGTCTTGTTTGGCGATCTCCTTAATCTTGATCTCTTCAAGCTCTCCGTTGATCAAAGCCGCAGGACCAGAAAAAACATATCTCGACTCCGTGGTCCCCTTGAGGCTTTTCTTCAAGGATACCGTTAAATTCCTGCCTATAGTCTCAGACGAAAGGTTTCTTACCTTAATTTCCAGTCCTATTTCGTAAGTACCCGGTGAAAAGGTGTAAGTTTTAATGATCGTAACGCCATCTGGTGATGTCCATGTAAAGATCAGGTCTTCACTTTTCTCGGTGACATTCATCGGGCTTGCCTCTGTGGCTGCATCAAAAACTGCTTGCTTCAGCCCGTTCATGCTTTCTCCAAGAAATGAGATCCCCAGAGTCCATTTGTGCTCACCTGACAACTCGATGATCTCCTTCATCGGAGCCCCGGGTGCCGAAGTCTCCTTATACTCCTTAAGTTTAAAACTCTTAAGTGCCGCACCGTTTTCTGTAAGTTCTGCCAGATAAAGGGGTGTTGAAACGGTTATCGTTCTCCCTTGTCGCGCAGGGCTTGGAACCGCGACCTCTGGTTGCAATGGCCTTTCATCCAGCGCCCTGATACCTTCAACCGTCGCAGGGATTTCTTTCTCCACCCTTTCTGCTATCTGGGTTGACTCTTTCTTTTCCAATGGGGCCTTTTTCATAAAAAACACATGGTACAAAAAGAATACCCCAAAGGACAAAACGACTGCCAACAACATCCTTAATTCCATTGACATAGACCAATTCTCCTTAAATGAAATAGCCTCTCAAAAACAGCCTGAGCAGTGCGCCCGTGCCCACCGCTGCCGGGCCCGCCCGGCATTCGCCTGGGGCCTGCCAGCAATACTCTCGCTTGCGAGGCGGGTGGGCAAAGCCGATGGCGGACAGGGCACGAGCTGGCAGGTAAACCCTCTTTTCCCTATGGAACAGGATCAAACCCACCTGTGTGAAAGGGATGGCACCGCAAGATCCTTCTGAGAGCCATCCAGGACCCCCTCAACGCACCATGGCGTTTTACGGCCTGGAATGCATACTCCGAGCAGGTTGGGTGAAAGCGACATGCCGGTATGAAGAGTGGTGAAAGGATGTATTGATAGGCTCTAATGAGTGCCAGCAAAAACGGCCTCATGCTTGCAATTCCTTAATATATCACGAACAAGAGCTTCCAGCGCCCTTTTAATCTGCCGGGACGACAGATGAGAAGTACCACGTTTGGCTATAACATTCACATCATAACTGTAACCAAACAAAGGTTTGTGCAGACGAAAATACTCTCGCACCAACCGCTTTACGCGATTGCGTATCACAGCACACCCAACTCTCTTGCTTACCGTAACCCCTAGGCGCGATTTCCCAAGACCATTTTGGGAGTACATTACAATAAAATATTCCCTGTCAATCCGGTTGCCAATTTTAGACAATTTCTCAAAATCTGATCGTCTCAAAAGGCGCTCTGACTTTGTTAAGGAAAAAGCTCCCAAGGTCTTGGTCTTTGTAAGCCTTTACACTGTCAAGCGCTTCCTCCCTTTCGCTTGACGACGCTTTATGATCTTTCTCCCCTGCTTCGTGGACATCCTTGACCGGAATCCGTGGTCTCTAAGTCGCTTAATTCTGCTCGGCTGATAGGTTCGTTTCATCTCCTGTTACCTTTTACCTTTATGCTGAACTAAATTGAAATTTCTTTGGATGCGTTGATTAAATCGCCCAAAATCATAATTCTAAACACACAATCTCAATCATGTCAAGGTCTTTGATAGGAGCTTTTTGGATGTACAACTACTATCCCAACTTGACAAAATTTGCCCGGGAGACTATCTTTTGATACATAAAATCCCAACGCGTTTTTGATGTATCAATCTCGAACGACCCTGCCATGCAACCAAGATTCCTCTATAGGCGTGATTCTTTTCCTTCTACGGGTTTTGCCAAGGAAGAAACCTTTAAGGAGTTTGATGCTACTGAGCTTTATTGTCCTCAATGCAACCGCGCCGTCCCTGTACGCAAGCGCCTCCTCCTTGTCCTCCCTGAAGGGGACAAATATGAATATCTTTGCGCCTTTTGTTCCACGTCAGTTGGCACTAAATTGGTCCGTGGGGCTGACAACCAAACGCACATCATTATTTAAGCCATCCACTATTCCCAATCGGGCGCATCCCCCCTAACCCCCCTGGCCCAGACCGGGTTTTTCACTCTGTGGCATTCTCCATCTTCTGTCGCGCCAGGGCGGGCCCTTTAAAAAAGGGGAATCAGTTGCGCATTGTCCTGAGTTGAGCCAACTCCCAAACATAGTCGTAGAGATGAAGTCCTTTGCTGGCCGCAACAATCTCGCCGTCTTCCACTCCTATCTCTACTGCCATGTATTCCTTTAAGAGTTGAATTCCACCGAGGTTAGCCGGAAATCCATTCCACAAATCCCAAGATCTGAAATAGACTATGAAATGAAGTTTCCCTTCCCGGATACGAGTATCAATATGCCGCAGGCAAGGTGGGTCGTTGAGGAAAATATCGGATGGAACCGAAATCGTCATTGAAGCCTGATTCGTGCCATACCCCCTTGTTCTATACATCTTGATGACCTCTTCGATCTGGTTGACCACCCGTTTTTCAACCTTTGCTTTCAAAGGGTCACCTTCCGGACCCTGGCCGCCCGCCAAGGCAAGATATGACCAGCCTGCAAGCCTTTCTCCATAAGTATAATCTTCATTGGGCTGCTTGTCTGAGGTCATCAAGTAAGGCAGATATTCCTCTATGTATCCCTCGGCTACTGGATTGGGTATCCCAATAGACGCAGGTATGTCCGGAATCAAGGGGTGTACCCCGGGATACTTGATATGAACTGTGATATAGTCAAACTCCAGCCGTTTCTGTCCTGCATAGCTGCCATGATCAATCACATATTCATGGCCTTTATCCATAATCTCATAGACACACTGAAACCAGGCATCCGGCAAATCCCTGGCCACTATGGAAACTAAGTTCATATATCCAAGCGTCTAACCTCCAAGGCATTATTCTCTATGAATTGCCGCCTGAGATCCACCTCCCCACCCATTAATACTGTAAAGATATCATGGGCTTCAAACCTATCCTCTACCTTAACATTCAGTAGGGTTCGGTTTTGTGGATCCATGGTTGTCTCCCACAACTGATTGGGGTTCATCTCCCCCAACCCTTTATAACGCTGGATTGAAAGGCCTTTTTTGGCATCAGTCAGAAGATACGAAAGGAGTCTGTCTTTATCGTCTATCGAAACCGCATCTTTACCGTTATGATAAACCTCAAAAGGGGGCCTATCCAAAGAGGAAATATCTTTCCACAATACAATTCCTTTCTGGAAGTCCGCAGATGAAATAAGTTCCCAGCCAACCTTCACCTCCATACCTTCATTTCCTCCGGCGCTAATCATTAACTCATATATATTGTGTTCCTCGTCTCTCAGCAAGTCGCCCACCTTGTACCCTAGTGAGCCTATACGCTGTGCTAAAACCGTCATTTCCTCCTTGTTTTGAAGAAAGTCTCTATTGTTTACATTATTTTCCATCAAAAACTCTATTAACCCCCTGTCAAACCCTCGCCGTCCCAGCCTATCAATGAGTTTGCCATAGTCTGTCAGCTTGCCAAGAAATGTGTAAAGCCTTTCCTTTTCCAACAAGACACGCCCCTTATTCCCCATAACTTTCTTGTCATGACAGACCCGCTTCATCAAAAACTCGTCTAGCCCTCCTTCATGTTTAATATAAACAACACCTTTTCCCTTTCCTATCCCAAAGAGTGGGGGTTGCGCAATGTAGAGATAACCCCTATCAATCAAGTCGGGCATCATCCGATAAAAGAATGTCAAGAGAAGGGTTCTGATATGTGATCCATCCACATCCGCATCTGTCATAATGATAATCTTATGATATCGCAATTTTTCTATTCTATATTCCTCGCGGCCCACGCCCGTACCAAGGGCCGTTATTAAGGTCTTGATCTCCTCGCTCTTTAACATCTTATCAAACCGGGCCTTTTCTACGTTTATTATCTTCCCCTTCAAGGGAAGTACCGCTTGAAACCTTCGATCTCTTCCCTGTTTAGCACTCCCACCAGCCGAGTCCCCTTCTACGATAAAGATCTCCCTTCTGGCTGGATCGGTCTCCTGACAATCTGCCAGTTTCCCTGGAAGAGATCCTTCTACCAATGCACCCTTCTTCCTGGCTATCTCTCTTGCACGTCTGGCTGCCTCCCGGGCCCGGGCCGCCCCAACAACCTTTGTTACTATCTTTTTTGCTTCGCTCGGGTTTTCCTCCAGAAAGGTTCCCAGTTTATCGTTAACCAGGGCTTCGACTAATCCTTTAACCTCACTATTGCCAAGCTTCGTTTTGGTCTGGCCTTCAAACTGGGGAGATCTGAGCTTGATACTAATCACAGCCGTCAACCCTTCTCTCACGTCCTCACCGCTCAGTTTTTCCTGAAGGTTCTTGGGCAGATTGCCGGTAGATGCATAGTGATTGATGGTGCGGGTCAGGGCCGACTTGAATCCAACCACATGGGAACCGCCTTCGTGGGTGTTGATGTTGTTGGCAAAGGAAAGAATTTTTTCAGCATACGTATCATTGTACTGAATTGCCAGCTCCATGGAAACGCCATCCTTTTCGGCTTCCATGTAGATAGGCTTTCTATGGCAGAGGGTTCTTCCTTTATTAAGATATTCCACAAAAGATACTATGCCGCCTTTATAATAGTATTCTTTTTTCTTGTCCGTCCGCTCATCTTCAAGCACGATTCCAAGGCCCCTGTTCAAGAATGCAAGTTCCCGCAACCGTTGAGATATGATGTCAAAACTCAAATCCACGGTTTTGAATATCTCAGGATCTGATTTAAAGTGTAATTTCGTCCCCCTCCTCTTTGTATTTCCTACAACCTCAACCTCACACGTAGTTTTCCCTTTCTCATAGGACTGATAATAAACCTTTCCACCCGAACGAATTTCTACCTCAAGAAAACTCGAAAGGGCATTGACAACAGACACCCCCACACCATGCAGTCCACCAGATACCTTGTAGGAGTCATGGTCGAACTTTCCGCCAGAGTGGAGTTTTGTCATAACTACTTCAACTGCTGGAATTTTCTCGATCTTATGGATTCCTACCGGTATTCCCCTCCCGTTATCTTCTACTGTGACGCTATTGTCCGAATGAATCGATACCTTAATATAGTCACAATACCCCGCTAAAGCCTCATCCACACTGTTGTCCACCACTTCGTAGACGAGACGATGAAGACCTTCCACATCAACATTGCCGATATACATAGAAGGCCTTTTCCTGACCGCGGTAAGACCCTCTAAGACCTTTATCTTGTCCGCATCGTACCCGCCTGCCACGCGTTGCGAACCATTGCGCATAGGGATTTTATCAACTTTTTCCATCATTATACTCTCATTGGCATAATTACACCCAAGAAACCTGGATCAGCCTTCCCCTCTATTATACACGGGTTAACTTCGTCCTTAAACCTTACGACCACTTCCTCACTATCCATGCTGGTCAGCGTCTCCATAAAATACCTCGGATTAAAGGCTAACTCCAGTGGTTCCCCTCGATACGATACAGAGATAATCTCTTTTGCTTCTCCTATCTCGGGGTTCGTGGTTGTTATCTCTATTTGTTCTTTATCTATCTTGAAACGAGCCCCGGAATATTTGTCAGAAGAGAGTATGGACATCCTTCTTAACATCATCAAAAAATCTTCCTTTTGCACATTCATCTCGTTCTCACATGTTTTCGGAATAACCATTTCGTAATCCGGAAATTCACCTTCAATCAACCTTACGATAAGGACCTCTTCGTTCCCCCCTGCCTCGTGCTCCGAAGCATTGCGGGCACCTTTCTTTACAACAAAATTATTCTCTTTAAATCCTATTTGAACTGATTTTCCACTTTCCAAGATTTTCAATACCTCTATAATCCCATTTTTTGGTAGGATAACACTCTCTTTTAGTCCAGCTACGCGGGATTTGTCCTCCTCAACAACAACATGATCTATCTTTGAAAGCCTGTGACCGTCCGTTGATACCATACGGATCTTATTGACATCACCTTCTGTGATGCTCTCAAAACATATACCCGCAAGCTCAGCACGTCCTTCGTCGCCCAGCACGCTGTATATCGTCTTATTAATCATGTTTCTTAATATGCTCACATCAATCTCAAACAACTCAATGCCTGCGATATCAGGGAAGCCTGGAAAATCATCAGGATCCATGCCTACAATATTGTATTCCAGTTTCTTATCCGCTAATTGTATCCATTTGTTCTCAATTTCCTTTATAGCAAGCATGTCACTCGGAAATGCTCTCACAATCTCGTATAGCTTCCTCGAAGGAACAGCCGTTGAACCCTCTTGGACTATATCAGCTTCATATGATGCCTTGAATGCCATTTCAAGATCAGTAGCCCGTATGGAAATCACAGATTCTCTTGCAGAAAGCAAGACACTTGAAGTAATTAGAATATTAGTTTTCTTTCCTGTGATTCCCTGTACTTTCGTTAATGCATCCAGGATAGTATCCTTCTTGATCCTAAATTCCATAAACCACTCCTTTGTTTATTGTATGATTAATATGTTATAAAAATATATAATAAAAATCATAAGAACCGTCTAATATGTTAATAACTAAATTAACACATTGAAATAAAAAACAAACTTTGTCTATTTTCTGTTAACAAATTTACAAAGAAATATTCACTTAGCTTGGCTATATTTCCTTGTTCATAACCTAATGAATTATCGAAAAAACATCAACATAAATATCAACATATATAAAATTGTTTCGCGATTTATAGGCGTTCACAGGTTCAGAGTTTTGGTGAACCCTGAACCTCTGAACCCGTGAACGGTTAACGCGATTTTATGTTAGGAACGAAAATAGTCTTGGACGATTTTTATCGCACAGAATTTTCCACACATAGTGCAGACGTCATTAGAGCTTGGCTTACTGCTGGAACGATATGCTCTGGCTTTGGCAGGATCGATAGAAAGGGAAATTTGCCTGTTCCAGTCCAACTTTTTGCGCGCCTTTGACATCTCCAGATCCTTCTCTATAGCACCCTTGTGTCCTCTTGCAATGTCAGCTGCGTGCGCTGCTATTCTGGTTGCCATAACCCCTTCTCTTACATCATCTCGTGATGGTAATTTCAGGTGTTCTGCAGGGGTTACGTAACACAGGAAGTCTGCTCCGGCCATTCCCGCAACTGCTCCGCCAATAGCACAGGCAATGTGATCATAGCCTGCTGCAATGTCGGTGACCAGAGGGCCGAGGACATAGAAAGGAGCACCTCTGCACAACTGCTTTTGTAAGATAACCTGAGCTTCTACTTGATCGAGGGGGATGTGACCGGGGCCTTCTATCATAACCTGAACTCCAGCGTCCCATGCCTTCTGTGCCAATTCTCCTAAAGTCAGAAGCTCCTGGATTTGAGCGCGGTCTGTCGCGTCTGCCAGTGATCCTGGTCGCAGTCCATCCCCGAGGCTTAGGGTTATGTCATACTCTCTGGCAATAGAAATGAGGCGATCAAAGTCCTCGAAAAACGGATTTTCTCTTTTATGGTAGATCATCCAGGTTGCAAGAAAGGCGCCTCCCCTACTAACGATGTCTGTTGTTCGGCCCTGGGAGCGAAGACGTTCAAGGGCATTCAAAGTGACCCCAGCATGGATCGTCATAAAATCGACACCATCAAGGGCATGAGCTTCTACTGCCTTAAAAATGAGGTCTGGTGTAAGGTGAATGATTCCCCCATGGCTTTTAACAGCTTCCACGACTGCTTGATAGATCGGAACAGTTCCCACTGGAATAGAGGAGCTTTTTATTATAGTTTGGCGTACTTTTGTAATGTCTCCCCCTGTGCTCAGATCCATAATGGTGTCAGCCTTAGCCTCAATAGCTGCCTGGAGTTTTTCGATTTCTTCCATTAGGTCAACCTGGTCTCCGGACGTGCCGATATTGGCATTGACCTTGATAGAGAGTCCTTTTCCAATGCCAACGGGCTGGATGCTTTTATGTTTCTTATTTAGTGGAATAACGACCGTTCCGTCAGCCACCCTGGCACAAAGGGCTTCCGGGTCTACACCTTCACTCTGAGCCACCCTGTGCATTGCTTCTGTGATGACGCCTGTGCGCGCCGATTCTAACTGGGTCATAAAATTGCCTTATTTGGTTAATAGTGTATGGATAGAGAATTGATAACCGCAAAATTCTCTTTAAAAAACATCATAGCAAATTGATGAAGGAAAATCAATTTCGGCACCACAAAAAATGAAAGACTCCGTGGCCCGCAATCTATTCTTGACTCTTAGTCGTGCATTACATAACATGCTTCAAATGTGTGGACGCAATAGAACCAAGTTTGATGGGATATCTTGAGGGGGTAATATGGCTACTGATAATAATTTAAAGACCTTATTGGCGGTCGGGCAGAGCCCATGGTATGATAACATAGATCGAAGATTAATACAGAACGGCAAACTTGAGAAGCTCTTTGGTTTGGGGATTACAGGGGTCACTTCCAACCCGAGTATTTTTGAAAAAGCAGTGACTGGATCTTCGGTATATGATTCTCGGATACGAGAACTGGCTGAGGTGGGTAAGTCGCCTGATGAGATCTGTCACTTGATAACCACACAGGACATTCAGTCTGCTGCAGACCTGCTGTACGATACCTATGAAGCGACGGATGGGCGAGACGGCTATGTAAGTCTTGAGGTGGATCCTGATTACGCTTATGATCCGGAGAGGACCATTGACCACGCCAGGAGAATCCATCAGGATGTGGCAAGGCCTAATCTTATGATCAAGGTCCCCGGCACCAAGGAAGGTTACGGGGCCATAAAGGTCCTTACTCGAGATGGTATCAATGTCAATGTTACTCTTCTGTTTTCCTTAAGGCACTATGAAGTAAGCTCTATGGCTTACATAGATGGCCTAAAAGAGAGACTTCGGGACGGCAATTCTGTGAATAGGGTTTGTTCGGTTGCAAGTGTGTTTGTGAGTAGGGTAGATACTAAAATTGACGAGATACTTGAGGACCTTAAGATAGATAGCCTTAAAGGTAAAATTGCTGTGGCAAACGCCAGGATGATTTATCAAAGATTCAAAGAGTTATTTCATAGTGGAACCTTTGGCGGTCTGGCGTTAAATGGAGCGCGTGTACAGCGGGTGCTTTGGGGGAGCACAAGTACAAAAAACCCTGCGTATAGTGACCTCAAATATGTGGATGAACTGATAGGTAAGAACACCATCAACACCCTTCCGCACAGTACGCTTGAGGCATTTTTGGACCACGGTACCCCCAGATTGACGATCGAAGAAGATCTGGATAAAGTAAGAGAAGATCTGGATCTGTTGCAGCAGGAAGGGATTGACCTGAATAAGATATGTGATGAGATTCAGCAGGAAGGTGTAGATGCCTTCTCAGTCTCTTTCAGAAAACTGATGGATGCCGTTGCCGACAAGGCCGGGTCTTGAAGAGCGTAATAGTTTGCTATTCCAAAAGTTCAGAAATCCTGACAAGGCCCACCTGGTTCTTGATATTTGGTAGCTCCTCCCTAAGCACTTCCCATGTGGAAGGATAGGGGTGCCCGATTCCAATCGCCCTGCCCTTTTTTCTGGCTATACTGATAAGTTTTTTTATCTGGAAGCGGATTGCGTTTGGGTCCTGAACGTGGTCCAAAAACACGTGTCTTTGTGCAAATTTCAGTTTCAATAGATGGGCTGTTTCCTGGCAACAGGACCGAGGGCTGGTAAGACTGTCCACAAAAAACAGATTCCTTTTCTTCAGGATGGTAAATATCTGGCGCATTTTTGCTGGGTCCTGGGTGAGTCTGGAACCCATATGGTTGTTTACGCCTACGGCAAGAGGGACTGCATCCAGGTCTTTTCGAAGTTGATCTAAGAGGTCGTCGGGTGCCATTGACGAAAGGAGTGCCCCGGCTCCCGGATCGACATCGGGATACTCTATGGGTTCCATAGGAAGATGGAGAAGGACATCTCGACCGCTGTGGTGGATAGTTGCGGCGATGTTTTTTTGAAACGGACTGTGTGGAAGCACGGAAAATGACATTACACCATCGAGAAGCAGAAACTTTGAAGCGAGTTTTTCGTCGTATCCTAAGTCATCAATGATGATCGCGACCTTAGGAAGGCTTAAAGGGAGAGGTGCCGCAAGCTTCTTTTCCATGAGTTTAACAAAGAGAATGCGATGGGTGTGGCGCCCATTGATAGAGAGATCAAGAATTAACTCTTGTTGGGACCGAGAGGTAAATCGTAGTGATTTCTTTGGTATGCGTTCAGAGAGCCGAGTTAGAAAAGCTTCCTTAATATTGCTGTGAGCGAGAGTTGTTGGAAAACGTATCTCCAGTTCTGAAAAAGTCCATACTTCCTCCCTGTGTCTCTTTGGTTCGACTGTTTGGAATGTCACATCTCCAGCAGAAATATTTAGGGCCAACAGGGCGTCATAGATGCACCGATCTATCTGTTTGATTTGGGTTTCCACACCTTCTGAAGGATGGGTCTCAAAGAGCGGCAATAAAGGTGGGTGGGTGGGTCTTGAGATGAATAACCGATACAGAGCATAGCCCAGGATTCCCACAAAAAGCAGGCCAAGTATGACAAGTCCAACCCGGGTGGTTTTGTTTTGAGAGGTTTTCTTGGCCCTGATGCGCCCTCTCTTGCTTGAGGTCCTTGTCCGACTCGCCATGGTATGGGCTTAATGGGACGTCTTTGAAAATATTTGCCAGCTTGTAAGAATGTCAAGGGCCCTTCGAACCTGATTATCCTCTGTAACGAGACGCCCTACCTCATCTGAAGCCTTTTCACCGGGCACCTTCACACCTCTTATTTCTAGAATTTTATCCTTCATTTCATCGGAGAGACCCTCCTTTGGTTCAGGTAAGATATGGTTTTTCAGGTCCTTTTCCTTCATGTGCGGAAGCTTTTTGCCTTCACTTCCGGAAACATATCTCTCCTCGACCAAAACATCCGGGACAATCCCCCGGGCCTGTATTGCCTCGCCCTTAGGGGTGTAATACCGTGCTATGGTTAGTTTCAAGCCCGAACCATCTCGCAACGGCTCAACAGTTTGAACCGACCCTTTTCCGAACGATGTAGTGCCCAGCACCAGAGCGCGGCCGTGATCTTGCAATGCCCCTGCAACGATCTCTGATGCACTTGCACTCCCTTCATTGATTAGGAGTACCATTAGATGCGGATGCTTATCCTTGTCACGATGGGCCGCATAGACCTTTGAATGGGTCTCCAGTCTTCCCTTGATCGAAACGATTCGCCCTTTATCCAGAAAGATATCCGCGACCTTAATCGCCTGATCGAGAAGCCCTCCCGGGTTATCGCGAAGGTCCAATATCAATCCTTTCAATGGTGTTTTGCCCGCTTCCAGCTTCCTTAAGGCCCTTTTGACATCATCAGCGGTATTCTCCCTGAAGTTTGTAATCCGAATGTAGCCGTAATCAGGTTTGAGCAGATGAGACCGCACGCTCTCCAGCGGAATGATGTCCCGCACAAGGGTGAAATCAATTAGCTCAGATAGTCCTTTTCGCCTGATAGTAATAACCACAGAGGTGCCTTTTTTACCACGCATCTTCTTGACCGCTTCCCACAACATCATAGTCTTGGTTTCTTCTCCGTCCACCTTGATGATTTGATCTCCAGCCTTTATTCCGGCCTTGTAGGCTGGTGTTCCCTCAATCGGAGAGATAACGGTGATTATCTTGTCTTGCATGGTAATAACAATGCCAATGCCGCTGAAGTGACCCTTGGTCTCTATTTGAAGGTCCTTGTATGCTTCGGGCAATAGAAACGCAGAATGGGGATCAATAGAGCTTATCATGCCACGGATCGCACCGCGGATGAGATTCTTGGAGTCGACAGGATCAACATAGTTCTTTTCTATGATGTCGAGAACGTCACTAAACACTTTAAGTTCTTCGTAGGTTTTGTCCGTACCAGCTAACAGACCTTGATGAAACCCGCTGATTCCTACCCAAAGGACGGCGGAGAGAAACAACAACACTCCAAGTATTGCCTTGTGTCGTCTTGCCAGTTTTGTCATGAGCCCTCCAGTAACTGATTGTAAAATCACGGCTTTGCCGCTTAGAAAAAAGATATTACCAGAATATCAATTTAATGATCAAATTCAATATACCATAGATCACGAATATTACAATCCCGGACCTTATAAAATGGGTGTTTTTTCAAGGCAAGTCCGCCGCAGACCGCTTGGTCGGTTTAAACTTTACTGTTGACCATGTGTCCCAATTTTGATAGAAAAAAATTGAGGCAAGGAGTGCCTGCAACGGTTTTCCTTGCTCAAAGAGCCTCCACTGGACACAGAACATAGGGCTTCTTCCGGTTCGGTGGAGGTTTTTTATTTTGTGAAACATAATATACCACAGGGTTTCCATGAGCCTCAACAGCGCATATATCACGAAACAACGGCCTAAGGCCTTGAAGTGCATAGATAGAAAAAGGCGCATTTGTCTTGCCTGTGGGGAAAGCGAGCTTCCAAGCGGAAGGCGGCGCTATTGTAGCGACAGATGTAAGAAAAGGCTTGAGTTTGCGCTCTATATTGCCACGGGGTTGGTGCAAACGTTGCGGGCACGTTATGCTGCATTCTCCTACACCGAAGACACCCTGATCCTTGATATCCTCCCCGCGGGGTCAAGTCAGATATCGAGATTCATGTGGAGGAGGAGCAAACAGAAGAAAGTTGCCGACGACCTGTTAGACATGGTTGAGCAGGCAGGCCGCGAGTGGTACGAAATGGAGGAACAGACTTCCTCAAGATGGTGGGCATCTCAGTATTTGTTGGACAGAACGTGTCGAAGGGACATTCCTGTGAGTACGGTTAAGCCTATTTCAAAGAAAACGCCTCGGTTGAACCACAAAGAGAAAAATGCACTAAAAGTGCTTGAGCTGACCAAAGAACAAATGCTGGCGGCAGATGCCGTACAGTGTGTCAAATCGGCCTATAGAAAGAAGGCAAAGCTCCATCATCCTGACAGGGGGGATACGAGCAACAAGTTCATCGAGATCAACGAGGCCCACGCAGAACTCCTCAACTGGGCTGAAAGCCCCAGGTTCCGTTCCAGAACAGCCCTTGTGAACAGTTGGTGCTATGATGCTTCAAGAAAAAGGTGGGTGCCGCCAGCATAGACTACTACTGAAAAATACTGACACGGCGGTTACCTCTGTCGAGAATAAAGACACTACCGGTCTTGTTAACATATATATAGGAGGGGTAGTGAAGGCGCCCTTCTCTCCACCCTAATTGCGAAAACTCCACCAGAAACTCACCTCTTCTGTTGAAGACCAAGACCTTATGCTTGTGTTGGTCGACCACATAGATCAACCCTTTCCGGCATACGGCGAGACTCACCGGGAAATCGAATTCCCCTTTGTTTTTGCCCTTTTTTCCGAATGTTAGGAGGAGCTTTCCATGGCTGTCAAAAACACGAACAGACCCGTCTATCGTATCTAAGGTATAGATATTACCCTTTGAGTCCACCTTCACATCGCTGAGGCCTTTGCCCTCTTTGACAAGGACTTGCCTGTAAAACCGTAGATCTTCATCAAAGATAAGAATCCTCTGCTTGGCTTTATCAATGATGTATAGATTATCTGCCGAATCTAAGGCCATGTTGCCGGCATAAATGGGGTCGGCTTCCGGAACGGCAGAAAAGTCAATTGGTTTGACAGACCTTTGTTTAATATCAACAAAGAGAACACTCCCTTTTGTTGGCTCGGTAACAAAAAACTGCCCTTTGCTGTTTCTTACCAAGCAGGTTGGGGCCTCCAGGGCTCCGGCCGCATTGAATTGAGACACAAACTTCAGGTCATGATCAAAGGCGAGTATCCGTTTGTTTGTGGTATCGGTTATATATAGTCTGTTCCTGTTTTCATCAAAGAAGATACCGCTTAGCAGGCCCAAACGGCCTGTTTCCGTGTTTCTAGTAATCGATGTAAGGTGTTTAATTCTCCCTTTTGCCGCGCAAAGTGCGGTTGCCGGCATGATCAGGAAGAAGATCAAAAACAGAGTAATAACATGGATCTTTCTGTACACAACTAACACCTTACCCGGACAAGCCGGAACTGAAAGCCAGAGAACTTAATCACGAAAACACGTAATGTTCTCAAGGCGAACGCCGCAACGTTCGAAAACACGAAATTTTTTTCATGATGCATAATGCTTCACCCTTCTTTTCGGTTTTCGTAGTTGTCAGTACCCCTTATGGCACTGAATACACAACTCCTTTTTCCGATCAAATCTCAACGAAAAGTCATGACGGCTTCCCATCAGGTTGTGGCATGTGATACACGTAATCTCCGCCTTGGATCTCGGATCAATAGCGCCTTTTCCTATAGGATGGGTGAAAGAAGCATGTCTTTTGTGGCAATCATCGCTAGTGCAGGTAGTGATTTCATCCGCGCTGAAAAATAGCCTGAAGTTCGAGCCGTGGGGACGATGACAGTCGCTGCATTTTCCTTCTTTAACCGACGGGTGTTTGTGCTTATACTTTTTGTCTCTTAAAAGGTCTGCTGTATCCTCATGACAGGTGGCGCATGTTTTTGCCCCTTTTGCCTTTATCATGTGGGCTTCGTCTGAGCTATGCGGGCTATGGCAATTTGTGCAAAAAACGCCTGGCCCCACATGGGTGTTGACCTTCCTGAAGTCCTCCTTAATCGACTGGTGGCAGGCAGTACAGACCGACATCCCTTCGCCTTTCACGCCCAGGGGATCTCTTGACTGGGCCGAATTATGACATTGAGTACATTTATTCCTGGCAAATGGCTTATGCGAACTTTCCTTGATCAAATTCCTCTGGTTTGACGCGTGGGGATTATGGCAGGACGTGCACTTCGCATCCTGGACAGGATAATAACTGTGCGATTTTTTCGCCTCTTTACTTCTAATTCTTTTTGAATGGCAAGAAACACATGCTTGTGTAACGCTCCTCTTCAGCATGGCTTCATGATCAGACGTGTGGGGGCTGTGGCAGGTCAAGCACTCACCTTTCTTCACGGGCTTATGCTTGTGTTTCTTTGAAATGATCTCTTTCTTGGCGTGGCAGCTAAAACAGAGTTCCCCTCTTTCGGCGATTAATAGTTTCCGGTTCTTAGATGAATGAGCCTTGTGGCACTTTAGACACGCCCCTTCCTCAAATGGGGAGTGACCGTACTTTTTGTCAAAAGCCCCCTTCTTGCCTTTGTGACAGCTTTTGCACAGTTTGCCAATATGCTCTTTGACCAGGTGTTGGTAATTTGAGGTGTGAGGATTGTGGCAGGTTGAACATTCAAGTTTCTTAAAAGGCGCATGGGCACCCTTGGACGCGATTTCCCGCTCTAAATCAGTATGGCACTTCAGGCATTTTTTTAGGCTGACCCGCGTACTTTCGGCATATGTCTGATCTGCCGCCAGCACAGCACTTATGGAGACACAAATAAATATAAAAAACGCCCAATAAATCTTTTTTGAAATCACAACTATAGTCTTTTGCATCTTAAGTTTGTCGGCTTCGTAAAAAATCGGATTTAGTGAATGTGTCATTCCCGCCTGCCGCCGCCCGAGACAGCATTCAGCTTGTGTGCCAGCACCCGCCTGCCAGCGCCACGGTCGCCGGACAACTGCAATGCCAGCACACACGGCAATGGCGGGCAGGTCTCTGGCAATGGCGGGCAGGTCTCTGGCAATGGCGGGCAGGTCGATCGCAGGGAGAAACCTTATGTTTTCAGTATGTTACATAGAAAAGATTTCTCCCTGGCCCAGACCAGGTTTTTATATGGCACCGGTTACTATTCTCGTGTCGCGCCAGGGCGGGCGCTTCGCTCGAAATGACAAGTTGTTGGAACTTTTTACGAGTTCATCAAGTTTCGAATTAAACTAATCTGCCTCAGGCGGACCAATTCTGAGAGTCTATACCAATATCCAAATGACTACCAATGACCAATGACCAATCACTCATGACACGCTGTGCAGTCCCCGTCGGCAAACGGGCGATGCAAGATCTTGTGCAACAAGCCTTTGTTCTCCGAAGTGTGTGATTCGTGACAGCCGATACAGTCAGACGCCGATATCGTGATTCTGCTGTGGGAACTCGCCATTGCTGAACCTTCGAGATTATGACAGCTCTCGCACAGCTTGGCCCCCTGAGCCGTAAGCAAATCCTCAATATTTGCATAGTGTGGAGCATGGCATTTCAGACAGTCGCGTTCCTTTGCAGGACTGTGCTTGTGCTTGTCTTTTTCAATATGAACCCTTAGGTCTGTATGACAGGACAGGCAAAGGCCCCCCAGGGGTCGGTTCAATTGCCCCTTTATCCTGCTCCCATGGGGATTATGACAGACAGTGCATTCTCCTTGTTCAAGCGGAGTGTGGTTGTATTTATTCGTTTTAGAAGCGGCTTGAATCCTGGCATGACACCGGTAACAATTCTCTTCTCCTCTTTCGATCAGTTGAAAGTCATTGTCACTGGCGTGTTCGTTGTGGCATCTTAGGCACTCACCTTTTGCAAAAGAGGGATGGATAGTTCCACCCTTGACCTCATCCAGCATCCCTTGATGGCAGTTAAAGCAGAGTTTCTTTTTTGCTTGAATCAACCGTTTCCCCCTGTCATTCGAATGGGGACTGTGGCAAACGACACACCTTCCGATCCTTATTGGGGTGTGGACATTTACCCGATCAAAGAGCATTCGCTCCTTCTGGTGGCAGGTGTAACACTGCTCGATCTCAACCAGCTGAAGTTCAAATTTGTTGTCCGATGCATGGGGATTGTGGCAGACGACACAGTTTCCTTTCTTAATAGGCTCGTGAATATTTGAACGGGTAAAATCATCTTTCCTGTGACACCTGAAGCATAACGTTTTGCCAGAGTCTTTCAGTTCATATTCGTTCTTTGATGCATGGGGATTATGGCAGGCAGTACAATTGTTCTCTATTATCGGCTTGTGCACATGCCTCTTCTTGAACGATTCCTCTGTCTCTTTATGGCACGAATAGCAGAGCTTGCCATCAGGCAGAAGGGTTACATATTTGTTGTCCGTGGCATGGGGGCTGTGGCATGACAGGCAGTTGCCTTCTTTGACGGGGGCATGGACATGGGCCTTTGTAAAAGCCGTCTGGTTTTCCGTGTGGCACCCGTAGCAGAGCTTTGCCCCTTTTTCTTCAACCTTCAAGGGCTCGGCTGATCCCGGATGGTGGTGGCAGGCGCTGCACTCGTTTTTGTCAAGCGGCATATGAATGAATTCGTGCAGCAATTTGGGATTGGAAGATGAATGTGACGTATGACACGATACGCAGCGGCTCTCTCCTACCTTATAGCCCGCGTGGCCTGTGATAAACGTAGATTTCTGAAAATCATGACACTTTGCGCATACATTGTTTTTTGTGTCAAACAGGCATTGCTCATAATCAGAGGCATGGGCATCATGACAAACCAAACATCCCTTGGTAGACAAAGGGGCGTGTGCGGTTTTTCTGGTATAAACATCCTCTTTATGGCAGATAAAACACAGCTCATTCCCCTTTCCTTTTAAGAGGTCTTTGTTCATGGATGAATGGGGATTGTGGCAGTTGACACATTTTTCCTCTTTTACCGGTCCATGGACATGCTTTTTGTCAAGCATGGCTTTGCTATCCTTGTGACAGGTATAGCAAAGCTCCTTTTCGCTGACCCTTAAATACACACCGCCGATCACCCCGTGAGGCCTGTGACACGATTCACACCCATCCTTGGCAACAGGGGAATGCACGACCTTTGCCGCTTTAAATTGCTTGGCCTCTTCCTGGTGACAGTCAACACACTTCTTTTTGACAAGCCGTCCGATCTTTTTCTGACAGGAAGTGGTGCCGATGAGGATGATGCCGACAAGCAACACGAAATAACATACCGGTTTTATTGGTCTCATATTTTGATTTGCAGCAGTGTGGCGGGAAATGCCCGCCGTACATTTGTTTAGTCGAGTGGTCGAGTAGAAAAATGGTCAAGTGGTTGATCCGCCAAGTCGGAACCACTCATTCTTCCGTTGGCTCGGTCCTGTACTTTTCTTCAATCCTTTTCAGGGCCTTTTTATTGATCTTGATGTTGGATTCCTTACGCAATCTCGCCAAATAATCGGAAAGCACGGTGTTGAATTTTTGCTGTCCGACAATTTGCTTCAGTCTCCCGGCCACGCTGGAGAATTCCTCAGGCTTCCCTCCTCTTTTGCCCTTCACTTTTATGATCTTGTATTGCCTGCCATCAGCAATGACGTCGCTTATCTGCCCTACCTCCAGCCGATCTATCTCGTTTCTAATCGCCGGAGGAAACCGATCAGTGGTAACCCACACATGCCTTCCCTTTGGTGTCCACCTTTCTGACACCTGGGCAGCCAGGTATTCAAAGTTGGCCCCCTCCTTTAATTCCTTCAGAGCTTTCTCAGCATCTTCCCGGGTTTGAAAGATCATCTCTCTAAACCATAACTCATAACCCTTTCTGAAGTCGTCTATATGTTCTTCATAGTGCTTTGTCAACTCTTTTTTTGTTGGAATGGCAAGGGGATAGATAATTTTTTCCTTGAATTCGTTAGTCAGCAGACCCTCTTTACGCCTTGTAATAATGTCCATGAATACCGGGTCCTTCATGTAATTACGCCTTAGTGCTTCCTGCTCGACCAACTCATAAGTGATCAGCCCATCCAACGTCTGTTGCTTTAGCTCTTCGCGCATCTTTTCTCGCTCGCTATTAGTCTTTAACCTGCTAAACATCCTGGCCCTTTTTTGAAATGCCCGTTTCATGTCGTGCACCATGTCATCAAGGGGTATTGGCTGGCCATTGACTCGTGCCGCGACTGACTTTTTACCAGCGTAATCCTCTTCAGGGTCGAGCAAATCAAACAGGTCTCTGTCAATCCAGATAGCTGCTTGCTCTCTTAACATTGCAACAAAGTTGTCAGACAACTCTTTCTCTCTTTCCTTTTTCACCTTCTTGCTGATTCGCCTTTTCCTTTTCTCGAATTCTCCCTCTGGCGCAGGCCCGTCTTTCTCGTAGTGTTTTTTGAAATACTTAAGTAGATCTTCCTCATCTATATCGATGTTGTCGAGCACCTCTTCTTTTCTCAATCTGATAACAGATTGATTTTTTATGGACGCCTGAAGCTTTTTTTCAAAATCAGGATGCCTGTCGAGTTCGAGCCTGTATGCGTCCTGGATTATCAGAGCCTCGTCGACCATCTGTTCAAGAAGGTCCAGGATTTTGATGCTGCCCACCCCCCCTTCGGGTTGGATCATGGGCTTATATCTGTGAATGGCCTTGATTCTGTCCTGAATCGCTGTTTCATCTATTGTTTCGCCATTTACTTCCGCAAGAACCGTCGAGTTCCCAGAAGCACAATAAAGGGCATCATGATCTGCTACGGCGAGCAAAAAGAATGCCACCAGGGCAAATACTGATAATTTTCTCATCATAATCCTTATCGATTGACTACTGACTACTGACCACTGACTACTCTTCCCCATTACGGCAGGGTCTCGATCATTTCGCCGATAACCTTTCGGGTCAATGCGGCTACCGACCTTACCTTTCCAAAATCGAGAACTTTTATGTAATCATCACCCGTTCTCCTGTGGTGGGCCATCCACAAGATCTTGCCGCTCCTGCCATCCACCATCCTGGATCTGATGGAAACCAACGGAACGACAGCTTTTTTTCTGTCATCCACACCTATGTATTCGTCTACCTCCCCCAAGACAACGGCATCGACCTCCAGTCTTTTGGCCATCAGTTTTATGGTTTGAAGATTGACGCCTGTCCTTACAACAATTCGCTCATTGACAAGAAAGGCTCTTACATTACCCGGAAATTCCACCTTGAACTCTCTCCTTTCAAACAGCCCCGCAATAAACGCCTCGGTGACAATGCTGCTCGCTTCACCCACCTGGGTGTTGTTGTGGAAAGAGAAAACCGCCACTTTCTTGATCATTGACTTGTCAATACCGGTCCTTTGGTAACTATCTGGGCCGGAAAGGGAGTAACATCCGGGGCAGGCAACTAAGAAGAGGCTGATTAGTGAGAAAAAAAAGCTGACCTTGCATAAGAATCGAAGCCTCATATCAAAAATCCTCGATCCACACCTCTTTTTTCTCAGACGGTTCTCTCTCGGGTACCTCTGGTTCAGGTGGTTTTAGAAGTTCTTTTTCTCTTTCTAACCTGTTTCCTGCAACGTCGCTAACTTCGAGTGAATAGGCCAAAAAGCCCTCTTTTTCCGGGTTTGGGCCTTCCTGATCCTGAGCACGCTTTAACGCGCAACCTAGCTCGGTCGGTATGTCTCCTTTGCCATCAAATTTGCCCGTCTCATTGCCCTTTCTATCATAGATGATTAACTCCCAGTCCCCTATTCTGCTATTATCTGTCGTTTTCAGCTCCAAAGTTATGCCCTTATCATCTTCGGCGGCAAGCACCAGATTTACTTCGGGCGGTGTCGTGTCAACCACTATGGTCTCTCTAGGTGAAACCGACCTGTTGCCAGCCTTATCTTCCAATATCAACTGGCAGAAATAAGTCCCATCTTTAACCCGCTTAAACCTATTATCCTCGCCCCGCCACATAAATCCCCCGGGCAACCTTCCAATGCCCTCTTCCGATCTCACAATCGTTCCGGCTTCATCGACAATCTCAACCCTCCAGCCCTCGAGGACATCTGCGTTCAAGAGTTCCGGGAAAAACAGGATGTTGTCCTTTATACCATCATTATTGGACGATATAAGCCTTTGCCCGAATGAAACGGAAACCTCGGGCGGGGTGTTGTCAACTCTCAGTTGAGCCAAATCATCCATCCTGAAAAGCCTGTTCCCCTGGTCAGTGGCGTATACCCTGAGGGAATATACGCCTTCGATACTCGGGGCAGGGAAGGTTCCGGTGTACCATCGTGCGTCCTCGGTTTTAAGCTCGACCTCGGTGTCAAGGACAAAGGCCTTAATGTCCGCGAGCCTTCCTATAATCTCCCTTACCTCAATTGACACGTTGGTCCTCTGGCCACCTTTTAACACCTTGGGGAAGAAACTCGCTTGTGCAATCTCAAATGGTCTTGCCTGCTCATCGTGTACACCGGCCTCGGCGGGTAATCCTTTCAGGAGATCGGTTACGGCAACTTCTACCAGCTTCTGGAGGGAATTTATCTTACCTATGCCAAGAAAGGTGGCAAAGTCCGCCCCGGTGTATGAGACGGAGTTTGCCCAGACAACAGCAGAATCAACACAATCTATCATCTGGGCGCTCACGGCGACCCGGGGATTTTCACCACCGGCAAGCATCCCCACAGAGCCGATCATCAAGGCATCTGCGCCTAAGGCCGTACCCATCTCCCTGATAGTTGGCCGGTCTAAGAAGTCTGTCCTGCGGACTCTTTTTTCGACCAGGAACCCTTCCAATACATCCTGAGGGATGACGATGAATTTGTCGTTTATGAGACGATTTGTGATCAGGTGGGTAAAATCAAACGATAGGTCATCAACCATGAGGCTTCCAAGGGGCATGACCGCAATCTTCTTTATTTTGATTCCCGTTTTCGCCCCAAAGATCTCGCCTGATGAGCCAAGCAGGAAGATTAGAAGAACCAGAATGGATAAACGCCTTTTCACGGAAACGACACCTCAATTCTCTATCCCCCAAACAGCGTGTCAAACATCTCGGCGACCAGCTCTTTTGCAAGATCGCTTGTGCTTTTCTTACTGATACCAAAGAGCCGGTCTAAGACCGTTGTCCCTTTCACACTGTGGGTCGCTTCCCATAGAATCTTATAAGATTTTGCATCTATTAACTTTAGGGAGACAGAGACTTCCGGATACGAGCTTCCGCTTGTTCGTGAGACACCGTACTCTTCAACCGAGCCCACGATGAAGGCCTGAACATTCAAGCGCTTTGCCCCCCTTTCTGCCACGCGCTTGCTGATTAAACCGTCGCCCTTAAAACCTTCCTCCCTCAGTACCTTGGCCACCTCTCCGAATTCAACAACGTCAAATATGCCCCGTCTTAAGACCTCTGCGGCCACAACATTCATCACCTTGCCTTCTGCCCCTTTTTCCTGGGTCAGATTTTCAAAAGGCACAATAGCCACCGTCTTGATATATGTTAGGTCTGCTGTGGGATGGATATAGCTCACAGGGGCTCTGCATGCTGAAAAGAAGAGCAGGAAGAATACGCAAAGCGCAAAGCGCAAAGCGCATAGGGTTAATAATTGGTTTCGTCTGCCCTCTGCTTCCTGCCTTATGCGCCATGCGCCATGCGCTTTGCGTGCGTTCAATCCGATCATTGCTTCACCATCTAAAACCTTGCTGAAAGGTTTGCGGTTATGGTTTGTGTTTCGGTTTCCGTATCAGCTTCATCCCGGCTCCAGTCATATCCGAACCTGAGTGTAAACACCCGGCTTAAGCTCCACGAGAGGTCAGAGGAATAGGTTTTCTTGATTGTATCATTCCTGTCTATGGCATAGTCCATACTGAGCTGTACCTTTTTGGTCAACAACCAGTTCAGATTATAGTCCTGACGAGAGGTTTCATCGCCAGACTCTTCGTCCCGGTCAACGCCATATGATCCCCTGAAATAGAAATCGTGTGAGGGCCGCCAGTAAAGCGTGGCTTCGGCATTGGAAGTTCGGCCGATCGTATCACCGCTCGGCGCTTCTGTCTTCGACCAATTCATATTATACTCTATTTCAGTTGTCAAGACGCTGGTAAGCTCAAGACGTAGGTTCGAGTGAATAGATTTTGTGGTTGACTCGGAATCGGTTGATAGATTTTCAGTGCGGGTAATATCTCCGTCTATGTCCAGATCTGCCCCCTCACGGAGCTTGGCCGCTATGTGCAGCAGGGCAGATGAGGTCTTTGATTGTGTCTCAGATTCTTCTTTCAATACCCAGTGGTTCAGGGAAAGGTCGGTATCAAGTGTGGTTAGCGGGGATGAAACAAAGTACAGCCGATACGTATCGGTCGATCTACGCGTTGTCTCTTCCTCAGAATCCTCAGAATCCTCAGAATCCTCAGAATCCTTTTCTTCATATTCCAACCGCTTTTGATAGTAGGGCCGGACCTCAAGGTACTTGTGCACCTGAAACCCTTTTTCTACAAGGCCGCTTAAGTATTGGCGCGACTGCTTGGTTGAGGTCGAGTCGTCCTCGTTCTCGTTCTTCCGCCTGTCCTGGTTGAGATCATAAGTAAAAGAGAGCCAGTCAAAGGGTCTAAGCCCAAGATTGGCCTGGATGGTCTGTGTGGTAGTCTCTTCTTCGGTTGTGGTATAAGCTGCCTGGGTGGTGACGCTGTATGCCTCGATCTCTGTCACCCCAAGGGCGTTGCCATCGTTTGTTGTATTGACCACCTTAAAAAACCGTGCTGACGTTTCAGCAAACGAGATTTCAAACCGCTCCTGGTTCGTGTCATACTCGAAGTTGTCTGTAGCGGTTATCTGTGCCCATGTCACGTTATTACTACTTGAATAAACGCCCCAGGTGTAAGCACTCGCACTAAAGGAGGGGGTTGGTGTGGTCGTGTAAAGATATATCCTTTCAATCTGCGTGGAAGAGGTCAGGTCCACCCCGATGTTTTCATCGATGTTAATGCCAATGTCTATCCCCGTGCTTGTAGCCTTGTCACCATCTATTAAATCAGGTTGATCATTAAGCATTGAAGAGGCTGGTATGGGGTCGTGCTTATACAATCCGCCAGAAGCCCCCTTTTTTTCCTCAACCTCGACCTCCTCCCCCCTTGCCTTTGTTTCCGTCTCCCTCTCATTTATCGAATAGCTTCCGGATGAGGTGATCTTGTTGCTCCAGAAAGACTTCCTGAAATCGATTCGCCCATCAAGGGTATTGGTCTCCTGGGTGCTATCTACAACATAATCGTCCGAAATTTCGTTCGTGTAGTCGAAAAAAAAATTCAAAAACTTATAGGCATAATCAGCGCTTCCTGAAAACCTGTTTGTTTGGGTGTCTGTCTTGTGATCTGGGTCGTGAACTGGCAGGTGGTCATAATTCTTGTCTTGATCGTAGCGGAGTCGGATCATGGGATATTTCTCGAGTCTTGTGTAAAGATTGTAATTCCAGGATTCGGTGGTCAACCGTTCTTCATCTGAGTCCATGGTCAAGATGTCCAGACCCTTTTCGTCTAAGCGATACCCGGCATCGGCATCGAAATATTCATTTGACACATTGAGCCTCATATCCGGATAGAGCCGTGTTTTCTTGTTGGTCGTCTTCTCGTCGTCTGTTTCAGTAACATCTTTAGTAACATTGACGCCAACATCAGCGTTAAAACTTACCTTCGATGTAAGCTCTTTGGTAAGCCCGAGGTTGTACAACTGTGTAAGGCTCCAGGTGCTCGTCTTTTCATGATCCTTCTTTGTTTCGCTGGAGCGATAAGAAATGTCTGCCGAGGCGCGTATATCGTCTCCGGCGTAAGCCGCGCGGAAGCAAGCCAGGGTCAACAAGAAAACAGCAATCCAGCATCTCATATAACTTCAGTTCGCATTTCTAGTAGAAATTCGGCGGGCTTGGTCATAATTTCGGCCAGCCAAGTGGGTCCGCACCCCGTAGCGTTTCCCCTCTGTGGGGCACATATTGTGGGGAACTGAGCCCCCACGCTACGATCTCTCGGGTTAGGCTAATCGGCTCAACCCGGTGAAGACCAAATTTTTCAGGTAACCGCACAGGTCCAAATATTGCGTATGGCTATTCTTCAATCAGCGCAATGCCGTGGGGGGTTTTTCCCACCTGAATCACTTTCTTCATGGTGTACGTTGGCAGGTCTATGACAGACACGTCCTCAGACATCGAATTTACGACATAAAGTTTTCTTCTCAACTGGTCAATGGCCATCTCTGAGGGTAGGTCACCTGCCATCACGTTTCTATCCACCAAACCCATTCGTGGGTATACAAAAGAAATCTCGTTGCTGTTTGCATTGGATACGTAAATACGTTCTTGCAGTCCTGACAACATGCGGGTAGGCTTTTGCCCAACAGAAATCGTCTTTGTAGGCCTGTAGGGTGGTTGTAATGGGATGTCCATCACATAGATACTGTTCGATCCCGAATTGGCCACATACAGCTTATCTTCGTGGATGACCATTCCCGTAGGATTCAGGCCAACAGTAATCGTCTTTTCCACAGATCGTTCGTAATTATCTTCGTACATATCAATGACGGATATGGTATGCGACCCAGTGTTTGTCACATAGATCTTGCGCCTGTCTTCATCGACTGCTATGCAGCAAGGGCGCTTGCCGACAGATATCCTGCCGATGACCGCACGCGCAACAGTATCTATGACAGATACATTGTCCGAATCGGGGTTGGTTGCATAAAGGGTTTGGCGAACTTCGGAGAGGGCAAGCTCAGCAGGGCTGTAACCCAAATTGCTGATTGTATTGATCACCCTGTTTATGGCCGTATCGATGACTGAAATCGTGTCTGAACCGGAATTGGCCACATAGACTCTACGCCCATCCGCCCTTGCCACAATTCCCACAGGCGCCCTGCCCACTGCAATACTTGCCACCACCATATCCTGTTCTCTGTCTATCACCGTAACGCAGTGAGAGTCGGTGTTTGTTACATAGATTAAGGTTTTCGTGATTTCCGCACCCTGTTTCCGAATAGTCAGCTCCGGCCTGAAGAGATATTTCTCGAAAACAGACTGCTCTGGATCCCAGTCCGCAAACAGACACTGGCTTTCCCGGCCCAAAACAGAGAACTCGATATCCACAAAATGCTCCTCTCCGGGCTGGGGCACGGCCAGGGTGAAGCTTTTTTTCACCTTTTTCACCTCGGCCTCAGAAATAGTCCACTTGATCCGTTTATACTTTCCGGCAGGCAGATAAAACTCGGACAACTTTATTTGCCTTTCTGCAAGCTCGGCAGAATGAATGCGCTTATCCAGCGCCACATCGATCCACACTCCCTCCTTGTTCATAAAGCTCATGCCGGAGATGGAAAAGGAGATATCAAACGTAGGTCTCTTGGAACAGGAAAGATAGAAAAAGACCTGTCCATGGTTGGTAAGTCGGGGGCCCCTGGAGGGCGGTGCGGAAATGCATGATTGGGTCCAGATTACAGCCAGCACAGCGATCATCAAACGGTTAATTATTTTCTTCATGACCACCTCATTAGCGTTCCTTTTCTGTAAACTTGACTTTTCCGTGATAGACTCCACAGAACCAGCCTGTGAGCCCCGATCTGGTTTTTATAAGATACCATGAGGTCAACTCATCTTGTTTATATTGATCCAGGATTTCAAGCTCTTCACCTTTTTTCATCAACTCAATGACCTCGCTTTCAATGCTGCCCTTTTCACGCAGGTTCATGTTTGCCGTCAGGATATAATATTTTGTAGGCTTTTGCTCCGCTAATTCTTCTGTGACAGGAACCCCCGGTTCAGCCCGCTCAACTAATTCTTCTATGGCAGGAACTCTAGGTTTAGCCTCTTCAGCCTTTGCAACGGATGGAGCCCCTTCTATTTTAAGAACCTGCACCCTATTGTTGAATGTATCCGCAACCAGAACGTTGCCCAGGGTGTCCACAGCTATATCGGTAGGATACTGGAACCAGCCCTTTGCCCACCCCTTGCCGCCGAACTCGAACAAGAAGCGTCCGTCTTCCGACGAATAGGCACTCGCTGTGTGGCGCATATAGTCTATCACGTAAATCCTTTTGTTGCGGCTGTCCACGCCCATGCCACGGGGGCGGCTCAGTTTCCCGGAACCGCCCCCCTTTTGTCCAAACTTAAAGAGAAACTGCTCTTGGGGATCATACACATAGATGCGGCCCATGTCTTCGCTCAAAAGGTATATATGGCCCCGGTTGCCTATCTCCACGTCGCATATTGTAGCCTTTTCAACTGCCCCTTTGCCAAGTTTGTCAGTTGGTGTCAAGAGATGGGAAAATCTTCCATCCTTATCCAAAACCACTGCCCCGCGATAGGCAGTGCCTGTTACGTAGAGATGACCTTTGTCGTTAATGGCAATATTGATTGGGTTGAAATTATCTGCACCTTCAAAACCGTCAAAGAAAATATCTTTCTTCCACCTCAGACAAGGATTCAAGACGGAAATCCTACCCTTTTTCTGTTTCCCGGTTGGCGATTGGGCAATAAACAGATATCCTTCAGGATCAACGGCCAGCCCCACAGGTACTTGAATCCCATCCGATTTGCCAATAGAAAGAAGGGGATAGAAATCGTGGGTATAGACCAATATCCTGCTGTTCCCGGAATCGACCACATAGATCTCCTTCTTTACAGAATCAACGAACACCTTACAGGGGTACGACATAGGCAGACCTTCATAGCCCTCCCGGATAACCTGAAGACAAGTGATTTTCGAGGGCTCAAAGTCGTTCGTGCTGCGAACACCTTCCTGGGCATGGAGTAAATGCATCCGCCCGGGTTGTGAGGTGATATCAAAAGGCACAGATAGTAAGGCGACAAGCCCTATGATGGGTAGGTATTGCCATTTTCGGGATTTGGGTCTTTCGGTCATGGTGTAATGGGGACTGAATAGCTTATCATTTCAATGGGTTGTAGACGTACCGTGACGTTAAATTGTTCCTATAGCACATTCTGGCCAGAAAGTCCCTGTGAAATTTCAATAAAGCGTCACACCTTAGTCTTATTCAAGCGTCACTCAGGGGCTTCAGGGCCTCGTCAGAGTCGAAACTCAAAGGGGTTAAAAAAATCCCCCTAAATCCCCCTTTAATAAAGGGGGACTTTGAAGTACCCCCCTTTGGAAAAGGGGGGATTTTAGAAAAGAGTAAATTCCCATTAAAGACATTATGTTAAGCTTGTCTTTGACGTTACCTTGCAGGGGTTTGGCCAAATATTGACAAAACATAGGATGCAATGATACAGTTTTATGCCTGATGTTTACGTTAAACGTATCTGGCATAGGCAAGCATTATGGAGAAACACTGTTGTTCAAAAACATCTCCTTTCAGTTGAATCGAGGAGATGTGTTGGCTGTTGCCGGATGGAACGGATCGGGCAAGAGCACCCTGCTTCGGATTATTGCCGGTCTTGTAAAGCCATCAGCTGGTCAGGTTGAAATGTTTTTCAACAAGGAGCCCATACCAAGAGAATCGAGGCGGGGGTTTGTTGGTATGGTGGCGCCTGCCTTATCTCTGTATGACGAGTTGACGGGTCTTGAGAACATGGAGTTTTTCTGCAGGGTGAGAGGCGTCGCCTGCCATCGTAACAATTGTCTGGACATCATTGATCGTGTGGGGCTGACGGAACATGCAACAAAAATGTGCAGGGACTACTCTTCCGGGTTGAAGCAAAGGTTGAAACTGGCTCAGGCGTTGCTCCATAAACCACCGTTATTATTGTTAGACGAACCAGGGTGCAACCTTGACAGCCAGGGGATTAAGGTTGTGGAAGAGATTATTTCAAATCAGAGGCAATTAGGGATGACCGTTATTGCATCAAACGAAAAACGGGAGGTGGGGTACGCAGGCAAGGTCGTCAACCTATCTGAATGAGGCCGTCGCTATTTGGCTTCGTGATCTACGCAGCGAATTCAGGACCCGCTATGCCCTGAATGCCATCCTGATGTTTGCTGTGACCACTCTCATAGCTGTGAGCTTTTCCATTGGATCCTTCCGCATCGAAGAAGCTGAAAGGCCTTTTTTATTTTCAGTCCTATTATGGATAATTTTGACTTTTTCCGCCTTATCCGGGCTTGCCCGCTCCTTTGTCAAGGAAGAAGAGGCCGGCACCATAGACGTATTGAAGCTTTCTGCACGCCCCCAGGCTGTATTCTTGGGAAAGCTATTTTTCAATTTGACCCTGTTGGGAGCTTTGGAGCTCATCATTGTGCCATCGTTTATTCTCTTGATGTCCTACCAGATAAACTCTCCGGGCTTTTTTATCGCCATTATCATCAGCGGCGGGCTTGGTTTGGGGGCGGGCACAACGATAATCGCTGCAATGATAGCCAGGGCCAGTACCCGGGGAGCGTTGTTTTCTGCCCTGTCTCTGCCCCTGCTCTTGCCCCTCATGATTACCTGTATCAAGGGCTGCGAAAGGGCTGCCATTGGCATGAATAATGCGGATTGGCCCGAGGTCAAAGTCGCTGTTGCCTATTTTATAATAATGATTACAATGTCGTTGCTGCTATTTCCTTTGATATGGGAAGAATAAAAGGATTAGGAGATTTATGATCTGCAAAATCCTATTGACAATCTGGATGGCTGTTATCATTGTTGCTTCCTTTTTGTACGCAGGAGCAGCCGCTGGCTTTCCAGGCGAGACGTCCCGCATTTTGTTTTTTCACGTGCCCCAGGCATGGATTGCAACACTGGCTTTTTTGATATCGATGATAGCAAGTGCTGTCTATCTGGCCAAACGCCGTGTGAAGGCAGACTATTTGGCTCAATCTGCCGCAGAACTGGGATTCCTATTTTGTGTTCTTGCCACGATTACCGGTTCTGTATTCGCAAAGGCTACATGGGGGGCATTTTGGAATTGGGATCCCAGGCAGACCTCGATTGTAATACTGCTCATGATTTATGGGGCCTATTTTGCTATCCGTTCGGCAGTCAGTGATCCTGACAGAAGACGGGTATTTGCGGGGGTATATTCGATCCTGGCTTTTGTCACAGTGCCATTTTTGGTCTTTGTTGTTCCACGGATAACAACATCACTCCATCCTGAGAACACGATGAACCCCGCCAGTCCTGGTATGGACCCGAAAACCTTGAAGGTGTTCTTGGGCTCATTATTTGCGTACACCGGATTGTTCGTCTGGATGCTCCGGTTAAAGATAAGGGTATTAAGGATTGAGGGATTGAGGAATTTGGGAATTGAGGAATTGTGAATCGGATGCCAGATGCCTGATAGTGGATGCGAGTCACCTGGTTCCAACACATCTGGCATCAGGGATCGGGTTTCAGCCAGACACGCAGTGAAGCTTGCGCTAAACGATTCGCAAATAACGGATAACAAATAACGATTCACGAAATGGGGGCAGACGCATGAAAGAGGGTTTGAGTTTTGTCATGGGGGTTAATCTTATTATATGGTGTGGCATAGCCTTTTACCTGTTCGTCCTGGACCGAAGAATCAAGAAATTGGAACAGACGTCTACAGATAAGCAGACGTAAAACATGCCAAAAAAATCCTACATCATCGGTGGCGTTATTATCGCTTTAGCCATGGTAATGGCGATGTATTCTTTCAAGTCAACCATGACCACTTATGTGAGTGTCAGCGAGGCCAGGGTGAGCCCTCGACCGGTGCAGGTGGCCGGGATTGTAGCTCTGGGGAGTAAGAAGTATGACCTTCAAAACAATAGATTGATCTTTACCTTACGGGAAGACAGCGGCGACGAGATACCGGTTGAATATCACGGGCACAAACCTGCAAATTTTGATGATGTCACAAAGATTGTTGCTACAGGCAAATACAACACGGAAAGGCGGGTATTTGTGGCAAGAGAACTCTTGGTCAAGTGTCCGACTAAATACGAACAGCGGGTTAAAGGGCAATGAACAATCCTGGTCAGCTTACTCTGTGGTTGGAACTGATTGCTATTTTCGTATCCTCAATATCTTACCTGGTATTGTGTTTCAAGAAACAGCACGCCCCCGCACAAAAAGTGGCCCGTCTGGGTTTTGTCGGCTTTGCCATATGTACCACCATAGCTTCAATCCTGTTGATGTACTTCATCCTGAATCACGATTTTCGTTACAGCTATGTAGCCGGATATTCGTCCCGTGACCTACCCTTAGAGTATCTCATTAGCTCCTTCTGGGCGGGCCAGGAGGGGAGCTTCCTTCTGTGGGTATTGCTTGGGTCCTGGCTTGGCATCCTGCTTATGTTCAAGGCAAAGGATATGGAACCCCAGGTGATGCTCATCTATAACCTGAATCACATCTTCCTTACAATTCTGTTGATCAAGCAGACTCCCTTTGAATTACTCCTTTTCCCTCCCCCTGACGGTCACGGGCTAAACATGCTCCTGCAGGACCCGTGGATGGTTATCCATCCGCCCGTGGTCTTTTTGGGTTATGCTGCATTTGCCATTCCTTTTGCCTTCGCCGTTGCCGCTCTATGGCGCAGAGAATATGACCGGTGGGTAAAGCCTGCCCTGCCCTGGACTGCTTTCGCGTTCGTGAGCCTCGGGGCTGGTATTTTCATTGGCGGTTATTGGTCGTACAAGGTCTTGGGGTGGGGCGGCTATTGGGGCTGGGATCCAGTGGAAAACGCGTCCCTTTTGCCGTGGCTTGCAGGAACTGCATTAATGCACGGCATGATATTGCAGCGCACGCTGGGCAAATTGCCCAAGACAAACTTCTTGTTGGCAGCTCTTTCGTTCGTTTTGGTCATATATTGCACGTTTTTGACGCGCTCAGGGGTTCTTGCTGATTTTTCGGTCCATTCTTTTGTGGATCTCGGGATTACGGGTTGGCTGGTCATTTTCATGCTTGCATTCCTGGCGATTTCCCTT
>Ga0114922_10000640_pt1 | contig 33746 bp, 23 predicted proteins | sample AartaG_FD_100975 | JGI IMG/M metagenome (GOLD analysis project Ga0114922, IMG submission 100975) | Deep subsurface microbial communities from Aarhus Bay to uncover new lineages of life (NeLLi) - Aarhus_00045 metaG | ecosystem: Environmental > Aquatic > Marine > Oceanic > Sediment | place... | reverse complement strand
GGATATCTTCGTAAGCCGACTGGGACGACAGTCCTGATTCAGCTATATCCATCATCGCGTTCCAGGCCTGACGGTCACCATCGACGGCTTCTCCGCTGTTAAGGGCATCCCAATCTTCCCTTTGGCCTCCGAGATGGTCTGCAAGGAAAGGCCCACTTGGCCTTTCGCATGGCATGTACAAGCCCCAGTAAAGACCATTTAGATAGAGATGAACATAGTTGCTGTGTGAAGAAGGATGGCCCATAGCCAACTGGGTGTCCTTTGCCCAGTGATCACGGATGTACTGGGCCTTTAGCCTTTTCTCTTCCGATGAACCATGGTTATTCCACTTGAAGTTGTTTCCACCACGAATGACGATAGTGTCGAACTGCTCCACTGGTGAATCTTTGAAAAAGGGATAATTCAGTTTCGTTGCTCCATACATTCCCTTAAACAACAGACGAAAAGTGTGTTTGAGGTTTTCCTCCGGATTCCTGCTGCCGGCACCATACATACGCGCGCCGCAATTGATGTCAAAACCTTCTGTTCCATCAGGCTTTATCAGTTCCACCGAAGCTGGATTTTCTATAAGCGGCCCGCTCTCTCCGCCACCGGGCCAACAGGAATTAGAATAAATACCATTTTCCAGACCGAGCAAATCGTCAAGATCCATGACGATGGACATAGTGGGAATAGAAGTGAATGCATCATCCAGATGATCGGCATATTCGGTAATAACATGCGGATGCACCCGATAGTTTACGTCGAATCCCACATGCCAGACATCAGGAAATCCGGTCGGCAACGCGGGTTGACTGTATACATCATCGAGCGATATATATGAATTAGTCTCAATGGGACCACGAGAATAGCCCGGTTCGAAGGCTGCAGCGCGGATAACCATGGTACTGGAAACAGGAATCAGCCCGGTATAAAGCTGTCCGGTGGCTTGATTTGGCTCACTGCCGTTGGTTGTATAACGAATGGTTGCGGCAGGAGATATTGTCGTGATGTCTAAGGAGAAACTGCTCGTGAAGAGTCCGGCGGGACGGGAGAAGTAAACCTCACCAGCCATGCCCATAGCGTTGGTAGAACCCGGCGTAGGGTCGGCCATGTCGTACCAATTATCGGTTGCATCGGTATAGCGACCATAGGATATATCGGCGTCCATGGAACTGAAGCTTTTGGTGTCGATAATAGTTGTACCATCGGTATCATACAATGTAACGCCGTCGCCGTCTTTGCTCAGTTTAAAGTTTGTATGATAATCGCCCTGGCCAGTAAGCCAGCCATCGTCCGCCCAGAACAGGAGGTACTGGCCGGAATTGATGCCGACATTAGACGGTATCTCCCACCTGAATCCATCGTTGTCTTCAAGAAACATACCGCTCATCAGAACAGCCGAAGGTCCGGGATTGAAGATTTCGATCCAGTCATCATATTGGCCATGTTCATCGGCTATGGTAGTACTATTAGAGGCCATCATTTCGTTGATAACGAGCATGACAATGGCACCGGTATCCTGCCAATTGGCTGCCAGGCTAGCAAAATCTACACCGTCAACACCGTCTTGTCCATTGAGGTCTGCGCAATCGTTGGGATGACCCACACAGCCGGGAGGGTCCAGCCATTGCGCTGCGAAAATCAGAAGGTCGTCACCGTCGCAATCGCAGTCATCATCCAAATCGACATCCGGACACTCTATAGTGGGCAACTCGTCTGTGGTTGCCGAGCAGGGATCCGACCAACCGGTCACATTCAGTTGTGGTGATAGGTCGCGCATTTTGATGCGATAGGTGTATTGTGCCTGGGGAGTAAGGAACTGGTCAGTATAGCTGTTGTTTGACTGCCAGCCGCTTGAGTGGCCACCGTTGCCGCTGGTTTCTTCGAAATAGTATTGGATACCGCTGGGGTCGGTGCCGCTGTTGGCTGTCATGTTGATTGACCAGGGTCCGGCAGCAGCCGGGGGTGAATCCCATGTCGGCGGATCGGGAGTGGGTGGATCTGTATCCGGCGGGCCGGTCGAATAGGTAGCATAGATGGACATGCTACCAGCGTGTCCTAATTCGCAAGACCCGAAGGTGGCCGGCATCCCATCGGCCCAATACTTTGTTGGACTTGTTTTAGCTCTACCCCACTCAATGGGCCAGGTTCCGACTCTGTATTCAGGTGTGTCTTCATAAATCCATGCGAGCCAGATTTTTGTTCCAGATGCAACATAAACAGGGGTAATCAGGCTGACTGTGTCCCATCCCTCGCCGATATCTGTGGCTACTTCGCCGGTCGTTGCTATCCTGCTGCCCGGCTTATTACCAACACCGTTGTCATATATCGCGAATACCAGGTCTCCGGTACTTCCTGAGGCGTGCCACATGGATATACTTTCGATTGTTCCGTTTTCGGGCATTTCAGCGGGTATGGCACGTCTCGTTGGAGAATCATACAGTTCCTCCAAGAGACTCGTGATTCCAACGGTTCCAGCATCGGCTTGACCGGCTGTTAGAGCCAGCAACAATAGCAGGGTGATTAAGAAGAACAGGTTCTTTTCACACATAGAGTTAGCCCCTTTTAGTGAAAAGTGTGGAAACGGTGAAATTAGCACAGAAATAGATATTCTAATGTCCTCCTCAAGCATTTAGTTTGTTATTCACGGTTCATAAAATCATTAAACTATTCATTATACTGGCTATCGGCCAAAAAATCAATACAATTCAGCTAATCCTCTATTAATACGCAGCTTAACGCAATTTTTCAGATTAGCGCCGAACGTTTCGAAATTGGGAGTTGCCATAATATATACCTTCCTGACATATGAGGCTGTAATCGAGCGGGCAGGCTGTACATGTTACCAGTCTGCCTCAACGGCCGGACGGGATAGCAAGAGGAATTTTATCCGTAGGATTATCGAGAACGGACATTACTCCGTCCTGGAGCATGCTTACGCTACCTTCAGAATCACGGGAGTATCGAGAAGTTTTACCCACCAACTTGTTCGGCACAGGTTATGTGCCTTTTCTCAGCGGTCTCAAAGGTATGTCAATGAAAAAAACTTCGCATTTGTAGAGCCCGAATCTATCAGAGAAAAAACTGAGGCACATGAATTATTTGAATGGTTTATAGCTGAAGCCAAAAATACCTACTGTAAGCTCCAGGAATTGGGCATTAAGAATGAGGATGCACGGTTCGTACTGCCCAACGCTGTCCAGAGTGAGATTGTAATATCCGCTAACTTCCGCGAGCTTAGGCATATTTTCTGCGTCAGGTGTAATAGCCATGCCCAGTGGGAGATCAGAAATGTAGTCCTTCAGATGTTTCGCATTATGAAGAAAGAAGCTCCGTCGGTTTTTCAAGATTTTCTGATATATGAAGAGGCCGCCGCCGCTTACACACCGTTTGCTTCTTAAACGCAAGCGTCATAGTAGATGTAATTAAAATTAATGGAATCAAAAAACTATTGCAAAACGAATAAAGAAAATATGAAGAACGCTGAACTAAAATCTGAGCATGAAAAAGCCCCAATCCTCTGGATGCATGAGGCTATTATTTACTTAGGTCTCGACCGGCTGGGTTTAGCTCGTCCCGATAGAGCTATGTATCGGCTTATCAAAAAAGGAGCGTTGCATCCAAAAAAGATTGCCGGGCGTTTTGCTTTTGACAGGGCAGAGTTGAATGTAGTTGCCGCGAATGGAGACCAAAAACGAGGCAGGGGACGGCCAAGGAAATTCCAATTGAAAAAATAAGGGGTGTAATATGAGTGAGAGTGTAAGCATAAAATTGTGATTCAACGTACAAAGAGACCAGGATATAAAGGATGTGGCAAAAGAACTCAGGAAAGAGTTGAAGGAAAATTTCCCCGAAACAAAATTCAGTGAGTGTAAGAATACGCAGATGGGCTCTCGGTGGAGTCAGATGGGTCAGATGGAAAAACATTCCCTTCAAGAGGAACAATTGTATGCTGACATTAAGTCAATGTTTAACAAACAAATACGAAGATATCGGAGTGGACGAGTCCCACCACACTATGAATAGTGATAACAGATATGTATTTCTGGATCGGAAATTATGGTGGCAAAAAGATGTATTTCGTTGTATTCTGCATAAATTCTGCATAAACAAAAATGCTGTTAATTCAATAATTAATTTTTCCACAAACAAAGCCCCCATATAACTCTTTAGTGTATATGTGGTTATCTAAATGGGCGGTAACAGACTTGAAGTGTCGACCTCCCGTGTGTCGAGCAGGCGCCCTAACCAACTGAGCTAACCGCCCCTGAGTTGTCGTGAATATAGTATCGCCAAAAGACACTGAAAAATCAAGCCCCCAAAGGAGAAAAAATTTGGGCATGGTTCAATTTTGGGTGGCAGCCTCAAGCGCAGTCCCGATATATCGGGATTCCAGAAGCGGCGCAACCATCCCCAAATCTTTCGGATTTGAGGCTGCCACACGCAATGGAACCAAAAACCAATGTTACCCAGAATCCGACTTATTTGAACCATGCCAAAATTTGGGTGTGAATTTATTTTCCGGCTGACTTATTTTCCTGTTTTTCAACACAATTTTTCAGTCCCGATGTATCGGGATCCTTCTACATGAAAGACCATACATATTTGGGTACCACTGCCAAGCGCCGGCTTGGCAGTGCAAAACCCCTGATATTCACAATAAGACCCACGGCCAAATCCCGCCTGTCCTGATACCTCGGGGATGAAATCGGGATGGCACCCATGTTCTATTAGTAATGCAAAGGTTAATAGGTAATATCGACAGTCTTGACAACGGGCGTAAAAGAGGCGATACTTAACCACAATGGTAATGTAACTGCCGACTATTATTCAGTAGCGAGTAGCAATTATGTTCCTGCTTGGATATGATATTGGGACTTCATCAATAAAAGCGACGCTGATGGACGCCCAAACGCAGCAGGTCCTCGCCTCGGCGACGGCACCTGACAAAGAGATGCAGATCATCGCCCATCAAGTCGGGTGGGCCGAGCAGCATCCACAAATGTGGTGGGACAACGTAAAAACAGCAACCGGCGACATCCTGGCGACAGCCCAAATGGATGTCGCCGATATTGAGGCAATCGGCATAACTTATCAGATGCATGGGCTGGTCACTGTTGATGCGAACATGGAGCCTCTTCGGCCGGCCATAATCTGGTGCGACAGCAGGGCCGTCAAAATCGGCGATGAAGCGGCAGAGGCGATCGGCAGACAAAAATGCCTCGAAAAGCTCCTTAACTTTCCGGGCAACTTCACGGCTACAAAGCTCAAATGGGTTATGGAAAATGAGCCCGATGTTTATGCTAAAATCCATAAGATAATGTTGCCCGGCGATTACATCGCTATGATGATGACCGGCGAAGCAGTAACGACGACCTCTGGTTTGTCAGAAGCAATACTCTGGGACTTCAAGGATAACCATCTTTCGCAAATGCTTCTTGATTACCTCGAGATTTCACCCGACCTTCTTTGCCGGCCTGTGGATACTTTTTCTATTCAGGGTAAGCTTGCACAAAAAGCAGCGGCCGAACTAGGCCTAAAGGCGGGTACAAAGGTCGCATACAGGGCGGGCGACCAGCCCAACAACGCCTTTTCACTGAATGTCCTGAACCCCGGTGAAATAGCCGCAACAGCAGGTACATCAGGTGTTGTCTACGGCATCGGCGCCAAGCCCAATTATGACCTCAAATCGAGAGTGAATACATTTATTCACGTCAACCATAAAACCGGCGACCCCAGATATGGTGTATTGCTGTGCATTGGGGGGACCGGGATACTGAACAGTTGGCTAAAACACAATGTTATGGGCGCCGGCGATGACTACGACCGGATGAACAAGTTGGCGGCAAAGGTATCTGTCGGCTCGGACGGTCTGGTGATACTGCCCTATGGAAACGGGGCTGAAAGGACTTTGGAGAACAGGGACATCTTTGCCTCGATCAATGGACTGAACTTCAACTTACACAGCAAGGCACATTTGTTGCGGGCGGCCCAGGAAGGCATCGTCTTTGCACTCAACTACGGCCTGCAGATAATGCACGCAATGGATATCGAGGTCAAAACAATCAGGGCGGGAAACGCAAACATGTTTTTAAGTCCCTTATTTGGCCGGGCTTTCGCCACTGTTACCGGAGCAATTGTCGAATTGTATAATACCGACGGCTCACAAGGCGCCGCCAGAGGTGCCGGGGTCGGTGCCGGTATCTATAAGGACTTTGGCGAGGCCTTCGGCGGTCTCAGGAATATTAGAACTATCGAGCCGGACCAAAATCTTGAATCACAATATAGCCAAGCTTACCGGCACTGGGCCGATGTGTTAGCTCAAAGGCTTAGCGACGAGGGAGGCAATGATGGTTAAAAAGCAAAAAAGCCGTATAAAATCGAGCAATAAGGAAGACGTCATACAACATTGTTTATTAGCATCCCTTGTCATTTTGACTCTTACTAATTTGTTGGTAGCTGTTTTTCTATCACTGCAAGGAACATCTTCCGATCGCCAAGTTTTACTTTTTCGGGATTGTTGCAGGAATTCCACTATTGGCTTTTTCACTATCGTAGCATTATTAATTGGTAGAAAAGCCTTTCGCTTGTTCCTTGAGAAATATGGAAAGTTTCTCTAAATAAAGCGGTACAAGCTGCTGCCAAAAATTACCTCTATTCGTCAAAATCATTTGACAACCGGGAACGGTACCGGTTATGCTACTGGTGCCTGAAAAATTCACTGAGGGTGTAGCTCAGTTGGTAGAGCAACGGCCTTTTAAGCCGAAATGGCACTTCCTAACTTTCCACAAAAGATGGGCTTACGAGCCACAAATCAAGGTTATGTGTGTGAAACGAAGATGGTAAGTGCATGTTTGTTGCTCACTTTGTTGCGCGCTTAGGAGCCCTCAAGCCATCCCCCTTTGCTCATATACGGTCCCTGCCGTTCACCGAACAATCCTGATTTTCAAAATACAAGACACATGAGGTCGTTTATATGTAAAAATGGGGAAACAATCATCAACATAATTGCTTTGCGTTGCGACATCTCTACGGAAAGTTGGTGTTTTTTGGGTTTGGTAGTAGGCAAACTGTGAAAAATATTCTGTTCTGAATCCCACAGAAATTACTGTTTTTATTCCGGAAATGGCCTTTTTTGAGAAGGCAGGGGACTTTCGCGTAAGGATTTGTGATAATTTCAAAAAAAAAATCAGAAAGTGCTTGACAGGCAGGAAGAACCGCGTTACTTTGATGTTAATTGTTATTGCTTGGAGATGGCAAAAGACAATGCATAAGAGAGGCAAAACTCGGCATGGTGGATTGGACAGCCGGGAGAATTTCTACCTATTTCATTCACTTCGTCTTGAAATCATAGGTCTATGTATTTTGCTAAATAGCAAGTACAGAGGTTCTGTGTGGATCAGTATCGTATTCTCAGCAACCAAACCAAATATTTATACCATAGAAAGTTAGGAGTTTGAGCAATGGCTAGAATAGTACTCCGAGCAGGTAAAGTGGCGGTAAAGGTTACCCTCCCAATAATGATTTTGGCTGTTCTTTTATGCTCAGTCAAACTTCTTAAACCTGTGAAAGCAGATGGCTTGTCTTCGGATAGAGTAGGGCCGGGTGAGTTGTTGGAGCAGGCAGAGGCGTATGTGGTTGAAGGTCAGTACGAGCAAGCAGCGGCGATATACAATTCAATTATCGCAGATGACCAAGTAGATATGCAAGGTCAGGTGCTTGCACATGGAGGGCTTATAGTCGTGAGTGTTCACCGAGAAGAGATTACGGCTGCCGAAGCTGCTCTTGAGTCATTATTGACCAATTATGACGACGAAGCAGCTGTATCAGCGGCCGTTTATAACATAGCACACGCTTTTAGTGCAACCAGGCCGGATAAAGCACTTACGCTTTTTCAACAGATTTTGGATACATGGCCCGACTTTGATGAGGCGATATGGGTGCAAGTGGAAGTGGTCAAATTAAATCTTGATTTACAAAACGAAACCGCAGCACAGTCAGCTTATCAAAAACTAATTTCCCAATTTTACGGTCATGAAGACACACCGGTAGCTGTCTGTGATTTGGCGGATGTCTACATAGAGTTCAGTCCGGAAAAGACTATTGAGCTTTGTGAATATGCGTTAGAGCAGTGGCCTAATGCTCCGGATGTGATGTGGATGCAAGTGAACATGACGTGTGCATATCTTAGACTGAAAAACGATGCTGCTGCGAAAGCGGTTTATCAGAACTTGCTTTCCCAATTCTCCGACCACGAAAACTTGCCGGAGGCAATGTACTCGATTGCGGATTGCTATATGGGATCCAACCAACCCAAAAAAGTTGTTGAACTTTATGAATATGCAACAACCAGATGGCCTGATTATGACAAGTGGACTATTAAGAATGACTTAATATGTTTTCTGAGACTTGCATCGGATGCCTATTTGGTGTCAGGGAACCCGCAAAAAGCCCTTGAGTTGTGCCGGTTCAACAAAGAGCGATTTTCGGGCACTGAAGATGAGATATGGTTTAAAACAGGCATGGTCAGATCGCATATAAATCTTGGAGATGATTCAGACGATCAGCAGCTCAATGAACTACTTACGGATTTCTTCGGTCACCCTAAGTTGCATCAAGCTATATTTTGTGTTGCAGAGCAATATTATATTGTAGCTGCTGGTTATGAAGCTAAGGGTAATGCTGACAAAGCACGTCAGTGTTTGCAGAAGGCAATTACATTATGGAAGAATATCCCAGAGGATTCGGACTTGTCCGGCCTTGAATTGCTCAACGAGGATAGGCACTTTATGATTGCAGAAACCTACCGCCGGTTGGGGCAGGACAAAGAAGCTGCCGAACACTATAAAAAAGTGGTTGCCACTAAGCCTGACCATCAGCAAGCACCACATATTTATTTCATGATAGGAAAAGGTTACGAGCGATTGAAGAAGGCTAAGATCTTCTCGGCATCTTCGGCTGATATTGAGATTGAGAGATATTATCAAAAGGCTGTAGAGAGCGATCCTGACAGTCCTGCAGCAAAAAACGCCGCCAAACGACTGAAAAAACTATCAAGCACAATAAAAGGAGATTAAGAGATGAATAAGTGTTTTCTAACTGCGGTAATTCTTCTGACTGTTATAATCTTTGCTGCTGGGCGGTCTACTGCCTGCACGAGTTATCCTATAGCTATTATCGATGATTGTCCCAAGTACGCACTTGTGGGTGACTTGGTACAATTTGACGGGAGCAGCTCCTATGATCCCGACGGTGGTTCTATAACAGCTTATGATTGGGATTTTCCATCTGATGCAAATAATTTATATGGAGAAACCACGGCGGAGCCAAATTGCGTGTTTGATTCAATCGGCGTTTACGGAGTAAGGCTAAGAGTTAAGGATAATGAAAACTGGTGGTCCACATGGACATCATGCAATGTCTTTGTGTCGTCCAATGACGTGCAAGTATGGTGTGTCGACACAGATGCGAATGGTATAGAAACCGGTCTTACCATGGAAGATGCATTTACGACGATAGCGGCAGGTATTAGCGCAGCTTCGAATGGGGATATAGTTGCGGTTGCTGAAGGCACCTATACGGAAAATATCGACTTCAACGGCAAAGCAATTAGGCTGACGAGTATCGATCCTGATGATTCAAGTACTGTTGCTAATACTATTATCGACGGAAGTAGTGGTTCAAATGCAGTAACAATCGATAGTTCCGAAGGCGTGAACTCGGTTATCACCGGCTTTACGGTTACTGGTGGCTCTGCAGGGATTTATTGTTACGATACTTCTCCCACGATTACCAACTGTGTGATTGACGGGTACTCGGGTAGCAGTGAGAATGGACTGGACGTTCGGAACGACTCTAATCCCATAATTACTAAGTGTACAATCAGTAACAACAAAACCGGACTGTGGCTTCAGTACAACTCTGATCCGATAGTTACTGAATGCACGTTCAGTGGCAATACCTCCCGTGCACTGTATGGTTGGGATAGTTCCTCCAGTGCCACAGTCACTAACTGTACGTTCAGTAACAACTATAAGGGTTTCGGAGCAGAGGGGTCGTCAACAGTCACTAATAGTATATTCACCGGGAATACGTATTATGGTTTTGCTTGTAGCGGCTCTACCAATTCTTCTGTTATTTCCGGATGTACCTTTACCGGCGGCTATAGATGTATATATGTTATTGATTCTTCAACACCCACGATAACTAACTGCGTAATCACTGATGCTACGCAGGAAGGAATCTGGATCACTTCATCAGGGTCACCTACAATAAGAAACTGCACAATTGTTGGAAACGATTATGGTATCGGCGGATCATGTACAGAAATCAAGAACTGCATAATATGGGACAATGGTGAGGACTTGGATGATTGTTCGGCCACTTATTCCTGTATTGAGGATAAGGAGAGTGGGACAGGAACTGGAAATATCAGGCGTTATCCGAGTTTTGCCGACGCCGACAACGGTGATTACCATTTGAAGATAAATTCAGTGTGCATCAATGCCGGTGATCCTGCCTCAGCTTATTCCAATGAGCCCGCTCCGAATGGAGGTAGAATCAATATGGGTGCATACGGTAACACCTCGGAAGCAACAACGGGAATGGATGAAGATAATGATGGGATGTCCGATGTATGGGAGCTGAATTACTGGCCGGGCGAAGACCCGAACGATCACGATCCTGAAGACGACCCGGATGGTGACGGGATATCGAATATTGTCGAATACCAGGTTGGCTGGGTACCAACTTCGGACAACTCGAGCCTTATCGATGGATATGTAGAGAATGATACAACCGGGCTTATATATCCATCTATCAATGATGCTATCATGTTCGCTTCTGAGAGTGAGACGATAATTCTGGATCCCAATACATATTACGAGACCATTGATTTCAATAACTGGAAGATACATATTCGAAGCATCGATCCCAACGATCCCAACATTGTTGCCTCTACAATTATCGATGCAAACGATATCACCGCAGATGTAGTGGTCTTCAATTCCGGGGAAAATGCAAACTCTGTTATAGAGGGGATAACGATCACAGGAGGGTACAGGGGTATCTATTGTGATTCCTCATCTCCAAGAATTGTTAACTGCACAATCAGTAGCAATTCTAGTAGGGGCCTTTCGGCGGTTTCTTCTTCATCTCCTACAATTACTAATTGCACATTCTCTGGCCACGATGGGTCTTTTGGTTACGGTTTAGGTTGTGCATCTTCTTCGCCCATTATTTCACGTTGCACTTTCACTGATAATACACGAGGCATATATCTTGAGTCGTCTTCGGCACCTTCAATAACCAACTGCCTAATCGTGGACAATACAAAGACGGGCTCTAATTATGGAATGTACAGCAGTTCATCATCACCAACAGTTGTTAATTGTACAATCGTTGGGAACGAAGGCTATGGGATTTCCGGGGCGTGCGCCCAGATCAAAAATTGCGTAATCTGGAACAACGGAGATGACTTGGAAAACTGTTCAGCAAGCTTCTCCTGCATTGAAGACAGAGATGTGGGGGAAGGTAATATCGCGCGCACTCCACACTTTGTCGACCCTGACAACGGTGACTATCATCTTAAGATCAATTCATTGTGCATCAATGCCGGCGATCCTAACTCAGCTTATTCCAATGAGCTTGCTCCAAACGGGGGCAGAATCAATATGGGTGCATACGGTAACACATCGGAAGCAACAACGGGAATGGATGAAGATAATGATGGAATGTCGGATGTATGGGAGCTGTATTATTGGCCGGGTGAGGATCCGAATGATCATGACCCGGGCGATGACCCGGATGATGATGGAGTTTCCAACCTTGTTGAATACCACATCGGGTGGAATCCGGCTGTAGACGACTCCGATTCAATAGACGGGTATGTGGAGAATACGACAACTGCATTGAAGTATCCCTCCGTCAGTATGGCAATTTCCTGGGCTTCTGATGGCGATGTGCTCGTTGTAGACCCCAATACGTTCTATGAAACTATCAACTATGATGGCAAGAAGATTCACGTTCAAAGCACTGATCCCAATGACTCTAATATCGTTGCTTCGACAATCATTAATGCTAATGATACATCTTCAGGTGTGAACACTGTCACGTTTAGTGCCCAAGAGGATGCTTTTTCCATTCTGGATGGTATCACAGCTACAGGGGGGTACAGGGGTATGTTTTGCAACTCCTCGTCGTCTCCCACAATCATGAATTGCATAGTCCGCGATAATGCCAACACAGGCATCGCGGCCTTGGGTCCATCTTCATCGCCCACGATTTACAAGTGTACGATTAGTGACACCGGTAACTACGGCGTTGGCTGGGAATACGGGTGTTCAGTAACGATAAGTAACTGTATAATTAAAGGCAGCAACCTCTATGGCATAAGTGGCTCATCGTCTTCTTCAAATCCTTCAACAATTGCTAATTGCGTAGTTGTCGATAACAATTATGGCATCAATGTCAATTCCAACACAAAAATAGTGAACTGTATTTTGTGGGACAATAACAATGACCTGAGCGGTTCGGCTATTTTTTCATGCATTGAAGACGGGGATTCAGGCGTGGGCAACTTCAAGGCGGATCCTGATTTCGTGGATCCTGATAATGGAGATTACCATCTGGACCCGAACTCGGTGTGCGTCGACGCCGGTGCCCCATGGTCTGACTATTCGAAGGAACCGGCTCCTAACGGAGGGAGAGTCAATTTGGGCGCTTATGGAAATACATCAGACGCGACCACCACTACAGACGAAGACGGTGACGGGATTTCTGATTCATGGGAGCGGTATTATTGGCCGGAGGATGACCCAAGCGCACATGATCCCAATGACAATTCTGATTCCGATGATTTTACCAATTGGGCCGAATATTTGTTCAGATATGATCCCAACCAATATACGGACGAGCCCATGTTGGTTCCAACTGATGCTGTCAGTTTATCGGCCTCAGTAATCGATCCGACAAAGGATGAGGTGCTGACCATTGAATACTGGTTGAATAAGAAGGCTAATGTCACAACCAGTTTCAAAGATACAGACCCATGTTACCCGGATATTATTCGCGCAATAGAGCAAAGCGGAACCGAAGGTCTGAATTATGTGGTGTGGGATGGTTACGATGCAAACGGCTTGGTTGCGATACCGGGCTACATGGAAATAAAGATTGAAGCGCAATCCGTGTATGACGTAAACGATACCTACGAGTGGACGACTCCACCCCCTGAAATACTCTCAGGGTCGAGCATAACAAACCGCACTGTTGATGGCACTGACTTTGATCCCTACAAGGGTATTCCCCTCAAGATCAACTTCAATCTTACTGGTTTGGGGGGAAGGTTCTACATGGAGATAGACGAATACCCCGGAACTACAGAGGATTTCATGATCATTCATCGCATGATGGTAGCCAGATTCTATTTTGCGCCCACCGGTTACACCTTCAAATGGTTTGGCCAACGCAGTGATGGCACAATATATGTGGGCAATTTCTGTGTGTCTTTAAACATTAGCACTAGGAAGATATGGAGAAGTCGCCTCCACATAATGTATAAAATGCCCGACTTTATTGAAAGTCTTACCTCTAGTGCACACCGTATTGTCCCGATATTCAACGAGGTCAGCACTATTACCTACGGTCTAAAAGCCAACTCAAAAGTATTGATACGGATTAACGATCCCTATGGTAACTACTTCAGAACCGTGGTTAACAGTGAATACAAAGAAGCTGGCACACACACAGTAACTTGGGACGGACAAAATGATTCTGGTAGATACGCAACAACTGAAGGTGCGTATGTAGTTTTCCTGATAGCCGAGGATCCGGATCATCCGGGAGTCCAGTCAATAAGAGTTGGTACAATAATAGCAACGAGATAGGATTAGAGATGACGGGAAGAACTTTTGTTGTTAATGCAATTCTGGTTGTATCCAGCGTGCTTGCAGGCTGCCAGGCACAGCGCCAGACAACTCCCATCACCTCCACTACGGCCCCCCTCACCCCAGTAACTCCATCCACCCCGGTAACTCCATCCACCCCAGTAACTCCATCCACCCCGGTAACTTCATCCACCGTTGCCTTCTCCCATTTAACGGATGATTACTGGCAGATATGGACTATGCGGCCTGATGGTAGTGGAGCCGAACAGATTACAATATCACCCTCGGATAAACGGTATCCGGTCTGGAGTCAGGATGGCGACAAGATACTATTTAGAACCAATAATAGTGAAGCTTTCGCCATAGACCTCGCTAAGGGCAATGAGGAACGGCTCCTGAAAACATTTGGCTTGATTGGCTCTGTGGCCGAATCGCTTGATGGCAGTGAGTTACTGTTTGTACGTTTCAGGACCGACCTTATGGATGACAGCGATATTTGGCTAAAATCGTCAGAGGGACAAGAACGAAGGATGCTCACAGACGATAAAGGCCTGCAATACGATCCGGTGTGGTCACCGGATGGAAAGAAAATTGCATATATTTCAGGCCACGGATATCAAATGCACGACCTGCACATCATGGAGGCTAATGGCGAGAACAAACGCCGGCTTACAAACGACAAGGCGTTGGAATTATTACCTGCGATTTCTCCCGATGGTAATACCATCGCTTATGTGTCAGATTCCACCGGTAACTACGAAATATACCTTATGGAGGTCGATGGAGACAAGGTAATACGACTTACTCGTCACGATGGTATTGACACCAGGCCGTGCTGGTCACCGGATGGTGCGAGAATCATGTTTGTCTCGGATCGCAGTGGCAAGTTACAACTGTGGATAATGGGCAAGGAAGGCGGTAATCCTGAGATGTTAACAAGCGGACCACCCTCCATAGACCCGGCATGGCGGAAGGACTGAGATCGATGAAGAGAAGTACTACTTTAGCTTTCAAAATAGCTTATATATGTTTGTTCGGCGCCTTTCTCTTGGGAAAAGCTGGTCTCGCCGTCAGCCCCGAGCGGAGGGGACCAATGAAGGTTATGAAAATTGCTCTCGATAGGCCAACTTTCGACCCATCGAAGGGAGAAACAGTTACTTTGAGTTTCGAGATAAACAGGCAGGCTAACGTACAGGTGATCATTTATGACCGTCTTGGTAGGGAAGTGCGAAGGTTTGATATGCCGACTCTTGAGGCTGGCGGGCACAGTGTCAAATGGGATGGTCGTCGGACTGACAATGAGCGGGCACAAGGAAATGTTTTCCTGTATACCATTGAAGCCAGTGACAATAGGGGTCGGAGGTTTGTCTACAATCCTGCCAAAAAGTCAGGAGGTCAGTTAACCAAGCCGCTTGAGTTTAGTTGTGACAGAAAAACCGGCAAGATGGAATATGTTCTGCCAAAAAACTGTATGCTTAGACTTCGCGCCGGTTTAAAGAACGGCATGTTAGCCCGGACAATATTTGACTGGCAACCTTTTACTGCCGGCAGACATAAGTACGAGTGGGACGGTAAAGATGAAACAGGCACGATGAGTCTATTGAATCATCCTGAGCTTGATCTTAACCTTACCCCTTACGCGCTGCCGGCAAACATTGTTATTGTGACGGACCCGGTGCCCTTCGAATCTACAGAGAAAAGTGGTGAGCTGCAAGCAGGAGCAAAATTTGATCCATGGGCGAAGAAGGGCAAGTATTTCCACTATGGCCATGATCCACGCAAATGCCATGAGCCAAGATTTGCAGTTTCATTTCCCGGCCCCAAGAAGATGAACGAGGAAAGCGTTCCCATAGTCTCAGGTGTGACACCGCTAAGGGTCAAATTAGACCCCCGTGATGAGCAGCATCTTATTCGCACGAGATTCGAAGTGATGGTCTATGTGGATGGCATATTTTTGTTTGAGATGGAAGAAGGGACCTCTCCCTTCACTTTCAATTGGAAAACTAAAGGCCTGAAAAAGGGGCCTCATGTCGTAACCGTGAACGTTATGGGTTATGACGGCCATATCGGTGTTGTATCTCGAAAAGTGATAGTGGAAGAATAATTACCAGGAGACCAATTACGATGCGTAATATATCCATGAAAAGAAGATTGTTATTCATTATCGTTGCTGCGTTTGTAATCTTTTCACTCTCGTTAGCGTTTGCTCATCACTACCATCCTATATACGATGGCAATACACCGGATTGGGAAGGTGATCTCCCTGAGCTGCCGGATCCCGACTTGAACCCTGACGAAGATGGAGATCCGGTCTATCTTAAGTACGGAGAGTACAAACTTTCCAGGCGCAACCTTCTTAGCCGCGGCCGGGCCCTGGACGTAATTGTAGAGCGAAGATACCGTACGAGGAGCGAATACAATGGTCACTTCGGCTACGGATGGGACATGAATTATAATATGAAGGTCCGCAAACTTAAGGACAATAGTAAAATAGTTCTGCTCGATAACAATAACATACTCGAGTACACGTATGACTACGATATCGGCCCCAACTGCTACAGGGCACCGGCCGGCCATTACGATTATCTGAAGAAATACGGAGATGGTACAACTACGCTTTTCAAGAAACACGGAGTAGAGTATGACTTCGACCTGGACGGTAATCTTATAGCCATCAAAGACAGATACGACAACAGCATTACTTTTCAGTACGATTCTGAAGGCTTGATGCCTGTCAATGGACCGTCCGATTATTTCATCGGTCAGGATTACGGGTTGGTGGCGATGGAGTACCAACTTGAAAGTATAACCGATGACCTGGGGCGCGAGATTGATTTCACATATAATTCCGATGGCTTGCTCTCTTCCATGGAAGATTATGCCGGCAGGACCTGGACATATACTTACGATCCGAATAATAATTTAGTTGCCGTAACAGACCCTAGCACCGACGAGTATCCGAACGGTCTGACCACCACTTACACATACGATGATAATCACAATCTTCTTACAATTACGGACCCGAACGGTGACACGTGGCTTACAAACACCTATGATGAAAACGGCAAGGTTGAATACCAGACATCAGGCGAGGGGACATTTACGTTCAGCTATGACCCTGACAATGACCAAACAACGGTAACAGACCGAAAGAATTTCGACAGAACGGTGGTATATAACAGCGACGGCCAGACCCTTACAAGAACGAGATATACTGAACCCTTGAGGGCAGGTGACCCCGCTTCCTATATAACCACTTACGAATATAATGCTGATAAACGACTGTCGAGGTTGACTCTTCCTAAAGGCAACTATAGAGACTACACATACGACGATTGGGGTAATGTCTTGACGGCTACTCTGGAGCCCGGGCCGGTCAGCGATGATCCCAATATCATTATTACTTACACGTATGAAGACAAGTTCAACTATCTAAAAACAATGACGGATCCGGAAGGTAATGTAACCACATACGCCTATGACCACGAAGATCCGAATTACGGTACGACTGTGGGCAATTTAATGAAGATAATCTATCCGACAGTAGAAACTCCCGATGGCAAAGAGCATCCGATTATTACATATACATATAACGGCATTGGCCAGGTGGAGACAATGACTGCTCCCGATGGGATAGTGACAAGATACGTGTATTACAATAATGCCGGTGACCTCGACAATTACGGCAGGCTCTGGAAGCTTATTGCGGATTATGGTACTGACCCGAACATAACCACAGAATACAAATATGACAGTCTTGGAAATGTGATTGAGATAACAGACCCGAATGGCAACATGGCGCAGTTTACATATAACAACCTTCGTAAGTTGACCAAGTTCGAAGCTCCTTCGCCATTCAACTACGAAACGAACTACTCATACAACAAAAACAAGAAGCTATCCCAGGTGCAACGGCAGATTGGCGGCTCGTACCAGACGACGAGCTATGCTTATAATATAATGGACAAGTTGGAAACGGTCAACAATCCGCTGAACAATATTACTACATACAGCTATGACAAAAATGAAAATCTTTCCTCTGTGACCGACCCTAATAGCTGCCGGACGCAGTACGAATATGATGAAAGGGACCTGTTGTGGAAGGTAACCGATGCCGAGGGAGGAGTAACCGAATACTGGTACGATGATAACGGCAATCTCAGCAAAATAGAAGATGCCGAGGACAATGCAACCACCTATGAATATGATGGCTTCAACAGGCTGACCACAAGTACCTATCCCGATAATACCACCAAAGTCTTCGGCTATGACAAAAACAGTAACCTTACTTCTAAGCAGAACCGTAAAGGCGAAACCACAACTTATGAATACGACGAACTAAATCGACTGACTGTAAAAGAGTGGCCCGACGACCAGCGGACAATTACATATCTGTACGACATTGCCGGCCGGGTGGTTGATGTAAATGATATTGATGCAGATAATAACGTAAAGAAGACAAGTTACTACTACGACAGGCTCGGCAGGGTCGAGGAGGTTGTTGACTCGGAAGACAGAAACGTCAACTATGAATATGACAAATCGAGCAGGAGGACCAAACTCGTCTATCCGGATGATAGTTACATCACATACGAATACGATGAGATGTCGCGGCTGACGAAGATAATAGACGATGACGGTACCACTGTAGCCGAATATACTTATGATGAGCTTTCCAGAAGAGCGTCCGTCACTCTCGGCAATGACGCCAACGCTGTGTATGAGTACGACCTTGCAAACAGGTTAAAAGGGCTGACAAATAATCTAAACGATGCCGGCTCTACCACCGTCACCTTCGATTATACGCACGATAAGGCCGGAAATCGCAAAACTATGACCGTTGACGATACGGATGAGCACAGCTATGCCTATGATGACACTTATCAGGTCACAGATGTTGATTATCCAGATAGCAGCAGCACATTGTATGATTACGACAAGGTGGGGAATCGCGAGACTGTGGATGACGGCTCTCAAACAAGCTACTCGGCTAATAACTTAAATCAATATACCTCTGTAGGTGGCACTACTTATAGCTATGACGGTAACGGCAATCTAACAAATGATGGGATCTACAAGTATTACTATGACTGTGAAAATCACTTGACTGACGTTAATGATATCAGCAACAACCGGGTTGCTTCATACAGCTATGACTACAGGGGAAGACGCATATCCAAGACGGTATATGGCGAAACTTCCGTAACCACAAAGTACTGCTATGATGGTGACCACGTTATCGCCGAATATGAAGGTGACACATTGGTTCGCAAATTCATCTATGGCCCGGCAGTCGATGAGCCAATTGTTATGATTGATGTAACTGACAGTGACAAATATTACTATTATCACTTTGACGGCTTGGGAAGTGTTGTAGCACTTTCCGATGATAACGCTGATATTGTTGAAAAATATACCTATGACGTTTTCGGCGAATGTACGGTTCATGGCCCCGGTGCGGATGGCAACTGGGGTACGGGAGATGATATAACCGATTGTAATTCGCTGTATGATAATCCTTACCTATTCACCGCCAGAAGGCAAGACCCGGAAACCGGTCTCTATTATTATCGTGCCCGTATGTACAATCCCCGAATCGGCCGGTTCATTCAGACTGATCCCGTTGGCTACACCACCGGCTTGAATTTATATACGTATTGTGGCAATAACCCGCTAAACTGGGCTGATCCCTATGGGCTGGATAAAAACGACCCCAACGAACCTCCAGACCCGAACGAACCACCTGATCCCAACGAACCGCCAGATCCTGAACCAACACAAGACAGTTTATTGGATGCCTTGAGATCCTTGGATCAAAATAGAAGCAGGTATAATACTAACATTCCTAGGTCGCGAGGCGAAGCAACAGAAGCAGGTTGGATAAAGCAATCACCTTGGAGAAACTTATATCATGGACCCATAAAAAACGTTAAATATCTTTCGCCAGACAGGCATAGGGAAGCTATTTATCGTAGGTCTGATGGTACGCTTGTCACAGGTCCACATGGGGGCACATATAATTATGGAACAACGTGGTATGACCATGCTGTATATGATATAGCTCCAGTATATGTTGTTTGGTGAGATTAATCTTGTACATATTGTTGGAGATAGAAGTAGTCTTTATCAAGGAACAATGCCTTCCCATTACTATCAGGACCTTAGAAATATGACAAAAGGTAATTTTATTGCAACCGGAGTTTCGGGGATATCTATAGTAACAGGATAAGTAAAGCTTGAATTCTAAGAGCTCCTAACGTTCCAACTTATTATCGACGGAAACCCATAATAAACTACTTAATTTTTAGCAGTAAAGGAATGTTAAACGATGGCGAATGAAACAGAGAAAATAAAGAAATCTTTCTTGTATAAAAAAGTTTATCGTAAAATATTGGTATTCACATTAATGCAAGCATCTGTCTTCTGTCTTCTCGTTGGTAGATTCATATGGGCTGGCAGTTTATGTATACTTGCGGGGATTTTGAATGCCTTTTTCAGGTTGCCTTTTACCATGCCCGTGAAAAAGTTTTTTAGATATTTTCTGGCGATTCTTATGATATTTAGTTCTTATAAAATTGTCACTACAATGCGTTTTTATAAAATCTACGATTATAAATCCGCGGAACATAAAATTGAAGGAGGAGAGATTTTTGCAAGATTAGAGGGTGAATACAAAGATATTGCGAAACAAAAAACGATTCTTTCAAAGCCGTATTTACTACTCATTTCATTCCGTTACAGCCGTCACACTGTCAACAAGGTAAATATAAAAGAGATTAAATTAATAGATACGGACACACAAGAAATTGTATTCGGTAAAAGTGATTTAACAATTAGTGTGGAATTTAGAGGCTACTTTGAATATGGAGATCATGAGGTATATTCGGCTTTGGGAATGGTCATATTTGACGACCTTGATTTAGATTACTCTAATTATAAATTACATATAATATATTCTACTGAAGGGGAAAATCCTGTTGTTGATAACGAAGAAGAGCTTTTGTTAGAAAAAGATTACAGCGAATATTGGAGTAATGATATTTGGGACGGACTTGCGAGTGTTTAGTGAATTTTTACGATGGTGACCATGTAATTGCTGAATACGAAGGTGACACATTAGTCCGCAAATTTATCTATGGTCCGGCGATTGATGAGCCTATATTGAAAATACAAAATAGATGGTGTGGAAATTTATATCTTAGAAAATGGGATTTTGGAGAACGTGTACTTTGAGAAAAAAGTTTATTATTGTTCAATTGAGTTTTTTAGTATTGATTGCGTTAAGTTTGGCCGGTTGCAGTAAAGAGCAGCCGGCCGCTCAGCAGGAAGTCGTTGTTTATACCTCTCTGGACAAGGTCTTCAGCCAGCCGGTTCTCGAAGAGTTCGAGCGTAAGACCGGTATCAAGGTAAAGGCGGTCTATGATTCCGAGGCCACAAAGACTACCGGCTTGGTTAACCGTCTCATCGCAGAAAAACTCAATCCCAGAGCCGACGTCTTTTGGAACTCCGAAACCGGAAGAACCATTGTCCTAAAGCAAAAAGGAGTCCTTGCTCCTTACAAATCGCCATCGGCGGCTGATATTCCGGCCACTTTCAAAGACAGCCAAGGCTACTGGTCGGGATTCGGGGCACGCTGCAGGATACTTATATACAACAAAAATCTTATCAAAGATAAAGAATTGCCTAAATCCATCTTCGAATTAGCCCAGGCTAAATACAAAGGCAAGGTTTCTTTGGCATATCCCTTATTTGGCACTACAGCCACTCATGCAGCGGCCCTGTTTGCAAATCTTGGCGAAGCAAAAGCAAAAGAATACTTCGAAGCCCTAAAAGCCAATGACGTGATGATTACCGATGGCAACGCATCCAGCCGAGACAGGGTCGCTGATGGCACCGTTGCAATAGGTTTTACCGATACGGATGATGCCTATGTCGCAATAAAGCAGGGAAGACCTGTCGATATTATCTGGCCGGACAAAGACGGCATGGGAACGCTCTTAATACCCAATACAGTAGCACTCATCAAAGATGGACCGAATCCTGAGGCAGGCAGGAAATTCATAGATTTTCTGTTAAGCAAAGAAGCCGAACAGATGCTTGCTTTTAGCGATGCCGGCCAGATACCGCTTCGGCCTGATGTGAAGCGGCCGGCCCATGTGCCAACACCTGACAAGGTAAAGGCAATGGAGGTAGACTACGAGAAAGTTGCCGAGCAGATGGAGCCATCCGGCCGGTTCCTGCAGAAATTGTTTGTAAGATAGTTGAGGGGTTTATAGAGACATCCATGGCGTTCAGATATCAACCCCGAGTTCTATATATCACTGCACTGGCGATATTTATCCTCTGCGCAATAGCCCCCGTTGCGTATATGCTTGCCCAATTTGGTTTCGGTTTAGCGACAAATCCTTCGTCAGCGGCATCAGTTCTGCTTGATACAAGACAATTGGTGCTATTAGGCCGAAGCCTGGCTATAGCGCTATTAGCTACCCTTATTGCCCTTGCAATTGGTTGGCCGACGGCTTTTATCTTAGCTGCGAAGGACACTCCCTGCAGAGGGCTGCTGTACTTTTTTGTATTGGTCCCGCTGCTTGTCCCACCCTATATCATGTCCGGTGCCTGGATTCACCTGCTCAGCCCTGGTAGTTTCATCAACAGTACATTGGCAAGTGTCTTTGGCCCTGGGACTAAGCTGACGGTATTTTCAACCGCCGGTTGTGCATGGTGTCTTGCGGTCAGCTTTTTCCCTATCATCGCCATTGTAGTTGCCGCCGGCCTGGCGACGGTAGATCGCAATCTTGATGACATCGCCCGATTATCGACCGGCAGATGGGGCACTTTTTACCACAGCACCTTGGTCCAGATTTTGCCTCATTTAACAGCTTCGATTTGTCTGGTAATGATATTTGTCCTCGGCCGATATGGTGTCCCATCGCTTCTCGGCGTAAATACATATCCGGTCGAGATCTTTGCCCGGTTTAGCGCCTTTTATGATGAAAATGCGGCTGTCGCCATATCATTACCACTGATGCTTTTGGTTGTTGTTTTGATTCTCATCCAGCGAAGATTCATGCGCAACCGCTACTATGTTTCAATCACACCAAGCAGCGAAACGGGTAATCCAATAAGGCTTCGCGGGCTCAACCCGTATGCGATTGGTTTTGTGGCAATACTCTTCGTCATAACTACTGTTCTACCATTTGCAAGCGTGATAGCTTATACTGAAAGTCCAGCTAAGATATGGTCTTCTTTGCAATCGGCCGGTGGCAGTATTACAACTACGACAATCCTTGCGATATTTGCTGCCTTGATTTCAACGGCAGTAGCTTTGCCGATAGGTCGGTATCTGGCAACCGGTAAGGGCCGTTTTGCGGGGATGCTGGATGTTCTATGCTGGCTGCCAATTGCCATTCCTGGTACGATGATAGGATTGGGAATAGTGAGAATATCTGGCTTGGTTCCTGCCGTTAGAAACGCTGATTCATTCGGCATTTTGCTGCTATTGGCTTATATTGGGATGTTCAGTGCATTTGCCATTCGTATTCTTGAGGCCTCATACCGGCGTGCAGACCCGAACGTAGCCGAGTCCGCTGCTTTGGACTGTCCGAGGTGGTATCAAAGGTTATTTTATATCGATTTGCCCATACATTCCCCGGCAATAGCTGCTTCTATGATTATAGTCGCTGTACTGGTAGTGGGTGAGTTGAATGCAACGGTTCTTTTGATCCCGCCGGGTAGTGAAACGCTTGCAGTTACCATAGATAACCTCTTACATTATGGTGCTAACGTAAAGGCTTCAGTATTATGTCTTACTGAAGTTGTATTTGTCATCCTGGCACTTGGTGTAGGACTATTCATCTGGAAGAGATCCAGATAAAGAAAATGAAGAAAGCTTTAATAACGATAATCGCGATTTTGCTTGTGACATTCCTGGTGTTTTTTCTGACCAGGGATGTCAAGGTACCGTCTGAGCAAACAGAATCCGCTTCAACCGACCATGTTTATGCATCGTGGGACACGACTGAGTTTGATAAATGCGTAGCTGCGTGGCTCATTGTTCGTTTCATCGATTCTGATGCAAAGTTCATCCTGTATCCACAAGGCACCGAGATAAATAAAGGCATTGTCTTTGATATTCCGGGTGCCGAGTGGAGCAGGAAGCACAGAAAATGTACATCCGATTGCATTTTGGAGTCACTTACTCTGAACGATCCTGCTGTGAAACGAATAGTCGAAATAGCTCATCAAATAGAATTGAATTTTTGGCAGCTGGACCGGTTTCCTGAAGCCCAAAAGTGCTTTGATGAAGTTAGAGAAATATTTGAGACTACACCGGATCGGGCCCAGGCCCTTGAAAAAGGACGTTTGTACGTTGAAACGTTATGCAATGAAATCAAACTAAGTGGAAAGGGCAAGTCCGAATGAAGTTTTGGCTAACGAAATGGATGATGTTGGTTTTAGTGATATCGCTACTTATTGATTCTGCATTGGCCGAGGGAGACTTTTGTGATGTCCCAGACCTTGGTATCATGGCACCAAATGAGTTTAAGTACAAAGGGAGTCTAACCCACACTTGGCAGGGTGCCTGGGGCGGTGTGAACACCAAAAATGCCGATCGAATTACCGGGCTGTACGATTTTGACCTACACTACCTTCTTTGGGCCGAAGAAGATGAAAATAAGCTCGGAGATTATATATTGCTTGTATGCTCCTTCCAGTCATCTTTCGGTTATGGCTTAAGCGGCAGCAAGTTGGGTAGCTTCTTTGAGATGAACGATGCGGCGAAGGGAGATAACATAGTTATTGACAAGGCGTATGTCCAGTTTACCTCCCTGGATAGAGCGCTGACGCTTGATGTTGGAAAGATAGAAATAAAGGACCTTTTTGACAGTTCTGCTGTCGCTCATTGTGAGAAGAGCCAGTTTTTCGCTGAGCCACTGGTGCATAACCTTGCTGTTCCGTGGCCCAGTCATGGTCTAGGCATAAGGGCCAAGTGGGAGCCAACCGAATCCTGGTATGTGCAGGCTGCCATTGGTGATGCCCAGGCAGACAAGAGGGAAACTGGTTTTCGTACCACTTTTCACGATGAGGACTATTTTTTCAGCATTGCTGAGGTAGGGATTAGGCCAAACATTCTTGATATGCCGGGGACATACAGGTTCATGATTTGGTACGATCCTCAGGACAAATCGCATTTGGATGGTAGCAGCAAATCGAAAAGGGATGATTTGGGCTTTGCTGTCAGCTTTGACCAGAAGCTAAGCCAGAAAACAACCGGGTTTTTCCGTTACGGCTGGGCTGATGATAAAGTCAATGAACTTGAGGATTTTGTCAGCTTTGGTGGCCAGATAGAGGGACTTATTGAAGGCCGGGAGGATGACATTTTTGCTGCCGCTTATGTCTACGGTTTAAGGAGTCCCCAAGGCCTGACAGGCGATGATGAACGCCGGATAGATTTGCTTGAGACTTATTATAAAATCAAAGTGAATGACAATGTGGCGATTACACCAAATATACAATTGGTGATGGATCCTGGTGGGGTTACAAGTGAATCACCTGCAACAGTGTTCGGTCTCAGGTGCAGAGTGAAGTTTTAGAGGGCGGAATGTTGTAGGAAACGAGTTATGGCCAAAGTATTATTGAGAGATGTCACTAAAGTATATGACGGGCAAGTAACGGCCGTGGAAAATGTCAGTCTCGAAGTTGCTGACAGGGAATTCATGGTAATTGTCGGCCCCAGCGGTTGCGGCAAGACCACCACCTTGCGAATGATTGCCGGCCTGGAAGATGTTACCTCCGGGACAATTACCATAGGTGATACCATCGTCAACAAGGTACCTCCCAAGGACCGTGATGTGGCGATGGTTTTTCAAAACTATGCTCTGTATCCCCATATGAACATCTTTAAGAACATGGCCTTTGGCCTGAAGCTTCGCAGAATCAACAAGAACCAAATCAAGAAAAGGGTTATGGACGCTGCACAAATGCTCGGCATTGAAAGGTTGCTCGACAGAAAGCCTAAGGCGCTGTCCGGAGGTCAGAGGCAACGAGTAGCTGTCGGCAGGGCCATAGTACGCAATCCAAACGTATTCTTATTTGATGAACCTCTGAGTAATCTTGATGCCAAGCTCCGGTTAAGCACCAGGGCGGAACTAAAAGCCCTTCAACGCAGACTGAATACCACCATGATATATGTCACTCACGACCAGACAGAGGCCATGACATTGGGTGACAGGATTTGTGTGACGTACAAAGGTCGTGTTCAGCAAGTGGCTGAGCCTATGGAGCTTTATGACAAGCCAGTAAATAAATTTGTTGCGGGCTTTTTGGGTACGCCGCCCATGAACTTCTTAGATGGTAAAATAGAGTTCAGAGATGGAGCTGTGCATTTTGCTCTTCGCGATGAAACCATTTTGCTTCCTCCACGGATGAAGCATTCATTAGGTAATTACCAAAACCAAGAAATGGTCCTAGCTGTCAGACCGGAGCATATATCCCTCAAACCGGTAGCAGATCAAAGTGGCAACAGTGTCAGGTGTACCGTAATGGTAACCGAACCATTCGGCGACCATATGGAGGTGTACTTGAAGGACTGCTCAGGTGGAACAATCATTACAAGCATCGCGCCGAATGACCATATTAAGCTTGGCGAAAAAGTGACGTTGTATATTGAAGTAGGAAAAGTATTTGTCTTCGAACCAGATGAAACGGGTAAAAACGTAAGCCTATTTTGACTGGTTTCTCACACATCATAAGATATTCAATATTTGGCATCTGTCAAGCAAAATCCAGCGCAAATCACTTGCCCTTCTGATGTTCTGGGGAGAACGGGAGGCCGCAAAAGGGCAAAAACTGATATCCCGATTTTTCTGAGTCCATAAAAAGGGCGTTTTTTAGGTGATGAACCGTTTCTAAACGGTGAAAACGGCGAGGCAGAAACGGAGTTTTTGAGGTCTTTGAGAAAGTACCAAAAACGGCGTTTTTGGCTTAAAAATGAGTTTTCGCGCGCCTCCACGCGTGCGTGCGCGCGCGAGGGACTGTAAAATCAGGAAAAAGCCAAGTGAGCACAGTGGGTGAATTTTGCCAAGCCTGTATAGCAGAACAAAATCAACCGAATACGTGTTTTTAGGCAGGAATCGAATTTTGCGCACTTTTTGACAAAAAAAGAGGGCGGGGGGTACGTCCCCGAATGGGGGGGAGTAGGGTTTCTGTGAGAAAAGTGCTCTCGAAAAATATCAGATTTTTTCGAGCCGGGTTTGAGCGGTAGTAATATCCGCGCCCTATTTGCACCTATTCCAAGTCTCTTTTGCGCTGAATGTCAGTGTTTAGCAAGATGAGGGAGTAGGTTTAGCGTTTTCTCAACACAACCGCGCCAAAGCCGAGAAGTAAGAGCGTGGACGGTTCGGAGGTAAGAACTATCATAGTGGCGGCGGTCGTGGCGGTGGCAGAGGTCGCTATTAGCTGCGGTATTTTCGTTTCTTTAAAGGTAATGGTTGGATTAAGTTGGTCGTTGAGACAGCAGACGATCAAGATTTTGTATTCGTAGTTTGAAGGGTGGGTGAGAGGAAAAGTAATTCTCAATGTCGAATTGGTTTCCCGGCCCACTCAGTTCGCTCAGGCGACAGAGTAATTGTGTCGGCCCGTTGGGATCGTACCGGGCGGCTTTAGCGAGACGTGCCCCGAGTACGTCAGCTTCCAGTTCCATATCTTGCGAGTAGGCACTTTGCAGGAACTTGACGCCCACCTCTCCGAGCCAGCCAGCCACCGGACCGCGAATTCGCAACGTCCTGGCACCGGCAGCAATTGCCGAATTCGCCATAATTCGGTCCATCGCATGTCCACGGATGACATGGCCCATCTCATGACCAAGGATAAAAGCAATCTCGTCTCTCTGCCACTCACACAGTTCCAGCAGTGAACTGGTTACGAAGATGAATCCGCCCGGCAGAGCGAAAGCGTTCGGTGCATCGCCTTTGACAGCTTCAAAACTGAATGTGCGAAGCTTGTTGGCGACGCAAGCTACAAGATGATCACCAACCTGGTTCAACATCTGCCCCGCCCGTGAATCTGTGTCAACCTCTAACCGGTTCCTGATTTCGCGTGTCAGGTCTTGGCCGACCGTGTATTCCGCCCGGATAGCATCACCTTTGCTGGCGGTCATTGATTGCCATAGCCAATTGACCTTGCGAACATTTGGACCAACTACCTTGCCTAATTTGTAGAATAAGCTACTCATCCAGCCTGCTCTCTATCATTATGAGAACTAACAATCAAGCTTTTTCTTCTCAACACAACCGCCCGCCTAACCTCTCACATTCCAAGTCGCTATCGTGATATAATCTTCCGGCTCACAGCCCGAAGAGGCAACAAGAGAAAACATTAAGAGAGAACAAACACCAGCAGGTCAAAATTTTCTTACTATTCATTGGAATCTTCTTTAATTTATTGGCCAGCCGTAGTGGGTGGTGTTTGAAATTATAACAGCGCCTCACTACAGATAATTCTGGGGATATCTTCTTTTGAAATAGATCTTTCAGTATGGCTCAGCCGGTCTTCTATTCTATGCCGAAAATATATCTCCTGCAATTGCCTCAATAGATTCTCTCCTGTAATCCCATTTCTTCGAATCAGGTTCAGTTCTTTTCTAACGGCCTGAGTGGGATAAAGGCGGAATGCTTTTTCAAATAGGTTGATTTGTGCTTTTGTATTTTCGTCCTCGGTCAAAGAAAACAAGCTAAGTAACTCCCGCAATATGTACCGTTGACTTGATGTCACGGAAGTAGAATATTCCATCTGAGACTGACGATGCTTAGCTTCTTCGGCAAATTGCTGTTTTATCCTCATTAACTTTTGATTATATCCTGGGGGTAACTTTTCAGGAGGTTTTTCTTTTTCACAGAGCCTCAAAAGATATGTCGGATAGTCGCATTTTTCCTGTGAACATGATTTGGCCGGCAACGGATACTCTTTAAGCATGGTCGGCAGCTTCAACTGCTTAAGATGATGTTGAAGCAGCACGGTGGATTTACCCTCGCTTGGCATTATAGAAGATAAATTATTAAAGGAACAAAGATAATGATGATTTTAGATTTCAGTCTTTTACTCGTTCGGTCTATAATATGTCCAGATCGGTCTTGCCAGCCAAAACGAAAGGAGGTGATATTATGAAGGAGTTGGTAAGACTCAGAACAAGGCCATCGCGTGATGGCAAAACGTTTAAGTACATGCTCGATTATATGGACGAGAGTGGCAAGAGGCGACAGATTTCTCTTGGCCATACCAACAAAAGGAAGATCGAACGCCAAAAAGCCCGGAAGGAACGTGAATTGCGAATGGGAGTAGTAGCCGTTAAATCAATGAAACTCAGTGATTTCCTGGCCGATAGTCTAACTTGGGAATGGCACATCAAGGATACCGACCGAAGAAGATTACCATTGACGGATGAAGCGGTATCAACAATTTTGACCGCAAGTTCGGGAAAATTCTGAAAAGAGCGGGTATCAGAAAAGGACAATTACACAATTTACGGCGAACGGCCTTAAGTAACTGGCTTGCTAATGGCATGAGCGAGCGAGACGTGATGGTCCTTGCCGGACACTCAAGTTTTCAGACAACCCACCAGTTTTACCTTGCCGTGGCAGACGATTTGGTGGACAGAGCAAGGCAGGCCATCAGTCAGAATTTGGCGCGCACTTGGCACGCGCCCTCTTTTGTTGGATAAAGTAGTTGACAGGAGATACAGGAAGTTGTTATATTACAAAGGCTTAGAATTTTTCGGGGGTGTAGCTCAGTTGGTAGAGCAACGGCCTTTTAAGCCGTAGGTCTTGGGTTCGAGTCCCAACGCCCTCATTTTGACAAGTGCTTTTTCCACAAGCGCTTGCCCCATGCTCAGCGCCCTGTCCTCTCTCTTTCTATCGAGAAGTTATCATCACAGATGCCGGCTTTAAGCTGTCGGAGGTCGCGGTAATCTTGATTTCACCCGGCCCGCGCTTCGAGCGAACAACAAGGAGGCAAAGACCGTTAAAAGCTTTGCGGTGGTCGGCCCTGAAAGATTCATAGCTCATCGAATTGCCGTTGCCGACCGCCGCAATTTGCGCGGGGCCGCCAATCTTAAAGTCCACCTCGTTGTCCGCAGTCGGACAGAAAATCCCGTCCTGGTCAACAATCCTCACCGTCACAAAACACAAGTCCCTGCCGTCGGCATCTATCGCAACCCTGTCAGGCGTCAATTCAATCCCTGCAGCCTTATCTGCCGTCTTGATTTCCTTACTACAAATAGCACCTCCCTTTTTATCGTACGCAATCGCCTTAATAGAGCCGGGCTGGTACTTTACATCTTCCCATTTCAGGCGGTACACTCCTTTTTGCTTTGACTTCTTTCCCTGCGACCTGCCATTCACGAAAAGCTCAGCCGATGCACAGTTGGTATAACAATATACCGGCGTTATCTCGCCTCCGCGACCCGGCCAGTTCCAGTGAGGAAGCAAATGTACCATAGGTTCATCGGTCCACTGACTCTGATAAAGATAAAACCGGTCTTTCGGAAAACCGCACAGGTCAACGATGCCAAAGTACGTGCTTCTGGCAATGTCTTCGCAAGGCTCCGGCTCACCAAGATAGTCAAATCCCGACCATACGAACTCACCGGCTACACCGGCAAATTCTTCCTGAGCACGGAACTCGTCATCCGGCAGTCCGCCAAATTCCAGGTTTGTCAGGTCGTAGGAAGACACCTGTCCATTGCGGCTTTCCCCTCTTGATTTCTTAACCGGAAAGAAATAAACACCGCGCGAACTGACAAGGGCGCACGTCTCGGTCGCAATCTGTTTTAATCCAGCATCTCGTTTCTGTTTATCATTATACTCGCCGGTATTTGACCGATAGTTCCAACCGACAACATCAAGGAATTTAAGGCTGTCCTTTACGCGGTCGTACCGAGCGCTGTTACCGATGCTGACAGGCCTGGTCGGGTCCTCATCACGACAGATATCGGCAAGCATTTTTGTTATTCGGGCGCCTTTTGACCTGCCAAGCCGAAGGATTTCATTACCGATGCTCCACAAAATAATGCTCGGATGGTTTTTGTCACGCCGGACCATGGCGCGAATATCTTTCTCGGCCCATTCATCGAAAATATTGTGATAACCATTCGGCACCTTGCCTTTATGCCATTCATCGAACGCCTCGTCCATAACCAGCAAGCCCATCCTGTCACACAACTCAAGCAGCTCCGGCGCCGGCGGATTGTGGGCTGTTCGAATGGCATTGCAGCCCATCTCCTTCATAATCTCAAGCTGCCTTTCAATCGCACGACGGCTGACAGCAGTGCCCAAAGGACCGAGGCCGTGGTGCAAATTCACACCGTGGATTTTCATATTCCGGCCGTTGAGAAAGAAACCCTTGTCAGCGTCAAATCGGAACGTGCGAATACCGAAATCGGTCTCGTATTCATCCACCGCCCTGCCGTCGGTCTTTACCAGCGTAATTGCTTTGTACAGATGCGGATTGTTGATGTCCCAGCAAATTGGGCTACTAACCTTCAGCTTCTGGGTAAATCTCTTGGGGGCATTGGAATTAATCTTGCCGGACACTTCATTAGTCGCAACTTTACCGCCCCCGGCGTCAACGATTATGGTTTCAATTACCACGTCCTTTTTTTGGGAGGTCTGGTTCTCGATGAGCGTCTGGATTTTCACAATTGCCCTGCCGTCTGACACCTCCGGAGTCGTCACATAAGTCCCCCAGTAAGCGACATGAACCGGCTCAACAACCGTCAGCCAGATATTACGGTAGATTCCCGAACCCGGATACCAGCGGGAGGACTCAATCTGATTTTCACACCTGACTGCTATCACGTTTTTCCGGTCCCCATATTTGAGGTGGTCCGTCAGTTCAAAGCTGAATGAAGAATAGCCGTAAGGCCAGGTGCCCACTTTCTTACCGTTAAGCCAGACCTGCGCATCTTTCATGACACCATCGAATTCTATGAAGACGTGTTTACCTTTTGCAGGCGCCTTAAAGGTTTTGCGATACCAGCCGACACCAGGAAAAGGCAAGCGGCCCTCGGCTGAGTCAACTTCTTCGGTAAAAGCCCCCAAGATAGCCCAGTCATGAGGCAAATCGATGCTCTCCCAGGCTGAATCATCAAAGTTGGGCTTTTGGGCACCTCTGATCTTCGGCGCGCCTGCGTCATGCTTAGTAAACTTCCAACCGTCATTGAACGAAATCCTCCTCTGCAATTTCGCCTCAGCCAAATCCGCCGGCCGGCATTCGGGAACAACCACACAGGCTTCCACAGACAGTAGAATCGCCCAAAAACACATTATCGTAATAAATGTGAACTTCTGTCGAGTAGGCATAATATAGATGGCTCCTTCATTCAGGTTTAATTTATATCGGCGTGGGAAGATTGTGGTTTTTGCACGTCCCGGTGGGGCCTGGTTTTGGACATTTGTCGTCTTCGGACGGCAATAAAATCGACTGGCCTGGTCTTTGCAAAAATGATCATCAGGATTAGCCCGAAGGCGCCGATGTAGATGCCGAGGTTCTGAGAGACGGTCCAGTTATCAGAAATCGTCCACCAGCCGGGCTCAAACGGGTTGTCATCACGGAAAACCTCAAGCCATATGCGGGAAAAACCATACATGATAAACATCAAACTGAATGTGCAGCCCGACCACCTCAGCCCGAACCTCCGCCACAACAAAAGAAGAATCGCGCATAAGAGAAGTGAGTTCGCCGACGAATATAACTGGGTCGGATGAACCGCTAAACACCGGTATGGTCCCTTACTAACGTCGTACCTTTCCTGCTCAGTCAGCAGGCCGGGCGGCTTTAAGTTGGCGCCGAACTTATGCGACTCATCAACGTAAAACCACGTTTGGCCGTCCTCGCCCCTGTAGCCGAAATACTCAGCAGGCAGATCCAACTGCGGCTGCGGCCGGTTCCTCAGCATGTTTGGCCGGACCTGGCTGTTGAACGCCGGCGAATCGTAACCGAACCGCACAGCCCACGGAACATCCGTTGGCCTGCCGAAACAGCAGCCCCTCAGGAAACAACCGATTCGGCCGAAACAAAGGCCCAACATTAAACCGATAGCCAACATATCCAGATAAAGTCTGACTGAAAGCCTGTTCCTAAGAAGGTACACCACAATCACTATCACCGCCAAAATCAGGCCGCCCACGAACTCCAGGCCCCCCTGCCAAACGGCAAATACCGACCACCAGGGGTCACCCCGAAATTGTGAAAAATGATGCACCACATAGAAAATCCTGGCGCCTATAACACCCGATATCAACGCGTACAATGCAACGTTGGTAACATATTCCGGATTCTGACCCACTTTTCGGGCCAGCCTTCGCAGCAAGAACACCGCCGCTAAAAAACCCGCCACCAGCATCGGGCCGTACGTCCAGATTGTAAGGTGAATAAAAGGAAGCTCAAAAAGTTTGGGAAACATCGCTCTTGCTTACAGAATCTCTTTTATTTTATTGTTCTCGCCGCACACAACAACCTTCGGCTTAAGCTTCTTGGTCTCATCAGGTGTGTAATATGCAAAGTTGATTATAATAATAATATCTTTAGGATTAAACATCCTCGCCGCTGCGCCTAATACCACCACGTCCCCGCTGCCGGCAGGTGCCGGAACAATATAAGTCTCCGCACGAGCACCGTTTGTAATGTTGGCCATCAGGACCGATTCGTACGGCAAAATCCCCGCCGCTTCCATAAGCTCCGAATCGACCGCAATACTGCCGGGATAGTCCAGCTTTGTCTCGGTAACAGTCGCCCGATGAATCTTGGCTTTTAACGCCTTAATAAACATTACACTGACCCCTTATTTTATGGTGTGGCCGATAGTGATTATAATCCATCCGCCAG
>Ga0114922_10000639_pt1 | contig 33750 bp, 19 predicted proteins | sample AartaG_FD_100975 | JGI IMG/M metagenome (GOLD analysis project Ga0114922, IMG submission 100975) | Deep subsurface microbial communities from Aarhus Bay to uncover new lineages of life (NeLLi) - Aarhus_00045 metaG | ecosystem: Environmental > Aquatic > Marine > Oceanic > Sediment | place... | reverse complement strand
CCATATTAACTGTGCCCGCCAGGCTAACATAGGGTATGTTTTCGGCACCAACCTTATTGATCAAAATCTGTAGTTTGTCAAGAACCACGTTCCCCTTGAAAGGAAGTTGACTTATAGGGTCGTGGGCTTCGTCGATGATCACATCAACGAACGTCCCTCCAGCCAGTTCCTGATGCAAGCGTGTCGTGGTGAAGTACATATTGCCGGGAATACAATCTCCCTTTTTAATAGTGGCTCGGCTAATCAGGTGTTCAGCACCACGGCCCTGATGAGTCGGGATGACATATTTATACCCGTAATAGGTTTGAACCGCTTCTTCCAGGTCATAGAAGTTGCGGCTGCCGGCATAGGCTTCGTCGCCCATCATGATACCGGCCCACTGGCGATCGCTCATTGCGCCGGTACCGCTATCAGTCAAAAGATCAATATAAACGTCTTTAGAACGCAGCAAAAAGGTGTTGTAACCCGCTTGCTTTAGTGCTCTCCGGCGTTCCTCCGGGGGTGCTATGCGGATAGGTTCGACCATCTTAATCTTCCAAGGTTCGGCCCAGGAACGGCGGCCAAATTGCTGGCCCATGGTTTGAAACTTGAAATTACGCACAATAATACCTCCTATGGCGCTATTTGCTCTAAGGGGATAGCAGTCGAGGATTTAACTTCACTTAGAACCAAACAAGTGTGAATGTGGGCAATCCCTGGGATAGGAGTCAGTTTGTTGAGCAGAAAATCTTCCAGGTCATCCGTGCTACGTGCTACGACTTTGAGCAGATAATCATAGTGTCCGGTGATATGGTGGCACTCCAGTAGCATCGGCATCTCTTTAATGGCTTCGTGAAAGCTTTTGACCTGGTCTATCTCATGTAGTTGCAGTCTAACATTAATGAAACAGAGCACACCATAGCCTGCCTGTTTCCGATTAATCACAGTAACGTATTTTTGAATGATGCCATTTTTTTCCAGCCGCCGGACACGTGCGAACGTTGCCGGTGCCGATAGATTGACACGGCGAGCCAACTCAGCATTGCTGATACGCGCGTTTTTCAGCAGCTCCTGAAGAATATTTTTGTCGAGCCCATCAAGCATATCAATATATGTATAATATTCAGGGTATATGTCAACTATTATTTTGTATATTTTTATTATTTCAAAAGTATCATAAGTATTTAGGATTTTATACCTTATATTATTCTGTTTCGACTTTATCTTGAAGGTGTACTTATCAAGGGCCAATGGGACCACTGCAAAACAACCGAATTCCCAATGAAAGCGTGTTGGAAAGAAGATGCGCAGGCAGTTGCCAGTGAGCCACAAAATAGAAACGGTTATTAAAAACGTTACCAAATTTTCGGCCATCTGTAATCCCTTGACACCAAACATTTTATGGATTGGGTATTTTTGGGAAATTGGGTTTGTTTGGGTTTGTTTTTTCATAGCCCCTATCCGCATTTTTCTTCATAATCCTTTGTAAATACACACTTTGCATCAATTTTACCCCTTCGGCAATTGGGTTTGATTGGGTTTGTTTTCACCAAGTGTCCAATTAAATTTATTTTCATAATTCTTTGTTAAAATGAAACTTACGTTCATTTGAGCATCCTGGAAATTGGGTTTGTTTTCTATAAAATGAGCTGATTTGTAGAGTGTTCTCGACAGATGTAGAGGGCAGACGATAAAGGACAGATGACAGATGACAGACACAAGACCAAAGACTATGGATGATGGATGATTCATAATAGACGCAAGATTAAAGGTTTTTTTGGTGTGTTTGCTGATACCTGTTAACAGAAGTCAGAAATCAGATGTTAGATGTCAGAAGTCTGTTTATCGTCGCCTGCTGGCGGTTTGCCCCCGGCAGAAAAGCAAGTAAGCACACACTCCCCGGCAGAAGAGCCGTGTAAGTACACCCGGGGATAAACTCGGGTAAACTCAGGGAGTTAAAAAACACTCCCTCTATAATTAGAGCTACCTGCACTTTTGATACGAAAATATAACCGTTTCTCGTCGCTCGTCGGTCGTAACTCGATTTGGGAAAGTAAGTTAAAAATTTATAAAAAATTTGATTTTTGTTCTGAGGTATCAGCGTTTTTGATTGATTTTTCACTAATATTTTACCTATTTTAACGCCATGGATCCATTCAACCCATTCGGCCATGTTCAGGACAGACTCTGCTCAGGACAAGTTTCACTGATTTATCAGAAGAGATGCCAACTGCGGATATTCAAATGACTACGGGCTTTTTCATACTACAAAGCTGGATGCTTGTTAGTGAGGAGTGAGCTAAAGTGAACTAAAGTGCCTAAAGTGAGCTAAAGTTGGATAATGGATACTTTCGCCTTCGCTGAAGCCTCAGTTTTTGTGGAAATCGTGAGATTTTTTCACATTTTCCGGAAAATTATTGTAACGGATTTGTGGTTTTGGCGTCTATCGTGTAGACGGAGCTTTTTTGTGGCCTAAAATGTGAAAAATGTGTTTGGGAATGTAAGTAATTGCCTCCTATGAAGATAGAGATAATTGCAGAGTGGTCCGATGTCCTCAAACTTAGGGGTTTTTCAAGAATTGACCTGCCTTGCATTGACATCTGTTATAACACTCTGCCAATACAATATTTGTGGTTTTTCAAAGCTCCTCACCATACCTCTGGTTCCCCCGGAAGCCGTAAAAAGGCATGTTCATCGGGCTTGATCGAGCTAAATATTTTGGTTTGTGTGAGCGTTTTTCGGACCATCTGGGGGATTTTCGACCCAGGACCATGTCGTGAAATTTGCGGGAAATCTTTCATTTCTCCAGCTTCTCCGATTGCAGAGTAAAATGTTGATTGTCATAAGTGCCTAAATGGCCGGATTTTACAACCCGATAGTCAAACGAATTTAGAATGGCGGGAAAAAAGCCCTAAGTTTGAGCGATGTCCGCTTGACAAGCGCACAGTGTCCCAATAACACGAGCGATTTTGTAGAGAGGCAAGACTGAAGTAATCCGTCCAGGCTTCTGTTCCTTCGATTGGGTCGTCTTGCCCTGTTATCTTTCATTCATTAGTTTTTATTTCCACAGGGTGAATGTCTACTATGTCAAGTCTAAGTGGAAGCATATCGGGCCCTGGGTTAGCTAAAACGGTTTCGACTCGTTGGAGATTAGCTTCGTGACGTTTGAGGTTAGCCTTAAGATTGCCAACTCTTCGAGAGACCTCACCAACTGTGCTTATTTTTGTAAGAAAGAATTGTGCCTGGCCACGAAGGTCAAGAGCAGTTTCTTGTCGAGCCTTTGCGACTTCAAAATCGATCATAACATCTATATATTTCTGCTCAAGGTTAAGGAGTATAGGTTCCCAGTTTATGGTTTTTCTATCAGTTTCGGTTTGCTTTTGGACCATTTGGCTTACTCTGGTCCTGTGCATTTCTATTGCTTTGCGCTTTGCCTGCATCCCTGCAAGCTCAATATTCTCAGTATGAAGCATTGCGTTTAATTCGAGTATGGCTTTTTGGGCCTGGTCTTCAGATTGGTAATAACCTCGCTCTTTAAGCTTATCCAATTCGGTTTGGAGTTCCTCGAGCTCTTTTTCTTTTTCTGGTATTTGTGCTTTAGTTTCTGTCACAAGCTTTTGGTATTGTCTCAATTTGTCGTGATACTTGTTGAGATAGCCATCAAGAAAAGGCTTTAAGGTCGCGTTATTTTGTTTGAGAAAGACCTCTGCAAAAGCCTCTGCCATCTTTTTTACATCATCGTTACTGACGGCATAGAGGATATAATCGATATAACCTCGGTCGTAGATAAAACCCAGGTCTCCTGGCCTCCTACTGGGGGCCTCCCTATGGGCTACTGAGATAGCTATTCCTGTTTTAAGAAAATCTCGCTGGAGGGGGGAAATAGATTTTCCTGCAGAGGTTTTCACAAGCTCCTTTACCTCAGGCATCGTAGGCTCATGATGATACCACCGTATTCGAATGTAAGCACAATGGGTCGGCACAATAGCTGGTGGAGCATCTTTCTTGCGACGATACGTGCGTGTACTATTTTGGAGACGAAATTCCAATTTTGAATTTGATGTTGCTGTGCTTGTTTGCTCATCGCAATAACATAAAGGGGCGAAAGTGCAAATTACGATTGTTATTATCAATAGTTTGCCTGCGAGCCGGGACGAATACCTGGGTTTTGTTGTGGTTTTTGTGATAGTCATTTTTAAGTACTCCCTTCTATGAGAATTATTTGATAAGTAATTTTGCTTTTTCGGCTGCCGATGTATTTGGGTATGTCTTAACTATATGATAATACTGATTTTGAACTATGTTTTGATTGTCAGGATATTTGGTCAGTAATTCGGCTGTTGCCAAGAGCTTAGCGGCAATGGTGGCCTGGTTGATTTCACGCTCTATTGTGTCAATAGAAGAAGCCGTTAATGTTTGTTCAATAGATTCTGTTTGGTGCGTTTGAAACATCAGAACAAGACCCGCAACAAATAGAACGGCTGCGGCGACGGCTGCAGGTCGTATCCATTTTATTTTGGTGCTTCTTGCAACAGGCAATTGGATATCTTCGATTTGTGAGAGGTTATCCTGGAAGATGATGCGAGTTAATATGAGGGATTTGTTCAGGGCTTCGACTTTGAGCCGGCAATTCAAACAAAAGCTCAAGTGCTCTGCAACCTTAGAAGATTCATCGGGCGGAAGCTGGTTATCAGCATAGTCTATAAGCAAATCTTCGATTCGTTTGCAATTTTCTGAGTTATTATTTTCCATTTTCAATATCGCTTCTAATGAGAGTTTTAGCAAGTAACATTCGGGCTTTTGCCAGGCGGGTTCGAACGGAGGATGATTTCAAATCTAATATTGCAGCAATTTCGTTAGAATTGTAGCCACAGAAGAAGTGTAACAGTAACGGCATAAGTAGAGAGCCGTCTAAATTTTTCAGGGCTTGTCTTATCATTTCTAATTCCTCTTTGCGAATTATCTCTTTGTCTGGTATTATCGCCGAGCCGTTAGCTCTCTGCTGGTGTCGCAATATTGTCTTAGCCTTGCGTTGAAATCGCTTACGTCTTCGATATTCAGTTATACACTTGTTTACCGTTACTCGTTTTATCCAGGCTACTGCCGAATCCCTCGTACCATACTCAGGCGGTCGGAGCAACACCTCGACCGAAACATCTTGTATAATGTCTTCAGCATCCTGACGGCAAAAACCCATATACGCAATAACACATTTTACCTGTGGTAGTTCCTTCAGGAAGATGTCCATAAGAGGCACTTTTGAAGCGATTTCAGTGTCCTTATGTACCGTTTCCTCCTGTGAGCCGAGATTTTTCTTCTCCAAGATCAGTTCCATCCGCTATCCACAATGTCAACTGGTCGAAACATACCTATATATAATAACGCGCAAGAGGTACAAAGTGTCGGCGGAAAAATTTGCCATTTCAAAAAAAAGTTGATCCTGGTTATTACTGAGGCACTTACACAGGTACGTGAGTATACCAAATTTAGCTGGATTGGATTTAAACTGAGCACATGTATTACAGACACGTGCTCAGTTTTTATGGAAATTGTGGGATTTTTTCACATTTTCCGAAAAATTACTGTAACAAATCTGTGGTTTTGGCATCTATTGCGTAGGCAAAGCACTATCTTGTGGTCTAACAATACTTATTTTCGAAAAGGATAGCCAGGTATTCGCAGTGGCCCTATTGGCGGCTGATAAGCGCAAGGATATCGAAAAGGCTCAAAAGAGTAAGACAATATGGCAGCAAGCAGCAGTTAGATGAGAGTTTGCTGTCGCGTAAAAATTTATCTCATCTTAACTGCGAGTTTTTGTTGCCTACCTGCGATTGCGCAGGGCCTAGCGCTACGAGGTGGGGCCGGCCACGGGAAGTGACCGCAAGGATGTTGAGACGCTAATGACGGCCGAACTGGCATCACCAGAGCTGTCGATGGTCACGACCCGATAGATATACTCCGCATCAGAAGCGAGGTTGTGGTCACAGTACACGCTTTCGGTCGAGGGCAACGTGATCAAGGGCCTGAAGTTCACCCCGTCTGTCGAACGTTCGATCCGGATTAAGCTATCCGTGTGGCCGTCAGGTTCGAACCAGTTCAAGACGATGCCGTATTTGCCCTGACAGTTGTGGCCCCAAATAGGATTGCTCCACTGAAGGTCGGGTTCTTCACTCTTGGTATATCTGGCGAACCGGAGCCTGGTAACCGGTCCACTTCGAGTCGTAACGTCCACAGTCCCCACAGCGTTGGTACCAACGGCTCTGACACTATAGAAGTAGCTTCTCGAGGCCTGCAAGCCGGTATCCATAAACTTCGTAGCTCCGGACGACACTTCGCCGGCCACTTCGAATTGCTGATTGTTGACCGATCTGAGGATCTTATAGCTGGTCGCACCGTTCACCGCCTTCCAACTCAAATTCACCATATTGTGTCTGACGGTTGCCGTAGTCTTTACGGCCGTGCCGGTCGGTTTGGGTTGAGACAATTTGGGCCGATGCGCAATATGCGCGATCAAATGCCCGGGAATCATTTCACCGAAGATCCATACATCATCAATAGCCCCCGTAAAATCAGAACCACCAACCTCAAACCGTGACGTACCCGGCACCGGACCAGCCGGCCCTCGTGCCGCTTCCCTGCCGTTCAAGTAAAGCGCAATAGTATCGTCCACCTCTGAAAAAGTCGTTCGATGAGCAAGCGCCGCATGGTACCACTGCCGTGACTTCAGGCTCACATCGGCAGTGAGCGTTATCCCGCCCCGCCAGTTACTCAGCCCCGCATCATTAATCGCATGGGCCTTGAGTTTGCCGTCTTCAATATAAAGTTTGTAACCTGACCTGGCGTCTTTGCAGAGAACCTGTTGGGCGGTGCGGGACACATCGTCGGCTTTGAACCAGAATGCAAAGGTTCGGCCGAGTGGACTCAAGCCATTCGGCGTAAAACTTCGACCGCCGGCCGAAATGGTGATTCGGTTCGAACCGTCAAACCCTGCGGCCGAACTGCCATCCCGCCCTTTCACCCACTGCGCAGACCCGTGCCATGCGACTTTGTTAACGTGCCCGGAGCTGTCCGCCAGAGAATTGCCGTTCAACTCAAGATAAGACAGCAGGTTCAGTGAATCGGGCATTAATGTCGATACTGTCACTTCGTACCCGCCTAATTCGCTGTAGTCGCCGTCACTGGATACCTCTATATAGTATGTACCTGCGGCCAGATTTTCGACGTGCAGTGCGGCCTGCATTGATTCCTCCGGGTCGGCTATACCAACAACGGCGCCCTTGCTGTCATACAGTAGAAACCTTGCATCCAGCAACGGTGTAGGAACAGCCGTCCGCACACCGATCCACGCAGTTCCGCCGGGCCAGCGGAACGAAAAAACGTCCTTATCGGTTATGCGTTCAATAATACCGCTGCTGATCCAGCTTTTAGAAGTTTGCTTCCCGGTCATCTTTGTCGCGCCGGCAATATCGTTGCCATGCTCATCTGGCCGGAAGCCGTCGCCGGAGTAATTCGGATTGGTATAGGTCCTGGCCCCTTTTATAATCTGACTTGTGATAACCTTGATATCATCGACAACCCAGTAGATACCCGCAGGATTTCTGTCGGGGTGGCCCCATTCCGACTGCCAGTTGTACCATCGGCCAATCGGGCCGACGGACCGGGTGAACGGGCCGCGCTCTATCCCTGCAGTCTGGATACCGAGCCTGTTTCCATTCTCATCGTAGGTTTCGTGCCCCGAAACACCGTGAGCATGCCCCGATTCGTGGGTAATAACCGCAGTGAGGACACTGCCTTGCGCGCATCTCCCGCACCACCTATAGCCGTCGGTTCTTTGACTGCCATTTTTGGCGGTCTTTTGACCTGACAGGGGAACGTATCCCGTAGTGCCGGAGCTGCCGCCGCTTCCCGGTTGGTTGAGAACGGCTTGCCAGATATAGGGGTGATTCGGATGTGGCTCGATGGTCGTAACGTCCACGTCAAACGGCGCGAAAGAACTGGCCGTTTTGGCCCAGGCAAGTCTGATATGCTCCTGTTCCTGTTTGTTGAACGTCATCAGGTCCTTGTCCAGGCTGAACGTCCTGGCTTTGCCGTCCACAGATTCGAATTGGAAATCGATGAATATTGATACCGGTGCGTCTGGATTGCTGTGCAGGATCGGCAGCCCGTTGGGCAGGGTATTATCTTGACCGGTCTTCCTGGACCGACTTTTCTTTTTTAGTTCCGTCAATTCTTCGCCTTTGGTGTAGAATGGACCGGGCCCACCGGCACTCGGCGGTAGAAAATCTGTTGCCAGTGCCTTGCCGCCCCAGGCGGTCTTAAACAGCAATACCTGGTTCTCTAAGTAGTCGCCAATTACGTAGCCAAATCCAAGTTCCGGTCCGATCACCTTGCCGTGGCTGCTTCCTTCTGATCCATAACCAATCGTCAGTTTTCCTTTTCTGGCAGGGTACCAAATCCACACATCATCGCGAACAAGCCAGGAACCATCATCATTCTTGATTTTGTTCAGCAAACTGCCGTATTGGGAATCCTCACCCATGTAGTCGAGGGTGTTGGCTGCTCCCTTGCCTTCCATGTTTGACTGGCCCGCAAGAATAAACACCTGGATGGGCTCCTTTTCAACTTCAATCTCGCCAAATAACGGAGAGGGGGCGGCAATGGCCAACATAAACACAACGATTGTAACGACCATGACATCAGATATATTTTTCTGCATGAAATTTCCTTTCTCTCTAATATGTTACTCTCTACTCCAAAGATGACCGGGGTGAATACAGCTTTTACTCGCCCATACGAGAGCTGATGTAATACAAGTATATGCTGAAGTTGATAAAACCAGGGCTCTCGAAGTCGTGGATAGAATTGGGTGATAGATATGAAGGCAGTGCAACGTCATAGTCAATTATCATAGGTCTCACAGTAAATCCCTTTGATCTGTTCAACAGCAGGTATGATAGGGTTGTTACTGGTACTGCCCGCTGCAACTGCGTCTTTCGCCATCTTTTCGATGTATTCTTCGTAGGAGGTCTTTTTGATACCAAAGGACTTCGGTGAAGGGATTTCGAGTTCTCGATTGAGCTGAAACAATCCATTAATAAGCATTTGACAGCATTCCTCATCGCTCACAGAACTATTGGCCAGGTCCATACAACGAGCTATTTCCGCATATCGAGAAGGAGCTCCGTTAATGGAGAACTTCGTAACAGCCGGCAATAGCATGGCATTACTAAGGCCATGCGGAACGTGAAAGCAGGCACCAATCGGCTCACTCATACTATGCACCAAGCCGACTGAGGAGTTAGAGAAAGCAATTCCTGCATGGAACGAACCCATCAGCATATTCTGCCGGGCATCTTCATCAGAACCATCATGCCAGGCCTGCCTTATCGAGTTCCGAATAAGTCTCACCGCACTCAAGGCGAGCAGATCGGTGAAATCATTGGCTTGTCTTGAAACATATGCTTCTATCGCGTGAGTTAATGCATCGATGCCGGAAGCAGCCGTCAAAGGCTTCGGCATGCTCATAGTCAATTTGTAATCAAGGATAGCAACGCCTGGAACATACGCCTTACTCCGACCGGACATCTTGAGGTTGCTCTGTGAGTCAGCAATTACGACCACCTTAGTTGCCTCAGAGCCGGTACCCGAAGTCGTCGGCAGTGCAATCACTCCCACGCCTGGCTTAGTAACAGCGTCAGTTTCCATTAACTGCATAACAGTCCCACCATTAACAGCTAAGACCGATATGGTCTTAGCTGTATCAATGACACTTCCGCCGCCCAGAGCGACGATACCTTCACAATTATCAGCTTCGAACCGCTGCAAGCCGTGTTTAACCATTTCGGTGTCGGGCTCACAGGTTACACCAGAATAAACAGAGACTTCCAAGCCAGCCTTGTGTAGTACTCCGGTAATTTCGCTCGTACGTCCTGATTTCTCGTGAAATGGATCAGATACCACTAAAACGTGTGACCACCCAAGTTTCCTGGCCTCCTGTGCCACTCTGGTACGAACATCGGCTCCAATGATTACTCGAGGTGGAATGTCCAATTGGTAATGCAATAGAATATCCTTTCAGTAATACACAAAGAATCCTTACATATGGAAGCCTTACTGCTGGTAGAATTATACTTTACTGCCCACACTCACCGCAATAGTTCGTATTCCCAATTAATCTCTTGTCGCATACCGGGCATCTTCCAACAAAGCCAGCCACCCTATTGCTACCGAGGTCATTACCATATATGCCCAGTTGCTTAGAAGATTCTCAACCGGCATCCACATCGCTTTGACGCCATTCTTGAGCTACTCGTTTAAGCTCTCTTTATTACAGCGTTGGTTAGATACTCGCAGAATCTCATCCGACGAAGATTTATACTCATCGGTTATTCAGAAGAAATAACGCATATCATTAAAAAGAACCTTTGTGTTAGTCCGCAGTCCGCGTGACAAGCGCAGCCGGCCCGTAGTAAAGAGAGTTAAAGAAAAGCATGAAGGTCCCATGGGTTTGGGCACGGTTCTGAGGGCGAAAAGCGAACATAATGATCTTTCCTTTTCCACAATCAACTTCGACCAGAACCGGTTTAGTATACAATATCTTTTCACCTATTAGGCGGCCACTCAAAAACGGATTACTATTGGGATAGGAGGCAACTACTTTTGGATTTGATAATATAGTTCCTGTTAATTCCCTTTCTTTGGCATCGAGTATATCAAATACAGGGCTATTATAAGCCAAAATAGCCGCTGTTTTATTCATCCCGTAGGCAAGAGGGTGCATGTTGTCTACTTCCACTTTCAGAATAGCGCTCGGACAGAAAAATTCGGAAGATTGAAAATTATTTGCAATATTTTTTATGGGTACTTTGAAATGATCAATCGGCAATTCGGAGGAGGCATTTAACGTTATTAAAGTTCCTCCCTCTCTGATAAAATCCAGAAGAGCGGCCAGTCCCTGGCTGCCAATACCCCCGGCATACTGAGAAGGAACCGTTCCTTCCTTGCGACCTGCAAGGATGCTTTTAGATGAAACATTGGTCAGAACAATGACATCATAGCTTTGCTTTAAGTTGCTATTACTCATTTCCGAATCATAAATGGTCGTATAGGGAAATTCCCATTTGTCAAAAATCCAGCGAGTCCAGCCTTCATCCATATTGGCGGTCCAAGGCTGATAGAGTCCCAGCTTTAAGGGCTTCAACCTCATGAGATCATTTGGCGGATTTCCCTCTTGTATCTGAAGGTGAAACTCTCGGGCCAGAGATTTTACTTTGTTGCTTATTCCGGGTCCCGATACGATTATCGAACCTTCAGGGTAATTCTTACCCATTGAAGAGAAGGATTTGGCCGCCCAGCTAACCTTGAATCCCTCTTTCAAAAGTCGATTGACGGCCCTATAGCTATCCAAGACCGCATGGTCTAAAATATAATAATCTCCCTTGCCAATAACATTCCCGGCATGCGCCTCTGCTTTGATCACCCGCTTTAGTTGTACTTTGAAAGGAAAGGTCACTTTTTTCACCTTCACTCCCATTTGGTAAGGAAGCGTCCAGCCAGTCAGGTCAAAAGTGCGTTCCGGAGGTCCTCCCGGGTATTTTCTTCGATCCGGATATATTTGTGGACCCAGTATGTCGATCAAAAAAGGACGGTAGGGCTGGGACATCAACACGACATAAGATCCGGCAGGGTAGGTACTATTTTCCACCTTAAAAGAATGTTCGGCCTGGTGTATTTCTGCTCCATTAGCGATTAAGATGTTGATCATCTTGATAACGGTGTTAGTATCTTTCTGGTTGATGGGGACAATATAAGCATAAGGGGATTCTTTTTGCCCTTTGATGATCGAATTTTTTGCCATGCGATACATATTTGTGAGGTAGAAATTTTTATGTCTGGCACCGGATTCCAGGAAACCAATGATTGACCAGTAGGCATAATCAACAATATCCCTCAGGCGCCACCACCCTCCAGGCCACGGACTGGGATAGTTTATCGTTTGAGAATTGCCCTGTTTGCCCAGTCCACCGCTGGATGAGCCACTGAGGTCATCTTGTGTCTGGTAGACAGGTGTAGCCAGCGGAGTTCCCGCAGCTTCGAATAGTATGGTAGTTACATTATGCCACAGGGCACAGGTATGAATAGCCGACATTCGCCAGTGGTTCCAATTGGCATAATGTATTACTCCTATCAAACCTTTCGCTTCCAGCAAGGTACGCATATACGCTCCGGTCAGCTCTATCTCACGGGTAAGCAGAGGGTTAAGGGAATGGTGGCGGGGTTCATATAACGGAGAGAGAAATAAGCGGGCATCTGAATTTCCCATATGATGCATATCACAAAATATCTGGGGAAACCAGTCATGATAAAGTATTTTATTAACATACTGTGTTTCCACCAGGTTATGCATGAAGGCATCACGGTTATTATCATGTCCCGCGTAGTGGTGGTATAACCAGGGCATTGGGGCGTTTTCATAGGGAGTACCAACGTTCCGGCGATACCAATCCACAACCATTATGTTGCCGTCAGGATTCCAAGAGGGAACAAGGAGGAAAATTACATTATCCAAAATTTCTTTGATGCTCAAGGAGTTTTCGGTGGCCAAAGTATAGCCTAATTCGGGGGACATCTGGGTGGGACCACACTCGGTGGCATGCATGCTGCAGGTAACCAAGGCGATGGTCTTGCCTTCCCGGGCCAGACGTTCTGCTTGCGGCTCAGAGATTCGCCCCATAGCAAGTTTTCTGGATATCTCTTTATATTTATCCAGATTATCCAGATTTTCTGAAGATGAGATGATTGCCATAATTAAGGGATTATTCAAAGTGGATTTACCTAATTCCACTACCCTGATGCGATCAGAATTTTCAGCCAGAAGCAGGAAATACTCATGAATCTTTTCCCATCTGATTAACTTAAAATCAGCCCCCGGTTTATGTCCAAAGAATTTTTCAGGACTGGGTATCTCGTCCGGATAAGCATTAGCACCTATGCAAAGAATGCAAACCAGGTTGATAATAAGCGATGAAAAATATTTAAATTTCATTTTAGTTGTCCTTTCTGTTCTTTTAAATATGCCCAAATGAATCACCTTCATTAATACTCGTAACTGCTCCCGGCAAAGCCTACCGGCCAACCAGCTCTCTTTTTAATCAATGCTTTTCGGATAAATCTTCTATCGCCTACCTCAAGTACAACCAAATACTCGCCCGGCGGCACCATTCTGGAAGTAGGCTCTCTATCTCTGCTCCTTGCATTCACATAGGCTTTCTCTTCCTCTTTTGTCAGCCGGCGGCGCATGTCCCACAATAATGTGTTAATCCCGGTATTTGCTGGGCCCTCAAGCTCAGCTAATTCTTGCCCATAGGGATCAGTGATGGTGATCTTGACATTTTTTTTGATTTTGTTTCTCAGATAATAATTGATCACAATTGCATTGGATTCGTTCGGGGTAGAAAGAACCCTGTCGCCGTATAAACGATACCAACCCCAACCACTTTCTATTCGCTGCACCTTGGGCTCGACTCTAAAGAAATAGATATCCTCTTCCAGAACTTTTTCATTCATCTCCTGGAGAGGTGTGATATCGGTGATGTATAGTCCCCTACCATAAGTTCCCACGACCAGGTCATTCTCCCGGGGATGAACCAGAAGATCATGGACGGCAACAGTGGGCATATTATTCCTCATCCTGACCCATCTTTTCCCTCCGTCAATGGAGACATGGACACCCGCATCATTGCCTAAAAATAGAAGATTCGGATTTGTCTTATCTTCAAAGAAAACATTAATCGGTTTATCAGGGAGATTATTGGCGATGGATTCCCAGGTAGCCCCAAAATCCGTAGTCTTAAATACATACGGCTTGAAATCATCCCGGCGATATCCGGATTTAGAAATATAGGCTGTTCCTTCCTTGAAATTGGAAGCAAACACCCGGCTCACGTAGTACTTTTCCGGTCCACCCACACCGGCAATCTTTTGGGTCATTTCAGTCCAGTTTGTCCCATAGTCTTTGGTGAGCCAAACCTTTCCGCCAGCCGTACCGACCCAGATTACACCTGGAGTAACAGGTGATTCTGAGATTGTGGTTATGGCGAACCAGGGAATACCGCCTTCATTTCTGGGAATTATCTTTTCTGTTTCCTGCGTGCTCAGGTCAGGGCTTATTTCCTGCCAGTGATCACCTCGATTCATAGAACGGAGCAAACACTGCGCTCCTGCATAAATTATCTGGCTGTTATGAGGGGAAATATGGATGGGGGTACACCAGACAAACCTGTAAGGAGTCTTGCCCTCTTCTCTTGTAGGAAGGATGCTGGTGCGGATGCCCAGTTTCTGATCAACCCGAAAATGTGCTCCGTGGGCACCGGTGTTGTAAAGCCAGCGGCTGTTGCTCGGGTCAACCTGGTTATACATTCCATCGCCGGTGCCAACTGTAACCCAATCTTCCAGAGTCACTGCACCAGAAAAGCTGTTGCTCGGACCCTTCCACGACTCATGGCACTGAAGACCGCCATAAATATTATAGGGATCTTCCATATCCACACAGATCGCGTAATACTGTGCCATAGGGAGATTGAAGTAGGAATCCCAGTTGTTTCCGCCGTCGTAAGTTATGTGCACACTCCCATCATTTCCCAGGATCATGCGATCGGAATTTTGAGGATCTATCCAAAAAGAACGATTATCACCAAAAGCCCCTCGGGAGGCATTTATCCAATTACCATTTTTATCCTTCCATGTCTTGCCCCCATCAATAGATTTTAAAAGTGGGTCCTGCAGGACATAGATAGTCTTATCATTGTTAGGATCTACCCTTATCTGGCCGAAGGAATAGGCTGCTTTTCCACCGACATTATCCTCTATGGAATTCATTTTAACCCAGGTTTTTCCACCGTCCTCACTTCGGTAAACTTCCCCTCCGATATCCCTTTCTCGAGGTTCCATGCCTCGACCGCGATCCTGCCTGGCTTCCTCTTCAGTAGGAGGCCGCTTATTGGCATTCTCAACCACAGCATAAACAACATTGGGATCACTCCAGTAGATATCAAGTCCTATCCTCCCAATTTTCCCGCCAGGCAGGCCGCCCTCAAGTTTGGTCCAGGTCTCTCCGGCATCCGTCGTTTTGTAGATGCCACTTCCGGAACCACCCTTGTCAAAAAACCAGGGTAGTCTTTGGAATTGATAGGTCGCGGCATATAGGATATTGGGATTAGAAGAGTGCATGGCTACATCGACGACCCCGGTTTTTTCGTTGATATAAATTATTTTCTTCCAGGTCTTGCCACCATCTTCTGTCTTAAAAAGTCCTCTTTCCTCGTTAAAAGAAAAGAGATGACCTATAGCAGCAACATAAACGATGTCAGGATTTTGGGGATGAATGACAATTCTTCCAATGTGCTGGGTATCCTTCAAACCCATGTTTTCCCAGGTCTTGCCGCCATCGGTTGATTTGTAGACACCATTTCCACTGTAGGCGCTTCGGGAATTACAGCTCTCTCCAGACCCTACCCAGACAATGTTCAAATTTGAGGGAGCTACTGTAACATCACCGATGGCAATCACGCTCTGATTATCAAAGAGGGGCTCGAATGTTGTGCCGTTGTTTACTGTTTTCCAGAGACCGCCGTTTCTTGAGGCAATATAAAAAGTGTACAAATGATCTTTCTGTGGAGATTCGGGAACAGCAATGTCTGTTATCCAGGTACCGGTTCGAAATGGGCCGAGATTCCGATAGGTGAAGCCTTTCAATAAATCCTCGTTAAACTGTTCTTGGCTATTGGCAAAGGTGTCAGAAATAAAGAATACTAAGTAAAAGACTATGAACAAATTCAGTAAGTGCTTTTTAGTTTCCATAAATCCTCTTTATTGTAGCGCATTTTAATTTGAAGCGCAATAGTTGGCTGTTTTTATCAGCCCGCCTCCGGCGGGCTGGAGTTTATCGCTTTTAACTACCTCGGCATTTTTCCCACAAGCCTTTCTAACTGAGTCGCAGCTTAAGCGTTCGCTTGCATTCACTCCTTCCACAGATAGGTTACCTACGGGCTCATCCCAGCCTACCTGGCATATCAACTATATCCAGCTCAGTGTCCGGTAGCTGCCCAAAACTGTCACCGCCAAGTGCCCAGGGCTCCTTCACACACTTCGGGTGTTACCCGTCTTTGCCACAGCGTCCAGCACTACGTCAGCAGACACTACTGCCACCTTCATCGCTACTATACTGCGCTCGATTGAAAAATCCCGTATTTTTCGATCAGAAAGCTCCTTGTGTCCGATAAATAGTATATATGAAGGATTATACGTTGTTAAAAGAAAAAATAGCTGAACTGGAAAAATTTCATCGCACCTTGCGTGACAAATGTCAGGACGATCGCTCGACGGGAGCCTCAATCAAGGACAAGGCATGGTGCCTCAATGAAAACGTGTTCGTTGGCACATATATCCAGCTTGCTGCTGCGAACAAGGTCTCGTTTACCATCCACACCTCAAAGCGGCCCATCGGCTAAGTCGGCACCGAACTGCTCGGTCGGAATTTCTTTGAGCGTCTTCAACGCCGCGGCCACTTCTTCTGCGGCTTTGCGAACCTTCTCATCACTGTCTTGCAGCAGCTTTTGCAGAATCGCTCTGTTGGTCGGGTTCGGATGCTCCTTCAATGCGCCCATGACCAGCAACCGCAGTTCCGGCTGATCCGCTTCTGCAAGCATCTTTATCATAGGATGAGTCTGTTCATCGTTGGCCAACCATGCAGCTACATTTTCAGGCTCATATTTGGGATTTGGAGATTTTAATTCATTCAATATCTGCTTAGCCCGCTCGCTTTTCTCCAACGGCAAAAGATTATTCTTCAAATACAATTGCAATTGCTCGCGAAGACGCTCCTCGCCGCGATCATATTCAATATTGCTTACATCCAGGTTAACATGATCTAAAAGGGTTTTGTATATTTGCTCTCGCTTGTTAAGAGGAAGGGGCGTGTCGTTGAAGACCTGAATAGCCTCATAAAAGTCTGTTTCATCTCCAGCACGAAAATCTTTCCAGCAATGGAGATACATATCAACTGTTGAAAGAGGTTCCATTCGAATTAAGTACTGGAATTGTAGCTTTAAAGCATGTCTCCGTTTTTTCATCGCAACTAATGCTTTAAATCTGGGCCAATATCTAAGTGACAAAGACTTCTTACCTAAATCGTTATCTATGAAAATCAAATCAAGCTCATCCTCCAATGAAAAAGATGTGCTATTGGTCAATATATCCGCTATGTTCATTATTCTATCGGCGTTTTCCTGCCTGAATTCCCATCCCGTCGGCGTTTTCAGATTAGCAAGCAAATACAACCAGCCGTTAACGTCTTCCCCACGAAAACTAATATCCTGTCCCCACGGCAAATCCCGCGGCTCGGCCTGCCAGTTCTGACGCAGCATGTATCGTTCGATATGGGGACCGCCAATATGGGCGGCTATCTGAAATAATCGAATATTACTCTTATAGTTGCGACATATAAAAGCCGGAACAAGCTCATCCTCGATAATATTCGGCCGCGTATCGTCTTGAGAGTCATAAATTTCATCAAGCATCCAGACAGCATGAGCAATCACATAGTCACTCGGTGATAAACGCCCGCCGTTTCCTCCTGTCGAAACACTCATGTGCCGATCTGCGCCGGTATGCAATCCTCTGGGATTATAGCCGATACCAAACTGAGATCTGCCGTTTATCTCCCACAGGATCCAACTATAAATTCCCGTCGAGCGGATAGTCTTGAGAGCTTTACTAACAAGTTTTTCCGGATCCAGTCTGGGGACGAGCAGCTCTACGGCTCTGCCAGTAATGTCCGAAGTCATATAATACTGGCGTTTCTCTGCTTCATCACAAATCTTCTCAAACACCTGCCAAGCTGTTTTTGAATCGGTGACCTTATCGAGTCCATATTTCCATATCGCCCAGGCATCGAATAGTTTCGACATCTCAGGCTCGGTGTCCATTGCCTTTAGCACGGCTACCAAGCCATCCGAGCGATACGAGTCCATCGCCTCGAACCAATCCTGTCCGGGTGAATAATCATAAAGTCTTGCCATATCCAGCAGCTTTTCTATTCGCTTTTGTCTTTCGGGAAAGACAAATCCAAAGTGAACCGTTGCTCTGCGATTGCCGTATCTTCCGCCGCCACCACTGCTGCTTCCACTTCCTCCATCCGAATATCCCCACTCATTACCAAGTTTTACCCGAGCATAATACGTTCTTTTGGCTCTCTCAGCTTTCTCGGCCTCTCTCATTCGAAGCCTCTCGTTCGGATCACGGATGATCCGAGAGCTTCTTCTATTGTTCCAGTGTGTAGGCTCTTGAGGGATAGTAATGCCTGCCCATGGAGCTTTGTGACTGCCTAAAGGTTTGCCGTCATAAAGACTCCAGCGATTCGGGACAAGCAGCCACGCGTCACGATTCTCCCTTTTATTCTCGTTAGGCTCTTGTGGCCAAAAGGGAACTTTCGCGTAGAATTCTTCAAACGTAGTTTCATAAGGCAGTGTACCGAGATAGATGTCGTTGATCCAAAGCTCACCTCCCTCCGCATCCGGTGAGTTAAGAATAAAAGTCAGTGTCGAACCGGGAATTGTCGAACTTTCCGGGGCAAGCGACTCGATAATCTGTTCGGGACCGTTTAGAACCAGGCCGTAGCAGCACGCGACTATCGTCGCAATTAACACACCTAAAGATGTCCGCCAGAGAAACGCAACCAGCACGCCGAGGATCACCCCCGCCACCGCAGCTCCAGCCACCGCGATATTCGTTGCGGCAAATCCAGGCCGGAACTGATCCAGAATAAGCAGTCGTCCGCCTGTTGATGTATTGGTCGCGGTAAAAATAAAAATCGCAATACCGGCACATAGCAGAATAACAGTCTCGGCAATTCGAGAAGTTTTATTTGAGGCTTTCGCAGATTTGGGTACAGTCTTGTTGAAATCCGCCCCGGAGATAATGCTCAATTTGCGAAATATCACCAACAACACCAATCCAACGATAAAAACCGCTAAAATTGAAATACTCATAATAAGACTCAACTTCCTTTCGGCTCTGAAACCAGATCTTCGAGCGGCATATTTTCAATTGCTTTCAATTCGGATGCAACCTGCTGTGCCGCAGTTCTAACCTGCTCGTCCGGATCATTTAAGAGTTCCTCCAGAATCGCCCGATTTTGTGCCGTTGGGTATCTACGGATCGCTTCCAGCGCCAATACTCGCAACGCCGGATTTTCATGCTGAGCTAAAATCTCAATCAAAGAATAGTCCGGCATATTTTCGTTTTGAAAAAATCTCTTTATTCTTCTAATCGCAAAATTATTTTGTCCCTGCCCGTGTTTGGAGAGCAGCAACTGAAGAGACTCTTTATCACCTGCTTGAATTAGATGTTCCCTCGCTGTATCGACACATTCATCCTCTGTAAAATAATGTCGAGCATTTTTATCCAGGCCGAGCTTTTGGCGCTTTTGGTCGGCAATACCTTGTAGCTCTTTTATAATCTCTTTTGTTATGGGAATTTTTTTGTCCTGGGGCAGTGCATGGAGTGCCTGGAGTGCCTGGAGTAAGTATCCACCCATCAATTCCGGCCGAAACTCTGCAATCTTCCAGCAATGAATATACATATCCTCTGTTGCAAGAGAGCCTAACCTCGCTAAATATGTCCATCTTTTTTTAAGTTTCTCGTACCACCAGGGTGGAAATGAAGATTCCACGTGGACAGAATAGCTCGGCCAGTATTGATACGCCAGGCTTTTCTCACCGCGGTCGAGATCGAAAAACAGAAACTCCGGCGGTTTCCTGCTGTTGTTGAAATTGCTGCCAACAATCAATTCCGTCAGTTCCATAACCTGCTGTTTGTGTTTTTGCCGGAACTGCCTTGCCGCCGGGCTGTCCATAAAAGCTAAATGATATAGGGATTTGTTCAGATGCATTCCTAAGGTGTATTCCCGGTTTTTCGGTTGAAGCTCTAATCCCGAGACTCTGTTTTCTCTTTGGAAACCGCGCTGCAAATATCTTTCGATATCGGCTCCGCCTAATGCGGCGGAGCCTTCAATATCTTCCCGCCAGACAAGTAGTGCCGGGCTAATTCTCTGTTCGATTATATTAGGTATGTTTGCATCTTCACTATTGAGCTTCTTATCCCAAAGCTCAATAGCGTGACGCATTACCGATATTGAGTCAGGGGTATTTTGACGCGTTTTGTTTTTGATTACTCTTTCATACTTTTTTACGAGGTCTTCGAGATCGAGCTTGTCGTAGATAAGTTCAATTGCTTTTCCAGCATGACTTTCCAAATTTGCCTGCTTGCATATCTGGCGGAAGATTTTGCTTGCCTGTTCCTGACTCATATTTTTGCTGATGTCGTATTTCCATTGCGCCCATTTGTCCAAAATATCAGAAAATTCCTTTTCATCTGTCGCAAGCCTGAGAATATCCCGCCAGCCATTTTCCCCGTATGTGTCAACAGTTTCAATCCACTGGGATTCAACTTGATAGTCGGCAAGTCTTGCCTTTTGCAGCAGGTTCTCAAAGCGTTCTTGTTTAGCTTTTTCAAGTTTGTCTGTACTGGAAAAATGTGCCCTCAACGATACTTCATAGTCGCGTTGATATTGAACGCCCCCACCTCCGGATGAGCCGATACCATTACTGCCCCACTCATCTCCCAGCCTTAGTTTTGCGTAGTAATCTTCATATTTTGACAGATAATAAATCCCTGCACCGGATCTATCATTATTTTCCTCCAGAACTAGCATGTTCATTCTGAACCAGTCACCTTTTGGTCGATTCTTGTTTTCTTCCGAGAAACCTTGGGGTGGTTCGGTAAGAAATGGGACTTTTTTGTGAAATTCTCTGCCGGTCATTTTGAAAGGTGTTTTGCCTAAAAATACGCCGTTAATCCAGATCTCCGCACCCTTCAATCCATCGTTGACCTCGAATGTATAATTTACCATCGGCTCCCATGAATTTTCTGGTGCAAGAAGGGTCATAAAGTAACCGGGGCCGTTGAATGCTGCTTGTTTAATAATAGTACTATAACCGAACAAAACGACTATTGTTAAAACAACGGCCCAGGAAGCACGCCCAATCCATGATAATAAAGCAGCTAACAGCAAAAATACTATGACTATTCCGGCGATTATAATATGTGTAGTCGTAAAAGCCGGGCGGAGTCTGCCCAGATGTAGAAGCAGCCCGCTGTTAAAGCAGCCGAAGTAAATAAAAGCAATAAGTCCCAACGAAAACAAAATTGTTGTTTCAGTTATTCTGGTGACTTTATTTCCTTTGGGCGCCGAGGCTGGCTGATTCCTTCTTCGAGAAATAAATCCCGCCACCAAGAAGACAAGCAATAAAAGCACTAATGGAATAAATCCTAATATCAATTGGATATTCATTATTGCACCTCGAGATTCCTATGTAAAATTCTGCCTGCGATAAGTGAAGTGACAATCATTACAGCCGATAGCATATAGATAAGAATCCTGAACCACAACGTATGCCACCGAAAAGACATAAGCGTGGCGATTACAATAACCACACCAATAGACAAAAAGACTGCGCCGTTTGCGCCTCGTAACGGCTGGGCGCGGCGAATCCAGACATAATGGAACAACGGCAGCAAAATTGCGTAACCAGCCAGCCAGAACCACGGCACTTGTGCTTCGCGTATCATCATCAATGGAAAGTAGGGGCTGATAAACAATTTGTCCTGAACATAGCTGCGAACAGGAAGCCAGACAATCAATGCCATCGGCAACCAGACCACCATAACAGAGAGAATTGTATTAAGCATCTTGTGAAACCAAAGCTCATCTCTGGTAAATCCACGTGTATATAAAAACGCAAAGGCTCTGCTGCGATATCTCCCGGACAATACAGCTATCGTAATACTATGAACTAACACAAATAATGCGATCCATGGATTTCGCCAGCTCAGCACATCTCGTGTAAACAGCACGTATAAGCAGCCGATTGGCAAAGCGATCAAGGTTACCGGAAGGATTTGTCTAAATAGTATTTTCAAAAGTGAAATTTTAATTTTCATTTTTCTATCTCCTTTAATCCCACATCTTGCTTATTAGAGTTATGTTCTGTTAGCGCCAGATAAAATGTCTCTAAACTAACGGTCCACATCACAACTTTTTCTCCAAGGATCTGTTCTAATTTCTGCTGGGCATCTTCGGGACATTTGATCCAGATAATTCTCGCTCCATCAGAATTTTTGCTGCCCAGCACTTCTATTTCTTCTCCGAGTTCCGGCAGCGTTTCAATTTCTCCCAATTGAACTTCCCTGACCTGTTCCCGCAAATCCTCCAGGTCGGCGTATGTGATAAGATGGCCGTGATTGATTATAGCAACATCGTCGGCGATTCGCTCTATATCACCAATGATGTGCGTGGCCACTATTGCAGTGGTATCATTATCGGTGACATAATCCCTGATCTGACCATATAAATCCTTTCTCGCCGAAGGATCCAAACCTTCGGCCGGTTCGTCCAGCAAGAGAACATCCGGCATACCGGCCAGAACCAAACCGGCACGTACCCATTTTTTCTGTCCCTTGCTGAGTGAGCCGTATGTTTTATTAAGTTCAAGTTCACGTTTCTTCATAGATTGAATAAAATAATCTCGATTGAATCCGGGTGAGACATCCGCCTGAACATCCATTAACTGTCTGATTGTGGACCATGGGGGTGGTTCGTCCATGTCACCCATATATCCGGTCTTCGATATAACCGATTTCGACAGAGCGCGACTGGGATTCTGCAATACAAAAGAACTTCCAAGAGTTGGCTCCAGCAATCCCATTAAAAGTCGAAGGAAAGTGGTTTTACCGGCGCCGTTAGGGCCTAAGAGCGCAACAACTCGACCTTTTTCAATATTTAAATTCATATTGTCCAAGGCGCGAAATTTACCATAATCCCGGCTCAAGTTTTCTGTTCTTATTGCACAATTGTTCATTTACCTGACCTCATCTGTTCAATCATTTTATTGAAAATTTCTTTTACTTCCTCCTCGCCGGCACCTAAGCGTGATGCTTCGGCTAACATTCGCTTGGCCATTTCTCCGATTATTCTACTTCTGGTATGAGCAGGCACGGCAGCCTGCCCGTCTTTTATGAATACTCCCTGTCCCTGCCTGCGGACTACCAAACCACCGCTCTGGAGTTCTTCATAGACCTTAACGACGGTTCTAGGATTGATTTTAAGCTGCCTGGCCAGATATCGAATACTTGGCAGTTTTTCCTTCGGCTTTAGTTCACCGGAAGCGATTTTGTACTTTATCTGCTCGACAATCTGTCGATAAATCGCTTCGCCGCTTTGATAATCCAAACGCAAGTACATATTGTTTATCCCATAACAGTATTAACTGTATTACTAATATTACAACAGTTGAGCATAGCTTGTCAACATAAAAAATAAATTTTTTTTAAGATATTTCAGAAACCTTGGTTTTTGCTCAAAAAGCCACTAAAAAAGACCGAGTCAAACCAGCCCGGCCGAATTTGTTTTCCTGCTTACCGCACGGTTGTAATAAGTACGGTCAGATAACCAGATCTCATTGTTCAAACCAATAATTCTTGTCATAAACTTCTCAAAGAACGCTACGAAACCCTCGCTTCACTTGCTCGGATGTAATTTTGGTAGGGACAACGGAGTTTTCGTGGGGACACCGGGGCTCCGGGGCGCAAAATAAGAAGAAAAGGAAGAAAAGATTGACAAAGTAAGACAGAACCTGTTATACTAAATTTACGTATTGAAATTTACGTATTGATGTTTTTACCACATGGGCCTTGCAGCCGGATTTGTGGAAAAAACGGCCAGATAAGGCCTATATGTTACGAAAGGAGATATACGATGGAAGATAAGAGAGTGAGCCGGCGCCAATTTATGCGTGATGGCGCAATGGTTGCGGCAGGAGTAGCTGTCGGTCTCGGCGTTAACACTGCCGGCGCCAAATCGGTCAACACATCCAAAATCCTTAACTACAATCCTAATATGGAGTACCGCAGGCAAGGTAAGACGAACCTTATGGTCTCAGCCGTCTGCCTCGGCGGGCACTCCGGGAGCAGACAGGCTGAACGCAATGAAATCGTCAGCCGCGCCATCGACATCGGCATCAACTACATTGACGCATGCACAAAGGGCGAGGTAATCAGAGATGCCAAGGCCCTGGAAGGACGTCGCGACAAAATGTACCTGGCGCTATCCCACTGTGGCCGAGAGACACGCAATGAAAACTACCGCACCGCCAAAAAGCTGCTGGAAAGTCTGGACGAAGTGCTGCAAGCCTCCAATCAGGAATACACCGATTTGTGGCGCATAACCTGCTTCGAGCCCGGCGGCAGACACACATTCAATACCGCGTGTGAAATGGTCGAAGCGCTGGAGACTGCGAAAAAGCAGGGCAAGGCTCGTTTCGTCGGTTTATCTACTCATGACCGCCGCTGGATCAAGTTCTTGGTCGAGTATTTCCCGCAAATAGAATGTATTTGCTTTCCTTTCACAACAATGAGCAAAAGAGCCCAAACAGACAGTGTCTTCGATGCTCTCAAGAAATGTGACGTTGGTTCTTTCGGCATTAAACCGTTTGCAGCAGGATCGCTGTTTACACGCGACCGGGAAGAAAACTTCAAGCGTGCACGTCTGGCTATCCGCTATATTTTACACAGCAACACCGTGATCCCGATTCCCGGTATGAATGACATCGCTCATGTTGACAACGTCGCGAAGGCTGTGATGGAACGTCGGCAGCTTGACTTAAAAGAAACCGCTGAATTGGATAAAGTCAACAATGAGGCCTGGGCCAAACTGCCAAGTAACTATCAGTGGCTGAAAAACTGGGAATACGTCTAATCAGTAATCTGGAGCAGTTCGACTATTCCTGATGACCTAACTGAAATTCGCCAGTCATAAGGTGGTTTTTCATCTAAAAGCTTTGTAGGGGGCTTTTTGTATAAAAGTCTATACTACATTTCGTGCAAGTTTTTAGGCTTTAGAACCCATTAGGGACGTACCATCGGTAAACATCGAGGATAGGAGTTATGCCGTAATTCTCAGCATTCTTCTGTCTATTAATTTGCTGATCCCTACGAAGACAGTATCCAAGGCACTTGACAGAAAAGAGACCGTTGTGTAATTCGGCTATCACTAAAACTTTTAAATGGGAGATCAAAAATGTACAATCGTATTTGGAGAATAACAATGATGTGTTGGTTGGTAATGGGGCTTGGCGCTGCTATGGGGCAGGACGTGCCGCCGGATCGGGATCTTAAGATTAAACAACTGGATGAAAACCTTTATTCTCATCCAAAGACAGATCCTTATGACGGCTGGCGTCTGGGAATCCAGGCATACTCATTTAATCAATACACCTTATTTGAAGCTATTGATAAGACAGCTTCGCTGGGATTGGATTGGATAGAGATGTATCCGGGACAGCGGTTAGGAGGAGGCTTAGATGGCGCATTGACGCATACGATGTCCGCGGCAAATCGCAAGGCGGTGAAGGAGAAATTAAAAGACGCGGGCCTTACGCTGGTGAATTATGGAGTGGTGACGGCGGCGAATAATGAGAAGGCCTGGCGGCAGGTATTCGATTTCGCCAAGGATATGGGAATTGAAACGATAGTGTCGGAGCCAAAACCGGAGGCATTTGATTTACTGGACCGATTATGCCAGGAATACAATATTAATCTGGCAGTCCATAATCATCCGAAGCCGTCCTTTTACTGGAACCCGGATACGGTGTTGGAAGTATGTCAGGGGCGGAGCGAAAGGATTGGGGCCTGTGCCGATACGGGGCACTGGGTGCGATCGGGGCTGGATCCGGTGGAGTGCCTGAAAAGATTGGAGGGTCGTATCCTCTGTTCACATTTCAAAGAGATCGAAGATGGGCATGATGTGATCTGGGGACAGGGTCAAGGTCGGGCGCCGAAGTTACTTGAAGAGTTGCATCGCCAGGGCTTTCAAGGCACGTTTTCCATTGAGTATGAATATCACTGGAAAACATCGGTTCCGGAAATTCGCGGTTGTGTAGAATTCTTTAATCAATTTTCAGCTAAATTGAATCCGACGGGCTGGCGAGATTTGATCGAACCGGATATGTCTAATTGTGTAGTCAAGCCGGGAAGTTGGAAATACGAGGACGGTGTTCTTACAACGCAGGAAAGATCTCAGGATATTTTTTTGAAGGATAAATTCGGGGATTTCATTTTGGATCTGGAGTTTAAATTAACCGAGGGCGCAAACAGCGGGATTATCATTCGTTCGGGTGTTATGGGCAATTGGGTTGACTGGCTGCACGAAGGGATCGAAGTGCAGATATATGACACGTATGGAAAAAAGCCGGTGAGGAATAGTTGTGGAGCGATTTACGATTGCGTGGCGCCGAGCAAAGAGATGTCCAGACCCATGGGAGAATGGAATCGATTGACGATTATATGCAAGGCCAATAAGATTTATGAGATATTTAACCGAGAACAGGTGATCGATATGGATTTGGATGAGTGGACAGAGGCGGGTAAGAATCCAGATGAGACGCGTAACAAGTTCAATAAAGCGTACAAAGATATGCCTCGGGTGGGGTATATCGGATTCCAACATTACGGCAATAAAGTCTGGTATCGGAATCTTAAGATTAAGCCATTGAAGTAATATACAGTAAACAAGTTCCTGGCTTAAGAGAAAGGGAACAACGACACTGAATATATTATACTGGAGAAAAAATCATGAAAAAAAATAACTCCAAAACGGACAGCAAAATTTCCCGACGCGATTTTATAGGCTCGGCGGCAGCCGCGGGGGCCTTCACCGTTGTTCCAAAGTATGTTCTGGGTGGGCCCGGCTATACTCCGCCGAGTGAAAAACTCAACATCGCCGGGGTGGGTGTAGGCGGTCAGGGTGGCGGCGATATTAGAGCCGTCAGCGGCGAGAACAATATCGTCGCCCTATGTGATGTGGATTCCCGAGCAGCAGCGCGGACCTTTCGAAGGTATCCCCAGGCTAAAAAATATACTGACTTCCGCGTCATGCTCGAAAAACAAAAAGACATCGATGCAGTTGTTGTCGCTACCCCCGACCACAACCATGCCATCATCTCGATAACGGCGATGAAAATGGGTAAGCATGTCTATTGTGAGAAGCCTCTTACCCATTCGATTTATGAAGCCCGTGAAATGGCCAAAATAGCCAAACAATACAAAGTTGCTACTCAAATGGGCAACGGTGGCCAGGCCTCCGAAGGCACTCGCATCATGGCCGAATATATTATGGCCGACGCCCTTGGTCAAGTCCGCGAGGTGCATGTCTGGACAGATCGCCCCGTCGGCTGGTGGTCTCAGGGTATTGAACGTCCCAAGGAAACACCCGCCGTGCCGGACACCCTTGATTGGGACCTTTTCATTGGCCCGGCTCCCTATCGGCCTTATAATCCGGCCTATCATCCCTTTGCTTGGCGTGGTTGGTGGGATTTCGGCACCGGTGCTCTGGGAGATATGGGCTGCCATGCTTTTGATCCCATTTTCCGGGCCTTGAAATTAGGCTACCCGACTAGTGTACATGCTTCCTGCACTCCGGTTAACAAAGAAACCTTCCCTCTTGCATCTACCGTACATTATCAATTCCCGTCCCGCGAAGGTATGGCGCCTGTCAAACTCACCTGGTATGATGGCGGTATAAAACCACGCCGGCCGGATCAGCTCGAAGACAACCGGAAATGGGGCGATGGAGGTACCTTGTTCGTTGGTGACAAAGGAAGTATGTTGGGATACAAACTTATTCCCGAATCCAGAAGTATCGAATTCGGCAAACCGCCTCGAAAACTGCCTCGATCTATCGGTCACTTCAAGGAGTGGACCGAAGCCTGTAAAGGCGGCAAACCCGCTGGCGCCAACTTTGAATTCGCATCCTTAGTCACCGAAGTCGTCCTGCTTGGAAATATCGCTTTACGCCCGGAACTCAAGGATAAACTAACCAATACCACTCTGCAACGGGACGGCACTAATATGAAGATAACCAATCTACCCGAAGCCAATGAATTCCTTCACACAGAGTACCGATCGGGTTGGACCTTGTAATATAAATAGATTGTTGCCTAATCTAAAAACCTCGTCCACTTCGTCATTCAAGGAGCTATGTGACCTTTCTACATGCGACTGTGCGTGTGTTAGTAATATTTAGGGCCAGTTCAAATGCAGAGGTACCAATAAATTTTGGTCTTCTGTCATGAATGTCTTCCGACAATGCAATTGATAATCCATCGGTCGTTCCACATCGGAGTAATGGTGGAACCATTTGGCAAAAAAGATTTGCAGTAATGCTTGAAATAGAAGCTTTTCTCGCATAAATATGGTATTATATGATGAAGTTAAAATTCAGGACACTGGCAACGCTGGTGGTGAATGGGAAATTAACAACTGATATCAAAACGGAGTTGAAGGGCGTAGAGTTTTTCTTAGAAGTGTTGAACAGGAAATGTCATTTATAAAGGAGCGGCCCAGATGTTCATGTCACTCGCCATAACCAGGCAAAGTATCTCTATCATGCTAATCGGCGGCCTTATTCTAACGAGTGCAGCATACGCTGCCGACCAGGACGCCTTCTGGCCCCAATTTCATGGGCCGAACAGAGACAATCTCTCCACCGAAAAAGGTCTTTTGAAGAAATGGCCAGAACAGGGACCTGACCTGCTCTGGACGGCTAAGGGGCTGGGACATGGGTATTCCAGCATATCCATTGCGGATGGAATGATTTACACAGCCAGTAGTATCGAAAAGGATACAGTTATCATTGCCTTAAATATGGAGGGCAAGATTTTGTGGCAAGTGAAAAACGGCAAAGCCTGGACAGGAGACCGTCCCGGTACCCGTGGAACCCCAACCATCGACGGGGATCGGCTGTTTCACCAAAGCCCTCTTGGGAATCTTATCTGCCTGGATGCCAAAACAGGAGACAGAATTTGGGAGTTCAACATTCTTGAGAACTTCCAAAGCAAAACTCCAAACTGGGCCATGGCTGAATCCTTGTTGGTTGATGGAGACCATCTGATAAGTTGTCCGGGAGGACCACAAACTTGTATGGTTGCCTTGAACAAAAAAACTGGGTCGGTTGTTTGGAAAGCGCCCAGTACAGGAGAGCTGGCCGGCTATGCCTCTCCGGCTCTGGTTGAATATCAGGGACTGCGAATCGTCATCACGCTGACTTTGAAAGGCATGATCGGCGTGAATGCCGATACCGGCGAACTACTATGGCACGTCAAACACGAATCCTATGCGGACGAAAACGTGATGATGCCTATCTATCACGAGGGTCACGTCTTTATCAGCACGTTACAGGCAGGCTCCGTCAAGTGGAAGATTAATGTCAAAGACGGCAAGGCCTCGCTCAAAGAGTTATGGCGTACGAAGGAACTCGATAATCACCACGGTGGGGTTCTGTTGGTCAACGGAAATCTCTACGGCACAAGCACCTTCCGCAACAGCAACTTATGGGTTTGCCTGGACTGGGAAACCAGCCGGAACAAGTATATGGATAAGGGTGTGGGCAAGGGCTCGCTCACGTACGCCGACGGAATGCTGTACACACTAAGCGAGAATAGCGTCATGGGACTTGTCCGACCAACTCCAATGGGCCATGAGCTAATCAGCTCATTCAAGATTCCCAAAGGCGGAAAAGGTAACAGTTGGGCTCATCCCGTGGTCTGCGGCGGCAGACTGTACATTCGCCACGGCGAGTTCCTTTATGCATACAGTCTGAGGTAAAAAAACATACATAGCTCAAGAGATTGTACTTGACCGGAATGTGCCAAAGGTGTAGGTGTCCAATGACTTCTGGACACGAAGGAATCTCTCTAAAACTTTTCTTTATCTGTTCATTCATAATGAATTACGAACCTCTCTTTTTTCCTGAAAATCCCCAAGTTCTAAAAAGCTACCTTGCTCCTATGGTTGGGGTCAGAATAGCTTTTCGACGAAAATTTTTTAATTACTGATTTGTGATTATTCGTTAACCTCGTATAATCATTTGGAGTAGCTAATGCTCCACTACGTCGTTACCTTTGGTGACAGCATGTCCCAGCACTGAAGGACCGTGGCGAGCGTGGCGACACTCGGTTCGAAGGTGGCTTTGCCGTGTACGATGCACCTGAACCATGGGGTTTTTGGTCTACGGTTTTATTTACTGAACATTGGGATGTTGGATCCGGAGAACAGGGCGACTTCCCGACCAAGTGGATGAGTGAGGACGTACGCGAGATATACCTCGTGTTTTCTGGTAACGATAGCTTTAGTGTCCGAAAGGCAACGCTCGTTCTTGCACAGAAGTACTAACGGTTATTTTTAGACAAATGGCTACAATTGCTGTTCGAACGAAAGAAGAGACCAGCATGATACTGAAGTCCTGGTGTAGAATTACAGCTTGTATCTTGAGTTGTGTTCTGGTATCTTTGATTTCCTTGTAAGGTATGATATCTAATCTTTTTAACCTCAAAAGAGTAGAACAATGACAGAAACTCGCGACCGGTGGCATAGCAGAACCTCATTCATAATGGCGGCTGTTGGATCGGCTGTGGGCCTCGGGAATGTCTGGCGTTTTCCGTATGTCGCCTATTCCAGCGGAGGTGGTGCGTTTTTAATTCCCTATTTTGTGGCGTTGTTTACTGCCGGCATTCCTATGTTGATTCTTGAGATGGGAATAGGACAGCGAATGCAGAAGGGTGCGCCGCTTGCTTTTGGAGCAATTCGAAAACCCCTTCAATGGTTTGGCTGGTGGGCCGCAGGTCTCAGTGCCGGAATTGTCATCTATTATTCCACCATCCTGGCCTGGTCCTGGGTGTATCTGTGGAATTCGTTTGACCTGGGTTGGGGTAGCAATCCGGAAGAGTTTTTTAATCAGTCCGTCTTGAATAAATCGGCAGGGCCCGGCGAAATCGGCTGGCCCGTTCTCTCACTGGTGATTGGAATGGCACTGACGTGGTCGGCGATTTATTTGATCCTGAGAAAGGGCGTGCGTAATGTCAGCAAGGTCGTTCTGGTTACGGTTCCGCTTCCGATGATTCTGCTGGCGATTCTGCTTGTTCGAGGATTGACTCTGCCTGGCGCGATGGATGGGATTCGCTATTACCTGACACCCGATTTCAGCAAGCTGGCGGAACCCGGCATTTGGCTGCGCGCCTACGGCCAAATCTTCTTCTCGCTCAGTCTGGCATCCGGCGTGATGATCGGATACGGCTCATATCTCGGCAAAAAGGCTGAGATCACTAACAGCGCCTTGATAACCGGCCTGGCAAATTGCGGCACAAGTTTCTTCGCCGGTTTTGTGGTCTTCTCCATCCTGGGCTATCTGGCGAATATCCAGGGAAAACCGGTGCCAGAGGTCACCGCCAGTGGAACGGGACTGGCCTTTGTCACCTTCCCGGCCGCTATCAGCCAATTGCCGGTATTGAATTCCCTGTTCGGCATGATCTTTTTCGTGACGTTATTGACGCTGGGTATCGATTCGGCGTTTGCCTTGCAGGAGGCGTTCACGACCGGGTTCTATGACAAATGGAAAGTTCCCACCGAGAAACTTGCTAGGATGTTCGTTCTTATCGCTTTTCCCGTCTCGTTAGTCTTTGTCACCCGCGGCGGATTTTACTGGTTCGACATTGTCGATAAATGGATTTGTGATTTCGGGCTGGTCATCTCCGGATTGATTCAGTGCATCGTCATCGGGTATCTCTATAAGGTGGAGGATTTTCGCAGTTATCTCAATATGAATTCCGAAGTCAGGCTGGGAAACTGGTGGGTCTTTGCGCTGCGCTATGTCACCCCGGCGGTGCTGATCGTGATACTCTGCGTGAATCTGTACACCGAAATCACAGAAGGCTATGAAAACTATCCCCGCTGGGCGACGCTGATCGGCGGATGGGGAGTCATTCTGTTCTGGGCCGCCCTCGGATATTATTTATGGAAACATCCCTCGAAATCTGACGTTCTTCAGGGAGAATAATTGATGCCGCTATCTGCATGGTTAATGTTAATATTCGGTTGCCTGGTCTTATACGGCGGACTGATTCTATGCATCGGAATCGCCATTCGCAAACGCAATAAATAGGGCCGCGTCGCCGCGGTTAGAAAGACCTGTGGGAGAAATGCCGAGGTCAAAACCGGACTCGGGAAATCCGACACCTAAGAGCAGATGCGCCCGGGTTTTATCCCGACCATCCACCCACGTGGTGCAGTCCGATTAGCAAGATAAGTGACCAGCGTAATCCATAATTTCTGTTTCATAGTCCGCAAAGGGCAATGATTCAGGGGATATATTGCAAATACTTTCACCAGGAAAGAATATATGTTCTTATAAGGCAAACAGTTACAGTGAGGTAATATTTTCACCCCACGGGTAGCCATCATCAGGTGGATCGGTAGCCGGGTCGCCGTCGCCGGGGAAAAGATCAACCGGTTCGACCACTGGCGGGGCTATCAATACAGCGCGATGTCATCCACGTAGAGCATACCTGAACCACCACCGTCAACGCCAATACTCAGCGTTGTTATATTGCTCAGATTTATGCCCAAACCCGCAAGGTCGATATTCCATTGCCTCCACATGGGTTCGGTTAAATCACCATCGTACATAACCTTGGTGTTGTTAATCTTCACATACAACTGAGCAGCAGCAGCATTCAGATCGCCATGGATCCACAGAACCAGCGTTTCAGGGGCACCTTTGGTCCAATCCTGGCCTATCTGCAGATTAGCGACATTTGCTGTGGCCTCTGAATTGCCGGCAGTGGTGTTGTCATAGCTAAACGGCATCGACTGCCTGCCGCCGTTAACAATAATTTGCTCAGCAAAAGGAGGCACATCATAACCAACGAGAGATCCGTTTGTCGTGATTCCATATCCATCTATCCACGTATTAAATATCCTGTTGCTCTCGGGGTCACCAGGGTCAAGGTCATTGTAGAGCTCGAAATCGTCCACAACAAGAAACTCGAGTGTCGTAAAGTTCCAGATGTCGCCTTGCCACGTTGTGGGGGTCTCGGCGTCATTGACCTCATCAACCCGCCAGTAGTAAGTCCTGTTCAAATCAAGGGGTGAGGGACTGTAGCTGGTCTCACTCACCGTACTAACAGGCGCAGTACTGTCTATGACAGCCTGCTCGTCGGTGCTCAAGTACACATCGTGTTTGGCCGCCTCTCTTCCCGCTTTGAAGCCGAGGGTTACATCCAAGTCCACATCCGTTGCACCTGAATCAGGGCTTGGCTTTCTTGCGAAGACGGGTAGATATAAGAATCGTACCTCGCTCAGACCATATTGAGGCAGGAAGCCTACCCAACTGCTGTTAGCTGTAAGCCTGACGTACTTTGCTGTTGTACCACCAAAATCAACTGTGGTATTGTGTTCATAGTCGGCCGCTCCAGTTCCCTGGGCAAACTCATGAGTAGTTCCCAATGTCGTATAGTCCGTGCCGTTGACCGAATATTCAATGGAAACATCTTTGAACCCTACACCCAGCATTGGCTCCATAATTCCATTATAGTTCCATACCCACATCTCGTGCAGCTTATAAGCCTTGTCGAACTCATATTGGATCCAGGTTGGCTGCGATCCCGCAGCAGCGCTGAGCCACATAGCGTTAATTTCATTCGTGTGCCGGTCATTATCCAATCCGGAACCGTTCACTGTATTTTCCATTACCTGATCTTCTGCCTGGCTGGAAGCTGTGACAGTTATTCTCTCGCCGGCAATAGGATAAGCAAATAGCTCAGCCGT
>Ga0114922_10000637_pt1 | contig 33798 bp, 17 predicted proteins | sample AartaG_FD_100975 | JGI IMG/M metagenome (GOLD analysis project Ga0114922, IMG submission 100975) | Deep subsurface microbial communities from Aarhus Bay to uncover new lineages of life (NeLLi) - Aarhus_00045 metaG | ecosystem: Environmental > Aquatic > Marine > Oceanic > Sediment | place... | reverse complement strand
TTGGAGGATGCTACTCCCATCGATGTGGCTAAAAAAATCGCCGATGTTATCGGAGGATTTCGGCCTCCAAAAGGATTTAATCAATAAGAGAAGGATTGACTTTGTGATGGAGACCGCTTAGACCATGGTGGCATGCTCTTTGAGCATGTCCTGGCTTCGAGCGAAAAAAAATCCAAAGAAGCGGTAATGCTCGTCTCTTTTTAAAAGTTAAGTAAAACGCGTTATCATCAAAAACATGATCAGAAATCCGCGCGAATTTCTAATCATGAAATTTTTTTTAAAATTCAGCTCTTATCGTTTTTCCGGAATCGCTGAATAATTCGGCGGGATCCCGGGCACGTTTGTAAAATCATCTTTTTTGTATCTGGCAAATTCTTCTTTAATTTTTTCGGAACAACCCGGGATAGTCAGGATATCAACAGCTGTCATTGCCATTACTTTCGAAGCCAGAAGCACAGCTTGATTACCGAGTTCAGACCCGACGTCTTCAGCAAATTCAGGTGTATGGAGCACATGTTGATTATCCCCGATAGAGCACCACCAATGAATTCCCGGCACAACCCAACTGACATCGGCGAAGTCGGTGGAAGCTCCGGGATAATCTAACTGTTCAAGTTTTCGTTGACTTTGAGCCAAATCGATTACAGCAGCGTCTAATAGGGAAAGATTCTGGTAAATCAGATCAATCAATTCAAAATTAGGAATCATGTTTTTATATTCACTTATCATTTTTACTTCCGCTTGGGCTCCCATTATGCGCGCGACGCTTGCGGCACATTGCTCAACTTTTGAAAAAGTCTCCTCGAGATAGGCTGAGTAAAACGCTTTCATAGCTACATGAGCGGCAGATTTTTTTGGAATAATAATCGGGCTTTCCCCCCCTCCATCCACAATCGTATAGGCGAACATGACTCCGGAACGCCAATTGGTCTGCATACGTTTGACAGATTTAAGAAACAATAACAGGCTTTCCAACGCGTTGACACCTTCATGCGGTAGAGTATAATGAGCGGGTTTTCCTGTGAATGTGACCTGAAAATCCTTTAATGGAAATGTATATTCCCAAACGACATTGGGGCCGGAATTCGGATGGGTCATTAAAACAACATCCACTTTGTCAAATATTCCTTTTTGGGCCATTATGACCTTTCCGCCCTTGGACACAGGAGAAACCGCCTCCTCATCCGGCGTTCCGAAAACTGTGACACTCCCGCCTAATTCTTCTATCATCAATTTTGTTCCGAGTGCGGCTCCCATGGCGGCAGCAGCGATGACATTATGACCGCACGCGTGACCGAGTTCAGGAAGACAGTCATACTCCGCAACGAATCCGATCCGCGGCCCCGGCTTGCCACTGTTATAGGTCGCGATAAAAGCCGTATCCATCCCGGCAACAGGATTCTCTATTTGAAATCCCGATTCGCGGAGCTTGGATGTTAAGAGTTTACAAGCTTTATATTCCTTAAGGCCTAACTCTGGATTGCGGTGGATTGTCTGGCTGATGGAAAGTAACTCAGCTCTTATTGAATCAATATATTGCTTAGTTTTGGCTTTATAATCAGTATTATTCAATTTCTCTCCTCCATGTTAATATATTAGTCAATAGTTAACCTGAATCATTGTTTTATAACTTTTTCTTCTTATCTGGGGATTATCGGCAGTATCACTCTCGAAGGATGTTTTCCGTCATGATAAATCGTCTGCGTGGCTTTCTCAAGCTCGGCATCTTCACCAAAAGGATGCCCCGTGTTGGGATTCCGGTCAAGATCAGGAAAATAGCTGCTGGTGATGGAGACCCTTATCCGATGACCGGCTTTGAAAACATGGCTGGTATACACCAAAGCCTTGCCGATGGTGAATTTATAGATTTTTCCAGGTGAAAGAAGCTGCGGCTCCGAGTCCGACTCACGGTATCGGGCCCTAATGACTCCAGACGAAGTAGGAGTGATGTTCTGCGAATATCCATCAGGATAGACATCAGTGACCTTGAATAGAAAATCCGTATCCTTGGCTGAGGAGGAAGCCCATATTTCGGCCACAAGGGGCCCAGTGACTTCAAAATCACTTTTTAATGGCTCCGATGTATAGACCAACACATCGTTCCGGATCTCTACAGGTCTCTGGTCATGAGGTCCGGGTCCGCCGCTGGCTGGTGTTACTGGATTGGCAGGGTTATAGATGTATTTATCGGGATTTTCACCTGTGGGCTGTTCCCTGTCCAGAGAGCCATCGCCGTTTAAAGAATTGGCTTTCCCCTGGCTGTGTAAATAGAAGGGAGTGAATTCCGTCCGGGCCAGAGGCCATTCCTGCTCATACCGCCATCTGTTATCGCCCATCACGAATATCCTTACCGGAGGTTCATCCATGATGCCGTTATCAATACCCTTCAGCCAATAATCGCACCAACGGATGACCAAGGCATTCAGGTCTATCACTGCCTCAGGCCCAAAATCCAGATCGCCAATTTCTGAAGTGATATTGGCCCAAAACACAGGCAGATGAGTCCAGGGGCCTATGATGAGCTTCTGCCCCTCTCTGGCTGCTTTCGTTTTCCCATTTTTTCTCATCCCCGTGAAATTTATGATCGCTCCTGGCTGGCCGTACGCGTCATCAAACCAGCCGGTGAGATTGTAAGCAGGAACTTTGACATTCTTATGTTTCTTCTCGACGTTGACAAAATCCCAAAAGGGACCATCATCAGGATGATCCAGCCATTCATAATAATAGGGGCAGAATTCTTTCAACAGCGGGAGTTCCTTAAGAGGAAGAAAACGATACCATTTCTGTCTGTTTCTCGACCACTGCTGACTAGCCTCTTCGGCAGAAGGAACATCGATCCCTCGGCGCCGTCTCATATCAGGGATCCTCCCGTTCAGCCAGGAAATCCAGCCTAAACTAAAAGCCCCGCCATAATAGATAAAATGCTGGGAATTGGCGATACAGCATTGAGGGAAAATGGTCACCAAGTGCGGTGGAGCAGCAGTCGCAAGCTGCCATTGAACCGCTCCCAGATAAGAACATCCCTGGGTTCCCACTTTTCCGTTGGAGTAGGGGAGAGTCCCGGCCCATTCCACCGCATCATAGCCGTCATTTATCTCCTGCCTATAAGGCAAGAATTCTCCTTCAGAAGAATAGCGACCCCTCACATCCTGGACAATGACGACATAGCCCCTTTGAGCCGCATAGTGAGGAAAAGAGGAATTTTTCCCGTATCTTTCATGATTGTAGGGAGTCCGGATGAGGATAACCGGAAATTGGCCCGGAGCATCAGGACGAAAGACAGAAGCATACAGTTTCACTCCATCTCTCATAGGGGCAGCCACGCCCTTCTCCATTTTGACTTGGAACTCCTGATCTGCTAAATCAGCTGCGCGCGCCGAAAAAACTAAGAAAGAGAGCGTTAAAATCAATAATGCCCAAAGAAAAGCTTTCGCCAAATTCTTCACTTGTTCCTCCTTTGTGCTAAATCTATTCTCATTTTAGCTTCTCGTGCGGAGGTCTTCATCTCTGGATTTCAGCAGTTATTGCATTTGTGAATTATTGAAGACTCCGACAATCAATAAAAGGTATTCTCTTATTTATGTCACCACCGTATTCTGGTCTTCTTTTCGTATTGCAGAAACATGTTTCAATTTTGATCATATTCTTTTCATATTATCTGACTTTGTCAAGCTATTTTCCAATAATAGAAAAATGCTTTTCCCATCTCATTTTTGTAGCAAATGACTTGATATTACTGGAGTACATGAATCTGTCGGGATCATTAAAGTCGACATTCCCAATTTGAAAGCCGTTGGGAAACACAACAACCTCATCATCAGGAATCCTTTAGGCCGTCCAAACTGCACCTGGCTCCCTAAAATCAGGATTCCACAGCCCCACTTGCATGATATGCAGGATCCAAACTTCATCCGGATCAGCTATAGCTAGTCCCTTGGCCGGAAGCAATACACCTGTCCGGAAGAAACAGGTCAATCCGATGATCAGCGACTACCGATCGCGGCTCGCAGCTCCATGTACACCGCCTTGGCTTTTGCCAAATTCCCCAAAACTGCATCCCGTTCGGCTGGGGCGTTCCACTCTTGATGCGCATGGGAGGCCTCCTCCAGCCTATCGATCCAGGCCAGAAAGTACTCGACGTCCTCTGGGGAGAAGACGGGCTCATCGCCGACAATTACGTAGATCGGGCTCGTGGTCCCGAACGGGTAGATGTCCAACACCGGATGCTGCGCCCCTTCGTTCCAAGCCCGCAGCGTATACCACCCGCTTCGCTCGACCGTGAGCGGGAAGTCGAACTCTGCGGCCGTTCGATCGCCCTCTAACGACATAGACACGATGACCTCACCATTTGCGAAGACCTCGAAATGATCGATCGGCACAATCGACTGCAATCTTCCGCGCGCTCGTAGCGAGTGGCGTCCAGCTGGCAGCTGGATCTCATCGCCTGGAGTCCGTCCATCGATTGTAAACTCGAGCAGCGGTGCATTCGTCACGAATGTCCGGCCGGCACGAATCCGGTCCATCCAGGCCGCCCGATCCACTGTGCCGCCTGTGTTCACGTATACCCGCGCCGTCCCCACCGGCCCACGCAGCGACGCAAAGTTCGCCATCGCATCGGTTCCGGCACCCGCAGGCAACCGGAACCCGCAGTTCAGGAGGCGGTACCACACTGCGGCCGTTGACCGGTGATCGCTGAAGCCCATGACTTCGAGATAATCCAGCTTGTCGAGTGCCGCACTGACGGGAAGTTCGTGGGTTAGCGCCCTCCCGCGATCGCTTGGATTGGGCTCGGCCCAAAAAGGATGCACGTAGCCGATCAGGGCCCCTTGAGCACGGGCAAAATCGGCAACCGCCACGTTGTCTGGATACAAACTGGCCGCGGCCGTATTGACATAGCCTGCATAGCAGGGCAGCAGAACATGGGTCGTCAGGCCGAGCAATGCCGTATGTCCCCAGACGTTGGTGTGGAATTCCTGCCCGTGCATGACAAGCCGGTCCTCGTTCGACGTGGAATCCGGGCGGCCAGTGAAGTATCCGATATCGGGCATCCGCTGCTCCTTGTTGACGATCAAATTCTCGACAACGTGAAGATCCTCGGCTGCCGCCTGAAAAGCAAGACGCTCAGGCGTGTTGCGATAGTGGCCGCCGTAGTTCATGTGCACATGAAGGTCGCCGCTCACCCATCCTTTGGCTCTTAAGTCGGCGAAGCGCTTCAGGCTGACTTCGACCTCCTGCGTCTTGTCCGGCTCCACCTCAACAGTCTGCCGGAACACATAAGTCTCCAACCCACGCATGACCTCGACCGTTACTGGACCTGCCGGTACCGTTATTTCTGAACACCCTGGAGAATGAAAGTAGCAGTGCTCATACCTCCGCTGCGACCGAACAAATCCATCATCTGCGTGACGCCACGCGTTATCGGGTGTGAAGCTCCGTCCGTCTGGAGCCGTGACTGAGACGCGAGCCGGAACGGGCTGGCCGTTCACCGCGTCCACGATCGACAAGTGGAGGCGGCCGACGCGGCCCCTGTAGCGCCTCTCTGCAATCTTGACGCGGGTACGGCGCCCGTCGGGAACCTCGAGAATCAAGAGCGACGAGTTCCCATCTTCGTTGGAGATATAGGCGATACGCCGGCCATTAGGGGACCATCGTGGTCCGGTGGTATCGAACTCGCCGTAGGTGATGGGAAAGACGTCGCCGCCGTCGGCCGTCATCAGCCACAACTGATTCCACTGGCGACCGTCATACGAGCTGTAGACGATCCGTTTGCCATCGGGTGAAACGTCGGGGCGGGCCTTCCATGTCGTCTCTTCGTAGTGGATCTCTTGCATCGGTGCTCCGGCCCGCGCCTCCATCTTCCAGAATCCGCCCGTCCCCCAGATCCGACCGCGGTTCGACACCAGCAGAAGTTCCCGGCCTTCAGGTAACCAGACGGGCGTGATATAGTGATCGTAACGACTGTAGTAGTAGCGCGGCAGTTCGCTATCGACGTCCTCCGTGATGCGCTCAAGCGGTCCCAATCGGCCCTTGTTGAACGGTGCGATGTACACATGCCAGCGCTGTTCGTACAGAGTGGAAACAAACGCTAGGCGAGAACCGTCGGGCGACCAGCGGGGATCGACTTGTACGGCTCCGTTGGCCAGCAGCGGATGCGACAAGCCCGTTTCAAGCTCCAGCAGCCACAACTCCATCGCATCGTGCTGGTAAGAGCTGTAGACGATGTAGCGGCCGTCCGGGGACCAGTCGGGCTGATGATCGTAGCCGGGTCCGCCTGTGAGCTGCTCGGCGATGCCCGACCCCAGTCGCTGACTCCAGAGTGAGCCCTGCATTGCATAAACCAGTGTTTTTCCGTCAGGCGACCAGGCCACCGCACTCGGCCCGCTTGTGACCTGGGGCAAATACATCTCGCGGTAGTAATAATGATGGGGAAGTTGGATCTGCTTCAGAACTCGCTCCCGCTGCAAGTTCGGAACCGGATCCAGCGAGGAATAAAAATTTCCCTTCTGGCCGCTCGAGTTGAGCGTACCCATTTCTCCTGATTTCTCCCCTATGGCCACGGCTTGGGCTGGAGGAAACTCCTTACTCACAGTGCTGATAGTTCTGTTCAATAAAGTCCTATCAGCTTTTTTTGCGGGAGTTTCTTGCTGACAACAAAAGATTGTCAAAATAGCCGCAAGCAAAAGGAAATAGGGAATGTCCTTAATTCTCGCTAACATAGTACCTCCTCTAGATACACGAAAATATGATAATGTTTTGGGCTATATCCCAAAGTGTCGTTTGGACAAAGGTGTATGAATCAATCATATAATGATGATCAAGTTCTCATCTTTCAACAGAATTTCATTCCTTTGGAATGGCTGTGATGTAGACCTTATTCATCGGTCTTTCGAATAAAAAAGCATCAAACCACATGTAATTAAACCTTGTGGCATTAAAATATGTTATTCCGTCTGGGTTATCATCATGATTATCTGCGGGATCAGCAAATATGATGACATCATCCCTTTTATTTTTTGTCCCTCTATCATCGTAGCCAACGCATACGACCCAATGACCTCCCCAATCTATCCATTCGACTATTGTTGGAATTTCTTTTTTCAGATTTTCCCTTAGCATCTCAACAGAACCATTTTCTCCCCATTCCACATTATATCCATTATTTTCCAACCAAGTTGCCATCTGCTTTGGATTCGTGCCTTTCTCTTTGGATGTTCCCATTTCCCCGGCTATTTTCAATTCATCGCCCTTTTCCTCATAATATCTCATTAAAGTCAAGACGGAACAAGGTCCGCAGGTGTAGGATGTCGTCTGTTGGTATGCTCTTAAATTGAGGAGAGTTAAAGATTCGCTGGATTCCAACTTGTCAAAATTCATTGAACTAAAGTATTTATTTTCTCTTAATCCTTTTTGAGATGGCTGAATGAAATCACCCGTGAGAAGACTTTTATATCCAGTCACTAAAAAAATCAAAATAAAACATGACAAGATACTTAATGAAGCAATTTTCTTTGTTTTCATTTTTTCCGACATCTCCTTTTTTGTAGGTAGGCCCATTTTCATCCACAGAGCCTTTTTTATCTTGACCCCTGATTCTCATTCTGGTATTTTATACTACAGAGGGTAAATTTTGTCCAGTGGATTCCTCAACGATAAGTTCACTTTTGAATGCCGTAGGGCCTGTCAACCGATCGTCAAGTTTGGTATTGAATTTGATTTTTCCGTATGATATTGTCAATAAAAAGAGTAAATGACAAAAGGTCATAATCTTCGAAAACGATGGGAAAAAAAAGGAGTGCAGGCGAGATTGTTTCATATCTTCTTATCAGGAGGCAAACATGCTAACAAGAAATAAGTACATCTTTTATCTTCTTTCATTAGCAGCCATTTTTGTAATTTTCGGTTGCCAGAAAGAAACTCCCGCAGAAAAAGCTGATCTGGCTTTATTGAACGGAAATATCGTCACTATGACTAAGGAGCTCCCTCGAGCCCAAGCCGTGGCCATAAGGGGAAACACGATCGTCAAGGTGGGCACTAACAAGGAAATCGATTCTTTTGTTGGAGAAGAGACAAAAGTCATCAATCTGGAACAGAAGCTGGTGATACCGGGCTTAATCGATGCCCATATTCATCCTTTTGGTGTTGGCCGCACCCTGGCTAGGGCCGGTCTTGATTTGAGAGGACTTACTAAAGAGCAGATCCTGGATAAAGTGGCTCAGAGAGTCAAAGAAGTAGAGAAAGGAGAGTGGATAACAGGAAAAGGATGGGATCAGGCCTTCTTCAAGGAAAAGAAGTATCCAACGAGATATGATTTAGACTCTGTGACTCCGGATAATCCAGTTGCCTTAAGTCCGGTATATGGCCATTCAGGTTGGTATAACAGTCTGGCTCTCCGGTTGTCTAATATCAATAAGGACACTAAGGATCCAGAAGGCGGCAGGATATTTCGAGATGAACAGGGCGAGCCCACAGGTATCCTTGCAGAGAAAGCCCAGGGCCTGATTAAAAGAGAAAGAAGAAGATACGGCGGAGGGCCAGAAGAGAGAGAAGAATATATTAAGCTGGCTATGGAGCAGTTCAGAAAGTGGGGACTGACGGGAATCCATGATGCCAGCTCGGGTAGAGGTTCTTTAGAGTTGTACAAAGAGCTTAAGAGAAAAGGCGAACTCACGGTTAGAGTCTATGCCATGATCAGTGCGAGTGGCGATGTTTTTTCAGAGTATTTGAGTCAAGGGCCTCAGGTGGATGATTTTTTTACAGCCAGAAGCGTTAAAGTGTTCATCGATGGAGCCTTGGGTCCTCAAGGGGCTTTACTCTTTGAGCCCTATGCCGATTCACCCGACACTTCAGGTCTGCAAATGTTGAAGGAAGAAGAGGCATATTCCATAGTCAAGAGATCGTTAGACAACGGATTCCAGGTCTGCACCCATGCTATCGGAGATAAGGGCATCCATATTATGTTGAACCTATATCAGAGAGCTTTGGAAGAAAATCCTGTTAAGGATCATCGGTTCAGGATTGAACATGCCTCCGTAATCCATCCCAGTGATTTACCCAGGTTCAAAGAGCTGAACGTGATCGCTTCAATGCAGCCGGTCTTTTTAGGAGAATATGGCCGTTGGTCTGAAAATCGATTGGGACTGCAGAGGGCAAAGAATGTCCTTCCTTTCAGGCAGCTTCTGGATGCAGGAGTGATAATAGCCGGTGGAACAGATTACACGTCTTCTGATAGTGGCAATCCCTTTATCAATTTCTATTGCGCAGTAACCAGAAAAAGTCCATTTGGTGTGTCTGAAGAATGGCAGGGTCAGGAGAAAGTCACACGGGAAGAGGCTTTGCGAATGTTAACAATAGATGCGGCTTATGCCGCCTTTGAGGAGAATATTAAAGGAAGTATTGAAGCTGGTAAACTGGCCGATCTGGCTGTGCTCAGTCAGGATATAATGAGTGTAGATGAAGAAGAGATACTCAACACCGAAGTTCTAATGACCATTTTGGATGGAAAAATCATATACAACAAATAAAGAGAATTTTCTTCCTTAAATTGAAATGATTCTCTAGGCATGTTAATGCAAGAAAGCAGACATCACTCCCTTCGAAAGACGACTCTCCCTCCAACAATGGTGTAATCGACCTTGGTTTTCATTATCTCGTCATGAGGGATGGTCAGTAAATCATTGTTTAAAATGACCATGTCAGCGAGATAACCAACCTTAAGCATCCCTTTGCGATCTTCCATGAACTCAGCATAAGCTGATTCGAGGGTATAAAGCTCGATTGCCTTTTCCATCGAAATTTTCTGCTCTGGAAACCAGCTCTCATCCAGTTCATCTGCGGGATCTTTTCTCGTTACTGCGGCATAGAGGTCCAAGAGCGGATCCATGGTAACAAGATTCCAATCTGTGCCAAGGGCAACATGTACGCCCGCGTCCAAAAAACTCTTGAAGGCATAAGTGCTTCTGCAGCGTTCAAGACCGATCCGTTTCTGCGCGATGCGTTTGACGACTATGAGGTGACTCGGCTGTACCGAAGCGACCACACCAAGCTCTGCAAAGCGTGAAAAATCATCCGGAGTTATACTCGTTGCATGCTCACTGCGATGGCGGCTGTCCCGCTTACCATTGACCTGTTGTGCCTTTTCATAGGCATTCAGGATCCAATGATTCGCTCTATCCCCAGTTGCATGGATGCCAATCTGGAATCCCATTTTATCAGCAGCAATAACTCTGCGTTCCAGCTCTTCGTAAGACATCCGGGGCAGTCCACTTGTTCCAGGATCATCTTCATACGGACTTAAATACAAAGCAGTCCCAGAGCCAAGAGTACCATCAATGAAGCCTTTTAGATAGCCAAAGCGCAGCCAATTACTCTCAGGGGGATATTGCCTCCGCAACGCATCCATCTTTTTTAAATGTTCCTCACTTTCCCTAAGCGACCTGTTAAAAGTAACCCGCAGAGTGAGCTTTCCTTCATCTAAAAACCTCTTGAATTGATTCTGTCTTCCCTCAAGATGCTGAATGCTTGTCACTCCGAAGCGGGCTGCTTCTTGAATAGCCCGCTCTATCGCTTTATCACTCCGTTCCATCTCCTCCTCTGGCGTTAGGACTTGGATTATCTCCCTTTTTAATAAACGGCCTGCGGTTTCTTTAAATATTCCGGTTGGCTCTCCCGTAACTGGATCTTTGACAATCGTCCCTCCAGGAGGATCTGGAGTGTCCTTGGTTATGCCTGACATCCTAATAACATAACTGTTGACCCATACTGAATGGCCGTCTATGCGGCTGAGTCTTACAGGATTGTCAGGAGCTACTTCGTCCAATATCTCCTTAGTCGGCCATTTCTTATCTGGAAATCGCTCCTGTTCCCAACCTCCACCAGTGATCCATTCCCCTGGTTTCAACTTGGCGACTCGCTCCTTGACCATTTGCTGGATGACTTGGAAATCGGTTACATCATGAAGATCAATATTTTCACTATAGATTCCACTGAAATGAATGTGGGCATCATTAAACCCTGGGACCACCAGCCGGTCCTTGGCATCTATCACCTTTGTTGTGCCTTCTTTTATGTACTGCTTGATATCTTTGTTAGAAGTGACCGCGATAATCTTCTCTCCACTTACAGCAATGGCCTCAGCTCGAGGATTGCTGACATCAATGGTCAAAATCTTAGCATTCTCAACCACAAGATCGGCCGGGGGGCCTTCGTATGGCTTTTGACACCCAACAAGCCCGATGATTAAAAGCCATGCCAAAGAAATTGTTAATAGCTTCCGGCGAATCTTCATTTTTTTGCTCCTTATCATTAACTCAAATCTCGTATGAAATCTCAGCCTCTACTTAACTTCATAGAGTAAAAAAGTTCTCATCGATTTTTTTCTTGATTGGAAACCTTTTTAACTGACTTTTTGTGTCCGTTATTCAGCTACAACTGGCATGAGAAAGAAGAAAGATAAAAGTATCTTTTCCTTGTCCTATGAGCTGATGTCGAGAACTTCTCAAACAATGTTAACGATTTAGTATTTTGTTTGAGATCCCTTCTTAATTTTCAGAATCCTTATCTAAAAAGAATATCTGATGCCTATTTTGACTATTCTTGCCCCATCTTGTAATGAGAGAATTTGTCCTGCATTGGGATATGGTTCAAATGTTCCATCAGGATACAGGTAACCACCGTTATCCGTGTCAATGTGAAGCCTGCTGTATCCGAGTACATTGAACACATCGAGCATTATCGCCAATCTCCCGAACCCAATATCGAATTCTTTCTCTGCTCTAAGATCAATCATATCCAATGCCTTAGTTCTTTTTGATCCATGCGGTTCAGCCATAACAGTAACATTTGAAACTTTGCGTGGAAATCCATTCACTGTTTCCGGGAAAAAAACCGTTAAAGTTCTATTAAGAGAAGTTCTTCCTTCTCTTTCAAAAGGAGCCCCAGTTAAATGTCTGTAAAAAGCACTCACATTGATGCTATAAGGAAACAACACCGTCCCAGTAATTTTGATCATTAAGGGTCTATCCCAGGTTCCTCTTCCCCACCTGTTAATAAGACTGTTTGGACTTTCGAAATATCCTTGAGCCCCGGTGGTATCCCAACCTCCACTGCCTACATTACCATAGCTTTTAGAATAAGTAACAGAAGCGTTCACCTGCCAATTGTTTGACATTCTTTTAAACGCAATAAATTCAACTCCCCAATATTTCCTTCTTGCCTGTTCTACATTTGTTTTAAGCGTGAACGGAACCTCTGCCTCTCTCTTTTGGGCATATACAGTAAGCTGTTGATCATCACCAGTCCCAAATGTCTGGTCATCTCCAGGATCCGTTACCTCATAAGGAAGCCACATATCGCAATCTAGAGGATTAGCTCGATCAAGAGTCTCAACGATGTTTTTTTCCTCTTTGTAAATAAAGTTCAACGATAGGCTTAAATCTTTGACAAGTTCATGTTGAATTCCCGCTGTGACTTCGTCAACATATGGAGCGGTCATGTTTGGATCAACTTTTTTCTTGAATTCTTCTGGATCTAGTATTACCCGAGGTTCATAGTATACGTAATAACCATCGACAGGAGGAAGATCAAATTCCCCATTTCTGTTGTAATCATACCACTCAAACTCTGCTCCATCATACGCTCCAAACGCATGCAAACCGCCCAACAATTGGGTCGTAAATGCCTCAGGATATCTTGAAAGAGAAGCTTTTATAGCTGTTCTCCCGTCCCCGAATAGATCATAAGTAATACCGATTCTCGGCTGAAACAGGTTCCAGACCATAATATTTTTAAAACCAGGGGAAACCATATCCTCAGTGGTGAATGTATCCGGAGCTATAATATGAAGTAAGCCATTGTAGTACGGGTCTTCCCATCCTTTTCTGATGTCATCAGGTCTGTTAGCATGGGTGGAATCAAATCTTAATCCAACATTCACGGTGAGCCTTTGCCCGAATGTCATCGAATCTTGGATAAAAAGGCCCATTCTTGTGAATTCATTGTGCGTGGGGTTATCACCTCGCTGCACGCCGTTAGAATAAACATAGGCAAGTCCCACATACGGATATATGTTTTGGTAGTACCAAGGCGTTCCATTGTACCAGTAAAGATTCCAATTATTTTGCGACCAATATTCTGATGTGCTTTTGGCACTTGCAAATTCTACCCCTGCTTTGAATTCATGATCAGCACCCAGGAAGTCATCCTGAAATTTTGTAATTTTTAAGGCTCCGTTCCACATATCTCTTTCATAAGACTCGTTCCGCCAATACCTATTCCAAGCATAACCTGTGTATCTATCATAAATTCGTGGTTCTACTCTCCCGTCTCTTATTGCGACATCCAACCATTCATAACGTCTGTATACGTATGAGCCGTGAAGATCTACAAAAGTATTTTGATTGAATATGAAAGTCAACACGCTACTGACATGCCAATCATACTCAGGGACATATGCCTGAGCATCATATGGCATTTTCGGCCCTGCGATTACAGAACTCGGATCTTCTTCGGAATCTAAGAGTCCATACGTTCCCATATATTTTAACTTGTCCGTGATCTGGGCTGTAAGCTTAAAAGACCCCATGAAATACTTCTTCTCAATGTCATATGGAGGATGGTATACCCCTAGAGTGTCTGTAAAAGGAATAAATGGACCACCTCTAGAATGCTCTTTTATTTGGGGATTTATAAAAAACCACACTCTGTCTTTAATGATCGGGCCGCCAAAGGTCAAAGAAAGATCAATATTTCTTTTGTCAATCTCTGGTTGTGCCAATCCCATTCCTTCAAGTTGATAAGTCGGAACCGTAGATTGCTGAAGTGATTCTCCGGTATACTGGAAGATAACACCTCCGCTGAATTTATTGCCGCCAGATTTAGACACAACATTAATATACCCAGCAGATAAGCCGCCAACCTCGGCAGGAAAACCTGCCGTAATGATTTCCACTTCATCAACAGAATCAAAAGAGATGTCATGAGCAAGGGAACCCAAAGAGGGATCCTCTAACGTAACACCATCGACCGCATATTTGGTTTGATAAAGATGCCCTCCATGAATTGAAATCCCTTTTCGATGTGTTCTTGAAGCCGGTCCTTCATCAACGACACTGGGAACTGTTTTCATTAATTCATAAATCTCCCTTCCAACAGGGAGTTGTTCCACCATTTCATCCGTAACTGATAAAGTCATCTTCGATGCTTTCATATCCACCATCGGGGAGGGCGCAGTCACAGTTACACTCTCTTCAAGAGTTGCTGGTTGCATAGAAAAATCAACATAAATGGTCTTTCCCACATTGACTCTTATTCCTGTCCTATCGACTGTATTAAATCCAGGAAGTTCCGCTTTCATATGATATTCCCCAGGCGGGCAAGTCGGAAATCTATATCTTCCCCTCGCATCAGTGACAAACGTTAATGTCCCCATCAAGGCAGGGGATGTAATCGTAACCGTTACTCCTGGCAGAGGAGCTTCTTCTTCTTCGGTAATTACTCCGCTTATTGACCCTGTTAGTGTTTGGCTGAATCCCGTGTAGCATAAGCCAAGAGTTAGAATTGAAAGCAATAAAATTCTTGTCATTTTTTTACTCATTTTCTTTTACCTCCATTTGTTTTTTCCCGTTGATCTATTTAAAAGGATTTCCCTTAAAATCATTTTTACGTAATCTTACAGAGAATAGGATTGGTTTTTTGGTCTGTTTTCCCCTTATTGTATAATTTGGATACTAAAGATAAGCGAAACATTCTCTTTTCCGCAATGCAGAACAGCTTCTCAAATATAATTTGATATTTCCATATTCTTTTATATTTGTCAAGTTTTCTTTACTAAATTTTCTTCAGGTGCTTTTTTTTGAAGGTAGGAATTTCGGCTGAAAAAAATAAAGAAAAGGCTCTGCTTTGAAAATGACTTAATAACCTCAGACGGTAGAAGAAAAATTTATGAGTGCTGAGACTTTGAACATTTTTATCTGGGGATTATTGGTAATATTACCCTCGAAGGATGTTTTTCATCGTGATAAATCGTCTGCACGGCTTTCACGAATTCGGCATCTTCGCCAAAAGGGTGGCTGGTGTTGAGATTCCGGTCTATATAAGGGAAATAGCTGCTGGTGATGGACACCCTTATCCGATGACCGGCTTTAAAAACATGACTGGTGTACATCAAGCCGATAGTGAATTTATATATTTTTCCTGGTGAAAGGAGCTGCGGCTTCGACTCTGACTCGCGGTACCTTGCCCTGAGGATGCCGGATAACGGAGGGGTTATGTTCTGAGAGGTGCCGTCAGGATAAACATCGGTGACCTTGACCACAAAATCGGTGTCTTTAGCCGAAGAGGAAGCCCATATTTCAGCCTCGATCGGACCAGTCGCCTCTAAATCACTCTCTAAGGGCTTTGAGGTATAAACTAACACGTCATTCCTGACCTCAACGGGCCTTTGATCTCGAGGACCGGATCTTCCGGTATAGTCTGTCACCGGGTTGGCTGGATCATAAATATATCTATCGGGATTTTCTGTTGCGGGCTGTTGTCTGTTCAAAGAGCCATCGCCGTTTAAAGAGTTCGCTTCCCCTTGGCTGTGCAAGCAGAAGGGAGTAAATTCAGTCCGGGCTAAAGGCCATTCCTGCTCGTACCGCCATGTGTTATCACCCATCACAAATATTTTGATCGGTGGCTCCTCCATTATGCCGTTGTCAATACCTTTCAACCAATAATCAAACCATCGAATCACCAATGCATTAAGGTCGATCTTGGCATCTTCTCCAAAATCGATATCACCTGCCTTAGATGTGGGACGACAATGGGTCCAGGGTCCTATGATAAGTTTCTGTCCCTCTCTGGCTGTCTTTGTCTTCCCATTTTTCTTCATCCCGATAAAATTTAAAATAGCTCCAGGCTGTCCGTATCCGTCATCAAACCAGCCAGTGAAACTGTAAGCAGGGACATTGACGTCCTTATGTTTCTTTTCCACATTGACAAAATCCCAGTATGGACCATCATCCGGATGATCAAGCCACTCATAATAATAAGGGCAGAATTCTTTCAACAGCGGGAGTTCCTTGAGCGGGAGAAAATTATAACATTTCCATTGATTTCTTGACCATTGCCGACGAGTGTCTACTGCTGAAGCTTCTTTTTCATCTTTGCCTTTTCGCCTCTTAATATCTGGGATTCTTCCGTTTAACCAAGGTATCCAGGACATATCGAAAGCTCCGCCAAAAAAGAAAAAATGCCGTGCATTGGCAAAGGTGCATTGAGGGAAAATAGCGACCAGGTGAGGCGGCGAGGCAGTGGCGAGTTGCCATTGAACCGCTCCTAGATAAGAACACCCCTGCGTTCCCACTTTGCCGTTAGAGTAGGGGAGGGCCGCTGCCCATTCCACCGCATCATAGCCATCGTTTATCTCCTGAGCATAAGGCAGGAATTCTCCTTCAGAAGAATAACGGCCTCTCACATCCTGAACTACAACAACATATCCCCTTTGGGCTGCATAGCCAGGAAAAGTATTGTTTTGGTAACTTTCCTGGTTATAAGGGGTACGGATGAGTATAACCGGAAATTTGCCTTGTGCATTTGGACGAAAGATAGTCGCATACAGCTTCACCCCATCTCTCATAGAAGCAGCAACGCCTTTTTCAATTTTGACCTGGTACTCTTGATCTTCCAAAGAAAAAGCTGTTTTTGAAAAAACACAGAAAGCGATAGAAAAAATCAATGATCCCAGAAGAAAAACTTTTGCCGTATACTTCATTTTTCCTCCTTCTTAAGATTTAAATATATTGAGATCGCCTCTTATCTTTTAAAATAAGCTAAAATAAAGGTTATTTTCTACGGGTCTTTAAATCTCAGCGAGTGCTAGGGCCATAATAAAGCGAATTAAAGAAGAGTTTAAAGGTCATAGGAGTTGAAGCCCGAAACTTAACCCGAAAGCCGAAGAGGATAATCTTTCCCTTACCATAGGGTATCTCTAATGCAGCTACCTTCCCTTTCATATGTTCCTCTCCTATGAGCCTCCCACTCATGAACAATCCTTTGTCGGCATATTTGGTGATAACCCGATATTGATCGGCTCCTTCACTCTCAGGCTGTATCTCGAAAACGCTGTTATTCCAGAAAAAACCAGCACAAGACTCTTCCATTCCATAGGCAACCGGATGATTGATATCGGAGATAATCTTCACCAGAGAACCAGGACAGTAAAACTCCTTTGTTTCCAGTCCCTGCACAGAGTCTTTAACGGGTAAACGAAACTGCTCGATAGCAAAAAGGCAGGAACTCCCAACGCAGACCAAAGTGCCGCCTTCCTCGACAAATTGACGAAGATGATCAGCCCCCAGCTCTGTGATGCCGCCTGTATATTGAGGCGGCATGCTTCCAGGAGCATGGCCATGAAGGATAGCATCGATGGCCCTTCGGCCTCTTCGTCCACTTGGTTGGCTGGGCAGGACTATGACATCATAGCGTCCCTTCAAACGACCAGCTTTAATGTCTGCATCATGAATATTCTCGAAGGGAAATTCATACTGTTCCAACAGCCAGCGGGTGTAACCCTCATCCATGTTGGCGACCCACGACCTGTATAAGCCTATGTTAATAGGTTCAAGCTGAAGGGCTGAAACCCTGGGTATACTATTCACAGCCGTAAAACTCAAAGAAAGTTCTTTGGCCATGCTTCTGACTTTATCAGAGGTTACTCTCTGTGGAGAAATCATAATAGTCCCAACAGGATATCGGCGTCCTTGAATGGTGAAAGGGCTTTTGGCCCAGGACACCTTAGCGCCTGCCTTCATGAGTCTATTGACAGCAATGAGAGAGGTGTTCGACTCATGCCCCAGTATATATCCTGCATTACCAGTTCCCGCCGCCTTTCCTGCCGGAGGTTCCACTTTGTCGACTCGTTCCAGCTTGACCTCTAAGGGATGATCGGCAGCGATGGTCTTGACTCCGAAGATGTAGGGGAAGGTCCAAGCTGTAATCTCATCTGGCCTCGTCGGAGGACCGTCCGGCCATTGATGGAGATCCGGATAATGCTGGACTTCCATGACCGCCTTGACATAGAGGGCATAGGCTTGATTCATCGGAATCACATAGCTTCCTTTCTGGCATTTCTGTCCGTTTACCGTAAAATCCTCTTGAGCCCGGTAAATCTCTATATCATACGGCTCGAATCGGCTCAGCATGTATGAGACTACAATAGGATCTCTCTGCTCGGTGGGAATGACATAGGCAAAGGGAGGTTCCTTAGAGAACCGTTCAATGCTGCTCTTTCCTTCCAAATAGACACTGTATAAAAGCTTATCTTTAAACTTGTCTGCAACTTCACAGATGGCCAGAGAGGCCATTTGGATGTAGTCAGCTGAGTCTCTCAGGCGCCACCAACCGCCTTTCCAGGGGTTGGGGTAGAGGGTGCTGTTCCTGAGGTCTCTTGCCCAGGCGGGGAAATCTCTCACGGTGTAAAATTGGGGATGGGCGTAGCCTACACCGGCAGTCTCTGTCATTTGAGTAGCGCAGTTAAAGTAGTCTGCGATGGTATCCGAATAGCCGACATACCAAGTATCCCATCCGTTCCATGTGCCTTGCGGAGCATAAAGCGGGGAAAGGGCTATGGTGCCTGGCATACCATGATATTCCAGATGAAGGCCCATATTAGAGGAAAGAAAATTTTTCCAGTGGATAACAAGAGGATGTTGATTGGGATTGATGGGGTCATCGGCGGGATAAACATATATCCTGGCCGGAAATGGGGCCCTTTGATGGTTTACATAAACTATCATTGGATGCCACCGCTTGACCTGGAAGGTAGATTTGTTAAGAACCTCTTTTTGAGTCAACATATAGCCATCATGATTATTATCATGTCCGGTATACTTGTTATAGAGCCAAGGCATGGAGCTCATCTCGTAAGGGGTGCTTAGGTTTTGATGATACCAATCGGCAATCATGGTTTGTCCGTCAGGATTCGCATTAAGAAGAATGACTATCACATTCTTGCGGATGCTTTGAATATACGGTTCTTCAGATGTCAACAGCTCATAGGCCAGGTTTGGCAGCGTCTGAACCGGAGCCACCTCACTGGCATGCATTCCCGCGTCAATGTAAACAATAGCCTTCCCCTCACGGGCTAAGGCTTTAGCTTCTTCATCGGTCAAGCCTTTGACATGTGCAAGCGTCAGCGAGATTTCGCGATAACGCTCGAGATTGGCCATGTTCTCCTCGGAGGAGATAATAACGGCCATCATCGGTTTTCCCATACTCGAATCTCCGATGTGCTCGAGCTTAACCATATCTGTAGCTTCTGCTAATGCCTGATAATACTTCAGAGATTGTTCATAGGTGAGCAAATGATAATCAGCACCCGGTTCAAACCCAATGATCTCCTTTGGAGTAGGAATTTGTTGAGCGGAAGAGATCAAAGAGAAGAGTAACAAGTAAATTGCTGCCCACAATATGGTCGCATATTTCTTTTTTACTAAATTCATTATAACCTCCTTTCAAATAAATGTAATGTATAAAGCCATATATGCGAAAAGTATATTTCACTCGCGCTAGAAAAAAATCTTGGCTTTTATGATGGAATAAATTTTTTTCTAATTATAAAACACTCGGCACCAGATTATAGTGGTATCGATTAAGAAGCAAGGGAGGTCTCTACAAAGGCCTCCCTTCTTTACTGTTGTGAGCCACCGCTCTAGAACACGAATCTAATTCCAACAATAGCCCTTCTGGGTAAATCAAAAGTTCTAGGAACCAACCAACCTGGATTATTAGCCTGAGTGCTAACCCAGCTTCGATTGGTATCCATGTTGAAGAGGTTAATGATATCGAAACTAACTTCAAGCCTGTATTTATCGTGGATTTTGAAATGTTTCTCAATCTTCAGATCAAAATAGAGTAGATTGGGATATCGGCGGCTTCCTTCAGGCTCTGCGTTAATTGTTTTAGAACCCTGGTTGAGACGGATCCGAACATCTCTCTCCCAAGGTAATCCCTGTTGCCATATCACATTGGTTCCAAGAATTATACCGAGTGGAGCAAAGTAGGACCCGCCAACTTTGGCCATCCATCTTCTATCAGTGGATGTGGGCCCATCGCCGTTGACGAGATCGTTCTTGTCAGTGTATGCTTTTCTTGTATACCAGGCTCTGGACCAGGTAAAAGAAGTGTAGAATTGAAAGTTATTGGATAGACGTTTGTTGGCGACCAGCATGAAACCTCTGTAACTCATTTCATTTCCGTTATTAGTGACTAAATAGAAATTTTCAATCGGTTGAAGCTGATTGTATACAGTTAGATATTCGCCTGAATAGTCATCAAAGATTTGGATTTCTTCATATTGAGCTGCCGTATTGGTTCTACCTATTATATTCTGTGTTTTCTTGTAAATAAAAGTTGCTGACAACGAGAAATTTGGGAAGATTTCTCTTTCTATGGCTGCAGAAAACTGATCGGTATATTCGGATTTCAAATTGTGGTCAAGGCCTAAATCGGTTGCTGGAATCCAAATGTACCAAAGGTCATCATAGGCTCCTGTACTCGGGTTATACCCGTAAGCAGAAAGAGAGGCCTGAGCTGGAGTAGCACCCTGGAAATCCCCTATTATCAGAGCATTATAATAACGTCCATAAGTGCCCCGGATAACTGTTTTTCTGTCATTAGTAAGCTGATAGTTTAATCCCAATCGTGGAGAGAAATTTTTCCAGTCTGCGACATCCGGTATGCCGGGGATGACATTCCCTGTTGGTTCCTCATTTTCGTCTAGCTCATCAAAATCGGGAATTCTACCATCATTAAAGTCAAAGCGTAGGCCTAGATTAAGGGTTAGGCGCTTTGTAACCTCCAAGGTATCGTCGACAAAGATTCCAAGTTGGTCAACAACCCCGCCATAATGAGAGGGGAGACGAAAATAGGCCGCATAAGGTTCACCATACCAATCATAATACCTTACTCCACCTGGGTAACCCCAAATTTCATCAGAAAAGCCGTGACTGTATTGAACTCCAACCTTGAATTCGTGGTCTCCTCCCAAAAAATCTTGAGCATAATGAGTGACTGATCCATTTATCTGAGTCCTGTTGGTTTTCCAATGGTAAAAGCCCATGGCATTTACCGAATCATAACCAGTTGCCCAATCGGTGTGACCGGGGGTCGTTAAATCCCCATCAACAGGATCCCACTTGAGATAGGTATAAAAACCTCCATATTTGATCTCAAAGAAGGTATTCTCACTCAGCATACAAAGCCACTCAAGCGTAGGTGCAAGGGCTGGAGCTTGTTCAAAACTGACTGTTTCGATGGGGCTGTATTCTGTAGGAAGTGCTGGGTTCTCATAAACTTCGTAGTCGGCCCATAAGGAGATTTTATTCTTCTTATTCAGTTGGAAGTCGATCTTCACGACAGCCGTTGGAGCCATTCGATATTCTGGAGCATAGGCTGGATCAGCTCCTACTCCTGTGCTTCTCTCCACCTGATGCTGGACAGAGGCAAAGAACCATAACTTATCTTTGACGATAGGCCCACTAAATTGAAAGATAGCATCGTGCCAGTGTTCGAGGTGATATGGCCATTTCACATCGGGGGTGTTGTTACCAGTGAGCTTTTCATGCTGAAAGAAATATTTCACTGCTCCATGGAAGGAATTCGAGCCTCCTTTGCTGAGGACATTGATAACAGCTCCTGTAAAATTGCCGTATTCTGCTTTAGCTCCTACGCCTGTTACTTCAACTTCCTCTATGACATCGGGCATAGGCCAGTTCCAAGCAGCACCAGTGGAAGGAGCAGAAATGTCAATGCCTTGATAGTAGTAAGCATTATCTTGATCGCCTCCTCCAAAAGCACTCACCCGGGAAGATCCGGGGCTGCCAGGAGTGAGACCAGGAGAAGCTTGAACCATGTCAAAGAAAGTATAACGTCTAGTTGGTAAGCTTTCTAGAATCTCAGAATCGTAGGTTGAAGAAAAACTTGATTTTGCTACATCGACCAAAGGTGACTCTGCCGTTACAAAGATTTCTTCTTGAAGAGAAGTGGGTATCATAATAATATCTAAAACAACTGTGCCTCCCATAGTAATTCGCAAATTCCCTCTAGTTAGAGTTTGGAACCCATCTAGAGAAAATATAGCTTCGTAATCTCTACCAACAGGAAGAGCGGAAAACCTAAATTCTCCTTCAGAGGTGGTGATTGTAGATCTGGAGCCCATGAGGGATTCACTCTTGATTTCTACTGTGACTCCCGGAAGTGGTGCTCCTGCATTATCATTAACTACTCCTCTTATTGTTCCTGTCCTTTCTTGCGCAAAACTTTGGTTTACCATTAAGCATAAAGCAACCAACACGATTAAGCTAAAAACTAAACAATACTTCTTCATAACTTTGTCTCCTGTAATATTGGATGGTTATTTATTGACAGTCAACATTTTGTAAAGCATCACCTCTTTTATTAAGAAACAGACATGAAGATTAAAATGCCAATATCAATGTTCTTCAGTCTTTTTCCATATTTTTCCCAAAATCATGTATTTTGTTATTTGCTTAATTTTCCGTTCCACTATACAGAACGATCTTTCATTTGCTTAAATTAACTAAATTATTTCCGTATTTTTTGTGTTTGTCAAGTTTTTTTTTGTCATTTAAATTTGGATCTTCTCCCGTAAAAATGGAACAAAGATGGAGGCAAGTCCAGACGGAACTAACCCCTTCGATGATTTTAGCCTATACAGGAATCAATCACCAGTCACCCATGTAAGAAGTATGGACATGCCGCTGTTGCTTTTAATTGAACAGGTGATAACACAGTGGCCTGGATCAAGGCTATAGAATTATAAAGTACTTCGTTTTCCTAGGGAAAACGTTATATTATTGTCTTATCCACGAGAAGGGCATGGGCTCCACAAGCTCGAAAATCGGAAGGACCTTATAGTTCGAATGAAACAGTTCTTTGACCATTACCTCATGAGAAAACCTGCCCCGGATTGGATGATTAATGGAGTATCGTGTTTAAAGAAAATAAGATGAAGGATATTTCATCCTATCGTTCTTTATTTTAACATATTTGGTTTCATCACAATCAGGCTCTAGTTTGACATTATCTATTACTCGATTTGCTTTGTCGGACTCGGAAGGATGATAGGTGGTTCACCCGCTTTTTGGATCATGTCGTTGAAGGCAGCTAGGTTAGTATCGAGAATATACTGGAGCTTTGCGAGTAGGGCTTCCTTTTCTCGCTCAAGATCTTGGAAGCGTTCGATCTGACCGTTGGTTGGCCGGTTATGGGTCGTATCGAGCATCCAGTATATGTATGCAAGCTGATTGTCAAGCTTGGTGGGGAAATTTTCGGTGTCTTGGCGGGCTGAGTTTTTTGGCTGCATGAGTTCTCCCTCGATGTTCGTGAGCATCTCGGAGAGCGAGTTGGCGGCTTTCTGGAGTTCGTAAACGTCATGGCCAGAGTGACCTAGCCGATCTACCAGCTCCTTGGCTTGCTGCCGCACTGCCCGAAGAGTTCGCACGCCATCATATATCTGATTCAGGCTGTTGTGCATCTTCAACAGCAAATCGAGCTGCTCATCGAATTCCGCCTGAGTGGTTTTAATTCTTGGATCTTTAAGCAGCTTGAAAGAATGAGTCTGACTCCATTCACCCACTGATAACTTCACCTGGTAGGTTCCAGGAGATGCCCAGGGCCCCCCGGTAAATCCCCAAACGATGGCTCCCTCGACAGTATTAACTACAGGATAACGTAGGTCCCAGACGAAACGATTCATGCCAGGATTCTTGGAGACCTTAATGTCGCCATCGGATCTGTTGAAGTTAATCAAGTCAGGATATGGGTAAGGCTTACGCTCGCTAGAGTAGGTCTGGATAAGTTTGCCGTCAGGATTGAATATCTCCACGGCGACCTCATCCTCTGGCGCTTTAGGAAATGAATAGAAAATCAGAGCACCGTTGGGTGGATTATCGCCGCAAGGTAAATCAGGATTTCTTTTGCGGGCCATATCCATTCGGTAAGTATCTCTAGGCTTGAACAGGTGACTTATGTTTTCCATGCCTTCTGAGAGCTGCTGCAGAGGCGTTATGTCATCGAGGATCCAGAAGCTCCGTCCCTGTGTGGAGAGAACCAAATCCTTCTGGTGCACTTTTAGGTCGGTAACTGGAATCTTAGGAAGATTAAGCTGGAGTGTCTGCCAGTGTTTCCCATCATCGAAAGATACATACATCCCAAACTCTGTGCCAGCATACAGAAGTCCTTTTCGATCAGTATCCTCTCTCACGACCCGCGTGGGCGTATCACTGGGGATACCATTTTTCCCGTCGGTCAATAGCACCCACTTCTTGCCGTAATTGTTAGTCCTAAAAATATAGGGTCGATTATCCTCGAAGAAATAGTTGAGCACAGTAATAAAGGCTCGGCCGGGATCATGGGAGGACAACTCGATGATGTTGACAGAGCCAGCCTCCGGCATTCCTTTGGGTGTTATATTCTCCCAATTTTTTCCTCCATCACTTGAGATATGCATGAGACCATCGTTGGTGCCGGCCCACAGCAGCCCGGGTGTGTGAGGCGATTCCTCAAAAGAGAGTATGTTGGAGTAGACTTCAACTCCAGTGTTCTCCATGGTAATGGGTTCACCAGAATAATCCTGTTTCTCCTTCTCGTTTCGCGAGAGGTCTGGGCTGATGACCTGCCAGCTTTGCCCTTGGTCAGTGGATTTATGCACCACCTGGGAAGCGTGGTAGAGTATGTTGGGATCGTGGGGGGAGAGACGGATCGGCGCGTTCCAATTGAATCGGTAGCGCAGGTCTTTGGGCGCCTTGCCAATCTCCATCTGTGGATAGGTGAGGATGTCGCGTTCTTCACCGGTTCTCACATCGTAGCGGGTAATCTCGCCACCGTAGCAGCCAGCATAGACAATGGTGGGGTCTTTGGGATTGAACGCAATCTGGGCACACTCACAACCTCCTACCTGGTACCAGTGCTCGTAGAAGGTGAGCTGCGAGGGGAACCTGCTTGGCAATGAGATGGTGCTGTTGTCCTGCTGAGGCCCGTAGATCCGGTAGGGGAATTGGTCATCGACGTAAACGTAGTAAAGCTCCGCGGTAGGCTGGTTGTAGATAGTTGACCAAGTGTTGGCCCTATCTAGGGAGATGCTGGCCCCACCGTCGGTACCGATGATCATGAGATTGGGATCTTCAGGATTGATCCACATGTCTTGGCCGTCCCCGTGCGGCCAAGTCGTTATCTGCTTGAAGGTGTGACCGCCATCAATAGACTTGAAGAAACCGACGTTGAGGATATACAAGGCGTTTTCATTTTTCGGGTCGGCAAAGATATGCATGTAGTACCAACTACGTTGGTATAGCTTACGCTTCTGGTCTGTTCGCACGTGTTGCCAGCTTTTGCCAGCATCGTCAGACCGAAAGAGGCCGCCATCTTCAGCCTCAACCAAGGCCCACAAGCGGTTTGAGTTTGCTGGAGACACCGCTATTCCTATTTTGCCTACTAATCCAGTCGGTAGGCCTTTATTAAGCTCGCTCCAACTATCCCCACCGTCAGTGGTCTTGAAGAGGCCACATTCTTCGCTACCGGAGATGATTGTCCAGGGTTTTCTCTCCACTGTCCAGGCTGACGCTAAGAGTATCCTCGGATTGTTAGGATCCATAACCAGGTCAGCAATCCCAGTCATAGGACTGATGTAGAAGACCTTATCCCAAGTCTTGCCTCCGTCCATGGTGCGGAATACTCCACGCTCTTCATTGGGACCGAAAGCATGTCCGACGACCCCGGCGTAAACAATGTCAGGATTCGAGGGATGAATTATGATCCTGGATATCTGGCCGACATTCCGCAGTCCAACATGAACCCAGGTTTCACCGCCATCAGTGGACTTGTAGACGCCAAATCCGACAGAAACATTGCCTCGTATAGTGGCTTGGCCAGTTCCCACGTAGATAACGTTGGGATCGGAATCTGCGACATCAATGGCCCCGATGGAACCTGTATCGAAGTACCCATCAGAGACGTTCTTCCAAACCAGACCAGCATTAACAGTCTTCCACACGCCACCAGAGCCCATAAAGAATGTGTGCGGCTGGCCGGCGACACCCGTAACGGCAGAGCAACGGCCGCCTCGGTAGGGACCGACTGACCGATACTTCAAGGCTTGGTAGAGGGCAGGATCAAAGAGGGTGTTAGTGTCAACCTCACTCGCTGATGATGGGGTCGGAGCTTCGGCGAGAAGCCCTAAGGAAGGTAGCGCCAGAATGGCAAGCACCCAGATCAATCTCCTATGCAATCTGCTCGTTTTCATTGGAACCTCCTATACAATGAAGTTCGGCAAGGCGAAAGACGGTAGCCATTCACCCTCCAGTCAGTTGACCTGCTAAAAAATACTAAGCCAGAAAATCTTACCCTTTTTCCCATGATTGACCTCCTTTATGTCTTAAAATGAGAAGCAGTTGATGAAACAAAACTATCCTTAATTGGCTCCTAGAATATTTCGGCTCCTGGTCAAGGTTTTTTTGGATTGTAGCTAACAATATCAGATACCCTTAGGTACATCTACGATGAGTGTTTCAACATGAGAGGGAACGGCTCCGGCATCGATCAAAGCAAGGGCTATTTCTGTGTGTTTCCTCCTAGCTGCTTCGACTAAAACAGTCATATCGTTTTCTTTAACACCAAGCGACATTCCCGCTTCGAGGAAAAGTATGACGACTTCGAACTCGTATTTGGTAACAGCGCTATAGAAATTTATCTCGTTGTATTCTATTCCTAACTGATCCAATCTTTCCTTCGCTTCTTTTTTTGAAGATGCGCAGGAGATGAATATCGACAAAAAAAGAACCCACGCAAAGACCTTCTTTTTCAACATAACCTCTTTTTTTTAGCGAATTGAAATTTTTTTCAGTTAGAAATGTGATAGAGACCTTTTAAATACTCCCTTTTTTATATCAAGAATTTAAATCGGTCTTAAAATACAGTCTGGAACCAGAGTATAGCTCTTCGAGGCAACATGACGCTGGTTGAACCATTGAGGTAGGACTTTCGGCCTGAGTGCTCACCCACACGAAATTAGTATCTCCGCGTTCCGCGATATGGAACTGATTTTCATTATTATTATAAAAATTTTCTCACCTTTCCTCACTGTTGTCAACTTGTTTTGCTCTTCTATGCTAAATTTGAATTGGCTCTTATTTCCATTTGAGCTCTCTTATGGAAGAGAATCACAAGAATTAACTCACAAGAATTAACTTGACAGTTAAAAAAAATATGGAAATAATTATTTAAGCAAGAAATGAAAAATCTTCCAGCATAGCGGAACGGAAAATAAAGCAAATAACAAAATACATAATTTTGGGGAAAAATATGTAAAAAGACAGAAGAAAATTGACATTGGAAGTTTATTCTGCATGTCTGTTTCTTAATAAAGGAGATGATGCCTTACTAATGGTAGATTGTCGGTAAAATAATCATTATTTATTACAGGAGGTTTTAAAATGAAAAACAGAAGATCTTTACTTTTTATTTTTGCCTTTATGATTTTTTCATTTGTTCTAGTGCTAGCATCGAATCAGAAGAAACCTCGAGCCCGCGATTTGGGGATCCCCTTTGATGGAACACCAGGTCCTCTCAACGCCATCACGGACGTTTCTGGTATAGAAGTAGGGCACACCACACTTATTTCTGGGAATGGTGAGCTTCAGGTAGGAGTCGGGCCTGTCCGAACAGGTGTTACAGCCATTTTTCCCCGAGGAAAGAAAAATCCAAGTCCCGTTTTCGCGGGCTGGTTCTCTCAGAACGGCAACGGCGAAATGACAGGGACAACTTGGATAGAGGAGTCGGGTTTTCTGGAAGGACCCGTCATGATAACCAATACCCTCAGTGTCGGAATAGTCCACCATTCGGTCATCGCTTGGGGAGTGCAGAAGGGCACAGAGAAAGATAGATATAGTCATCTAGCTTCCCTGCCAATTATAGCCGAGACCTGGGACGGCCATTTAAACGATATACTCGGGCAACACATAAAGGAGAAACATGTGTTTCAAGCTATTGAAGGGGCTGCTTCTGGTCCTGTTGCCGAAGGAAATGTTGGAGGCGGCACTGGGATGATTTGTCATGGCTTTAAAGGTGGAATCGGGACATCTTCGAGAACAGTCTCGATTGACTCCATCACCTATACCATCGGAGTCTTGGTACAAGCCAACTATGGAATAATGGATCAGCTCAGGATTGCAGGAATCCCGGTAGGACGTGAGATCAGAGAGATTTGGAAAAAAGAGGAAACGAGCAAAAAGGATGAATTCAGCCTTGCCCAACAATCTCATACAGAGGCTCACGCCTATACGGATAAAGGTTCTATCATCATCGTGATTGCCACAGATGCCCCCATTCTTCCCCACCAATTGAAGCGACTGGCGCGACGGGCATCAATGGGTCTCGCCCGAAACGGCAGTTATTCTGGCAATAGTTCAGGGGATATTTTCATCGCCTTTTCTACTGAAAATCAGGGGGCCCACAAAGGAACTGATCCCCCTAAAGTGACCATGCTCACCAACTCACAGACAGGTCGTCTTTTTTTGCCCGTTGTTCAAGCTACAGAGGAAGCCATCATTAATGCCTTAGTTGGAGCAGATACCATGACTGGAATTGATGGCCATGTTATACGGGCGCTGCCGCATGATCTTGTCAGACAGATACTAAGACAATACAATCGTCTGCTTGAATGAGAGAAAAAATCATCACTAAAACCTATTCTGCCTTGTTTCACATTATAGAATTAATTTTCACAATGTGAAAAAAGTTTCTGATTTCTCTTGACAGCAATCTCATTGCAAGATAATATTTTCCTTGTAAGAAAATAATATTTTCTGCCATAAATTTTTGTTGTGATCAATATAGCAGAAAACGCTGTTCGTAAAACCATAGAAAGGAGTCAAGGTGATAAAAAACGATGGAAATGTAAGCGGCGGAAGAAATTATAAGGAAATCCCTCTTTGGGCGGATGTATCGCTCGAGGATTGGAACGACTGGAAATGGCAATTAAGAAATAGGATTACCACGGTAGATACGTTGAGGCAGGTCGTAGATTTAACTCCTGAAGAAGAAAAGGAGATAAAGAATTCCTTAAAAAGCCTGCGGATGGCAATAACTCCTTATTATGCATCCTTGATAGAGCCCTCTGATAGGAATTGCCCCATCCGGAAGAGGGCTATTCCCACCGGAAAAGAGGTTGAGATTAGCAAAGAAGATATGTACGATCCTCTTCATGAAGACATGGAATCCCCAGTACGGGGAATCACTCACAGATATCCGGATCGAATACTCTTCCTCGTAACAGACCAATGTTCAATGTACTGCCGTCATTGTACTCGCCGGAGACAAGCCGGTGAAACAGATAAGCCCATGCCTCAAAAAGATATCGACAGATGCATCGAGTATATTAAAGAGACTCCCCAGGTTCGAGATGTCCTCATATCTGGAGGGGATCCTTGCACCTTAGCGGATGAACATCTGGAAGAGATTATTAAAAGGGTGTATGAAATCCCTCATGTAGAAATTATCCGCCTCGGTACATCAGTCCCTGTGGTCATGCCCCAAAGGATAACCCCGAAACTAATAGCGATGCTAAAGAAATATCAGCCGATCTACATTAATGCCCACTTCAACCATCCCAAGGAGATAACTCCTGAGTCAAAAAAAGCCTGCGAAATGCTTGCAGATGGGGGATTTCCATTAGGGAATCAATCGGTCCTTTTAAGGGGACTCAACAGCTCTCCTATCATCATGAAAAAATTGGTGCATGATTTAGTCAGGATTAGGGTGCGACCATACTACATCTACCAGTGTGACCTCTCAGAAGGCATCGGTCACTTCAGGACTTCTGTAGGCAGGGGAATTGAGATTATCGAAAACTTGAGAGGGTACACTTCTGGATTATGTGTTCCTACCTATGTAGTCGATGCTCCAGGAGGAGGGGGCAAGACGGCTGTCATGCCACTCTATCTTATTTCCAGGAATGAACGAAATATCATCCTTCGTAACTACGAAGGTGTTATTTCCACTTATACAGAACCAGAAGATACGCATGATGTTTGCCCAGATGAGGATGAGTTCAGAAAAGAATTCCCCTATCTAGAAAATAAAGAGGGAATAGCCACTCTCCTTGAGGGGAAAAAGATAAGCATAGGACCGAAAGGCTTAGAGAGACACGAGAGAAGTAAAAAGTATAAAAAAGAAAAGGGAATTGTTGATTAATGATCCTTTTTATTCAAACTCTCAGCTCTTTTAGATACATAATTCGAATAGTAGAAGGAAATTAGGTATACTCTCGGGCCAAAAGTCTTAAGTCTGGGATTTTCAGTTCTTTCTAACCTAGAGTTGAGAGAAATCGCCCAGCTCTATCTAATGGAACTTTCTAAACAAGTTAACGAAACCGTTAGTCTGGCTATCCTCTATGGGTGGAAATTGATCTATGTCGAAAGAATTGAAACTCAACAGATCGTGAGTATTAATCTTCATATTGGTTCCCGACTTGAGCTGTATAATACAGCAATGGGACAGGTTGTGGCTGCAGGCCAGAGTGAAGATTTGGCATCTCAATATTTTAAATATCTCAGACAGTTACCTCAAGCTAAATCCTATTGTACAAATAAAGGAAAAAAATTGCTGAGAATTCTCGAATTGGTGAGGAAGCGAGATTACGCCATCAAAAATGAAGAACTTGTTCTAGGCCTAAGATCTGTTGCTTCTCCGGTGAGAAATCGGGAAAACCAAGTCGTCGGAGCGATAAATATCGCAATGAGTTCAAGTCTGTATTCATTACAAAAGCTGAGACAAGAATTGATATCTCCGCTTAAAAAGACAACTAAATCCATATCCGCTGCTCTTGGTCTCGAGATTTAAAAGAAGATACGAATGAGTCTTCATTACTTTCAGGGGCCTGTTTTCTATCGTAACCTCCATTATATCTATCCACTGATTAGCTACGGTCAGAAAATTTATAAGAATTTGTAATATAGGAGTCTCCTTTTTAGGTTTGCTCCAAATCCTTCACCATTTTCAACAATTTTCACCCACTGACATCCTAAAATTAGGTTATCACATCCAAAACAACAGGGTCAACGACTAGAAAAAAGAAAAAAATCAACCGAAACCTCTAAACTGCCAAGTTTAAGATAAACTCGATCCTCGAATCGATAAAAAACAATCCCGGAGGCCCTCAGAAATACTCTCCTCTTGCCTCTGTGAGCATTAGAATAGAGACCGTATTATGCTGAGTTCAAAATTATGCTGAGTTAAGATTTTCTATTCCTCATAATTCCTTCTATTTCGAAAGGCTACATCTATCTTATCCTTTCCAAACTAAACATAACAAGGACTACAATAAATCACAAAAAACAGGAAAGGAGGAAAAATTATGCCATAGAAAAGAATTATCAACGAGTATGACAAGCATTTGCGACAGACCATAGGCGTTGCTGAAAGCACACGATATCAATACACTCGTTATGTTCTACACTTTTTGAGTGAGACAGGCACAGATATTTTTCAAGATAACCGGGATACCCAACTACCCCACGAAAGAGCAGTTGGATAAGTTTCTCACTTCTTTTGACTGTGAGACTCCAACTGGACGTCGGGATTATGCCATAGCCCTTTGCCTGGCCAGACTAGGCCTTCGCAGAAAAGAAGTGACTCATATCACCCTGGATGATATTGATTGGCGCTCAGGGATTCTTCGTATAACTTCGAGCAAATCTCGTCGTTTCAGTTCACTGCCATTGCCGGAAGATGTGTGAAAAGCGATTGTTGATTATCTCCGTGACGGACGCCCTCCAACAGAGGAGCGGAGGGTCTTTGTCTGTCATCGTCATCGCATAAGTCGACCACTTCAAAGCGTCGCTTGTCACCTCATATTAATTTCCTTGATTACGATTGCCATCTCGGGGCAGAGAAGTTCACACCCTTTGCATAAATCTTCATTGATGGTAACTCTAAAGACCTTTTTTTGCCTGGTCTTTAAGTTGTTGCTTTGTGTAATCAACGAGTCCTCCGGCTTTAAAAATAAGCATAGCTTGTTCATCCCAGGGTGGAAATGAAAACTCTTTTTGACCAAGAGCGATTTTCCCCTTGGCAAGGTCAATAGACATCACAAATTGACTCAGGTGGGATCCGGGTCCTGTGACTTCATTTAGGATAGACTCCGCGAGGTCTGGGCACTCTATGACGGCGAGCGCAGCGTTTATGGAATTTCTGTAAAACAGGCGTGCGAAAGATTTAGCCACAATGGCATCCACACCTGCGAATTTTAAACACGTGACCGCCTGCTCTCGTGAAGAGCCACACCCAAAATTTTTTCCCGTCACGACAATGTCGTGCTGTTTGACCTGGTTGACGAATGCAGGATCGTAATCTTCCATGGCGTATTTTGCTTGTTCTTTGGGTTCGAGAGGCTCATACGTGTATTTTCCCGGAAAGATTAAATCCGTATTGATGTCATCGTCGTTTAATATCCAAACCCGTCCCTCGATAATCATCCTATACCTCCGTTGTTATGTATCCCGCCAATGCTGATGTGGCTACGGTTGCGGGGCTGGCCAGATATATTCCGGTGTCTTCTTTGCATCCCATTCTGCCCTTAAAGTTGCGGTTTGCCGAGCTGATACACGTCTCTCCTGGAGCCAGTACGCCTCCGTATGCACCCAGACAGGGACCACAGGAAGGAACGGCAATTTCGGCCCCCGCGGATACGAGAGCATCAATGTATCCCAAGCGCAACGCATCGAGAAGCACATGTCGTGAAGCCGGGTATACAAGCAACCTGACCCCCCGGGCAATCTTTTTTCCTTTTACAATCTCAGACGCGATTTGCAGATCATCCAATCTTCCGTTCGTGCACGTTCCCAAAAGGGCCACGTCAATATCAATTTTTGTGAGATCCCTGACCGCACAGACATTATCCACCTTGTGCGGACATGCCACCTGTGGATCAAGATCGCTGAGATCGTACTCGAGAACATTTGCGTAGCTGGCATCCGGATCGGCATGAACAGGCTCATAAGGCTCTTTGACTTTTCCGTCCAGCCAACGCTCGGTAGTTTTATCAAATGGAACGATTCCTGCCTTTGCACCCATTTCTGCGGAGAGGTTACAGATGGTCATTCGCTCGCTGACGGACATCTCTTCAACCGATTTCCCGTAATACTCTACGGACCTGTAATTGGCTCCGTCGGCTCCGATTTGCCCGATGACATAGAGAATGACGTCTTTGGCATACACATTGTCCTTCAGTTTGCCGTTCAGGGTGATTTTGATGGACTCAGGCACCTTCAGCCATGTCCGTCCGATGGCCCAGACACTCGCTGTCTCTGTTCTGCCTATGGGTATCCCCGCTGCCCCTAAGGCTCCATGAGTTGTTGTGTGCGAGTCCGAACCGAGTATGATTTTTCCGGGAACGACATGTCCATGCTCGGGGAGCACCTGATGACAAATTCCAACTCCACAATCATAGAAGTGCGGAATTCCCTGCTCGTGTACAAAATTTCTGATGACCTTGTGATTAAGGGCTTTTCGTTCGTCCGGCGGAGGGACTGCATGGTCCAAAGCAATAAATATCCGCTCTGGATCCCATACTTTGCTCGCGCCGATTTTTTTGAAAATTTTAGATATTGCCGCTGAGTTATCGTGGGATAAGATCCGATGGGGGGTGATAAATACGATTTCACCCAGGTTGACTTCATTTCTCCCGGATGAGCCGGCAATTATCTTTTCGATGAGTGTTTTTCCCATTGCGAAACCTCTTTTTTT
>Ga0114922_10000636_pt1 | contig 33838 bp, 32 predicted proteins | sample AartaG_FD_100975 | JGI IMG/M metagenome (GOLD analysis project Ga0114922, IMG submission 100975) | Deep subsurface microbial communities from Aarhus Bay to uncover new lineages of life (NeLLi) - Aarhus_00045 metaG | ecosystem: Environmental > Aquatic > Marine > Oceanic > Sediment | place... | reverse complement strand
CCACATCGAATAGATAAAATTTCAGATAAATCTAAAGCACTAACGTTAATAAATAGATATCCTTCGATGGCAAGAGTAGTAGATCCGGATATAGATAAGCATATTCAGCAAAATCTTCCTTCTCATTTGAAATTATCAAAAGGAATAAATTTAGTTAGCATTTCAAGAAGTTTCTATCCTTCTTTATGCTTTAATTTAATACCACATGGAGTTTTAGCAGGTATTTTTCTGTCAATGAGAGCAGCAATTCTATATTGTATTGAAGAAGCTATTAATAGGGATTATTATGATATTCCTGTTATGCCATTTTTTAATATTGGAACTAAAGTTGGAGGATCCCAACCTAGAATACATAGTCAAGTTTATATCGATTTAAATATGGATGGTCATGGAAGTAGATTAGAAGGATATCTTGAAGCATTTAAAGAAATGGGGAGTAAATGTCATCTATGTCAAACCACTCATGGGGGAACAGATAGGATTATATTAGAAACTGAATTCTGGACTTTTTACAATACTGGAAGTCCTGTAAGAAATTATCATATAAGATTTCATCCAAATGAACATTTAAGAAGATTTGCCCAATTAAAAGTTAACCAGATTGAAGATTTAGCAAAGTCTCTAAAAATTATTTTTCAAGCATTAGACGATATTGAAATTGATAGAAACCGTAATATTTTATTTAATTGTTGTCCATATGGTTATGATGCTGATTTTCATATGTTTGCGGATATTATTCCACATGAAGTAATTGGTGGAGCTGAGATGGCTGATGATATGCGAGTTGCAAGAAAATTACCTCACGTTGCAGCAGAAGAAATTAGAAATTCGCTGAAGAAATATCTTGATTGAGCATTTTACTTTCTAATGCCATAACCTTTATAATTCAAATTGAATTAGATTTATATCTATTAAATATGTTACATATTTGAAAATTTCCATGAGGTACCAATATTGAGAGAATGGTCTGCTATAATCTTGGCAGGTGGTAAAGGCAAACGGTTAATGCCTTTAACTTCACAAGTTCCAAAACCTCTAGTTAAGGTTACAAATGTTCCTATGGTCGATTATGCGATTGCACATTTATTGTATGCTAATATAAAACATATTATTATAGCATTAGCATATATGGGTAAAGAAATGAAAGAATACATCAAAAAAACATGGACAAAAGACAAATTGGGAGACGTGGAATTAGAATGTGAGATTCAAGAGAGTAGAGGTACCGCAGATGCGTATAGGCTTTTAACCGATCAAATAGACTCTGAAAAAATTGTAGTTTCAATGGCAGATATTGTAACAAACCTTCCAATGAAACGTTTCATGGAATTTCACTCTGAAAAAGGGGGATTAGCTACTATTTCAATGAAAACTATTGCCAGTCATATATCTCAATATGGTGTAGTACTATTAGATGATAATAGGAAGATTTACCTTTTTTTAGAAAAACCTGCACCGATGGAATTATATTTAAGCAGTATGTCTCAACGAGAAGATCTTTTTTTACATACAAATGTTGCCAACACAGGTATATACTGTTTTAAAAAAGAAATTGGAGATATCCTTCATGAAACAGGTTTAATGGATTTTGGTGGCGAAGTCTTTCCCTATTTGCTTGAAAACAAATATGATTTATTTGGGTTTGTTGAGGATTATTATTGGATGGATGCAGGAAATTCTACTACCTATTTATGGGCGAATTGGGATCTTTTACGTAAATATGCATGGCCAATTTTACCCAAAGGAGTTGATTATGATGGAATTTATATAGAGGGTGTAATAAATTCTGGACAAAATATCGTAATCGAGAAACCAACTTGTTTTGGGGAATTTGTTCAATTAGAGAATCGTGTAAAGATCAAAGAATTAACATCTATTGGAAATAATGTAACAATCGGAGAAGATACTATAATAGAGAAGAGTGCAATATGGGATGAAATTAAAATTGGTGCTGGATGTATTATAACAGAAAGTATAATTTGTAATAATTGTGAAATCGGAGATAATGTAGTTTTAGAGAGAGCGATTATTGCACCAAATTGTAAGATCAGTAGTAACTCTCAAATCAGAGATAAAACAATAGAGCTTGGAAGAGAAATATAAATTTTATTGATATTATTAATAAAATGAAAGATAATCCATATTACTTTTTAGCAAAAGGTTCAAGGTCTAATGCTTCAAATATATCATCTAAAGCTTCAATTGTTCCTAAAAAGTGCCATTCCCCTTCATCAACGTTTTGTCCGGTTGCATACTTACTTGCCATATTATATAACCTGATGAAATTTTCATAATGTAAGGCTATTCTATTTTCTGCATAATCTCTAGCACTCCAAGTTGTTATTAGAAATTGCCAATCACTACTTTGTAAGAGTAAGAGTTCTCGTACCATCTGTTTAAGAATTTTGAGTAAATTTGGATCGCTTGAATTTTTATATTTTGCGATGATCTCTTCGCTCTTTGCTTCACATTCATATATTCTCTCCCATGTCCAAGTCGTCCACTCATTTAACCACACCCAATGAGAACTGGCTTGCCCCCATGATCCCTCAATCACAGAAACAACCTTATTAGGTGGGTTCTTTTCTAAATGTATTCTTGTGTTCGTCAATTCTACTTCAGGATCATCCTCTACCCACCGAAGAACTCTGGCTAACCACCAGTTTCCCTCAAACCACCAATGGCCAAACAGCTCTGCATCATATGGCGACACGACAATACCATTTCTTCCATTTTTATCTTTGTAATCTCGTAAAATATCTTTAATAAGATTTAGATAATGACCCGCATTTTCATCTAGTTTCCCAGGTATGTCCTCTGGCCAATAAAGCATTTTTTTCCCTAAATCTAATTTCGCTTCTGTAACTTTCCAATATCGGAGACCTCCCGGATAGTGTTTCTTATGGAAATCAAGATACTCGGCACAGCCGGGATACCCATGCTCTCCGCTCCATACCACAATCCCTGTTTTTTCATCCCTAGTAAAAAAACCAACAGGTGCGGGGGTAGATGGATCAGTAGAAACTAAATATGGCTCATATTGAGATTTTTCAAAAGATGTTGGAATTTCTTCATATTGAGAAGAAAATTGTTTCCAGAGTTCCGCAAGTAAAGGAAATCGAGCTGCATAAACACCCTGAGATTTTCCTCCTAAAAGTAAGGCTGTATCAATAAAGAAATATTTCAAACCATTTTTAGCAAGAAAATATTCTACACCAGGTCTTTCATACTCCTCATCTGTAATTGGATTTTTCCATCGATATGCAGGACGATATCCACATTCGGGTAACCATGCACCAGTAGGAGCTCTCCCAAAATGAAGTTTATAATTATCAACTGCAGTTTTAAATTGGGCATCAATAGATGAATCTTTAGAAAGCAATGGAGCATATCCATGAGTAGCCCCACAAGTGATGATATCAACAAGCCCCATATCTTGTAGATTTTTATATGCTCCCACGATGTCTTTATTGTATCTATTTAAGAAATTGTCTCTAACTCGGTCATAGAACTCCTGCCACCACTTTGTTAATTTGATTCGTCCATCTTTATATTTATTTTCTGTAAAATCCTCAAAATCATATAAAGCAGCATTGTATTTTTCTTCCAAATATCCTAAAAAGCCATCAACAAATTTAGGATTACGAAGCATTTCACATAATACTGGTGTAAGACCAATGGTAAGTTTTGGATGATATCCATCATCAATGAGTTTATATAATTCTATTAAAAGGGGGATATATGTTTCTGCAGCCGCTTCATTAACCCAATCCATCCCATGCGGCCACACGCCATGGCCCAATACCCACGGGAGGTGACTATGCAAAACTAAACAGAATGAACCCAATATTTCAGTCATAATTCTATATTATCTCTAATGAAAGTTAAATTAATCGAAATTTGCTATTGTTATATAATTTTTCAATTCTTAAATATTAAAGAGAATCTTAAATATTCAAAAATCGTTAAAGTTATATATTCTTATTTAGCTTTTTATCATATATAATATCCAATTGAAACGTTATCGATATTTTAAAGAAGTAGTTCTTAATGATTCATAATCCAATAGAAGACCTTAACGAGTTAAAAAAAAACGGTAGGATTATAGGTAAAGCAAACTATGTGTTTACACCGGAGATTTCAAGCTTAATAGGATCAATTCATGGTAGTTTATTCAAACAAGGAGAATCAGTTGTTATGGGGAGAGACTATCATAATGACAGTCGGATGTTGAAAAGAGCATACACCTCAGGTATGATGTCTACTGGAATAAATCTTTTAAACCTTTCAGATTGCACGCTTCCCTTATTGCAATTTACAATAAGGCGATTTGGAGCGAGTGGTGGTTTTTATTTCTCAGGAGGGCATTTATTTAGTGAAGATGTAGGAATTCGTTTCTTAGATGCAGGAGGAATTGAATTAGCACAATCAGAACTTCAAAGAATAATTGAATCTTACAACAACTATCCTCAACAAGTAAGAAGAGTTGATCCTAATGAAATAGGACAAATAACAGCAATACCTCAAACTGCTGATATTTATATTAAATCCCTTCAACAATTTGTTAATAAAAAAAAGATAAAAGAGGCGAAATTAAAGATTGTAGTAGATTGTTCTTATGGTCCAACGGGAAAAATAACTCCCCTTTTAATTAATGATATTGGTGTTGAAGTAATTGCCTTAAATACTCATTACCGCGAAAGATCTTCAAGTCCCGTACCTAGCATTAATACTATACGAAATACAGCAGACATCGTGAAAGCATCAAATAGCCATCTTGGTGTTTGTTTTGATGTAGATGGCTCAAGAATATTAATAATAGATGAAAATGGGTTGGAAATAACCTATGAAGATTTATTAATGCTTTTTATTACCTTTGATAAAAGAATTCAAAAATCTAAAGGGAGCACAATTATTACCACCCCATCAATTTCTCCTGTTGTAAGAGAATTTATTGAAGATAGTAATTTCCCCATAAAGCAGGTAGAAAATTATCCTGGGGAGATTTCAAGACAAATAAGAGAAGAAAGAGCATGTTTTGCTGCTGCAGATACATTGAAGTTTTATTTCAGTGAGTATGCTCCCTTTTCTGATGGTAACTTCATTCTACTCAAGGTTCTTGAAATCATGACTGCTCAAAATGATCTCATTAGCTCGTTATCCAGAGGATTTCCAAAAGGTATAAAGATTAATAAAACAATATCCGTTTCCTCAGATTTAATTAATAATATTCACAATCGCTTAAGAGAATTAGCAGAACAAAACGGATATAGATATCATGATATAATAAATGAACTGAAGATCATTGGAGATGATGCATACATCATTATAAAAGTTGCACTATATAGAAATGCAATTCTTCTTTCTGCTGAATCAGAGGATAAAGACAAGGCACAAGAAATGATCCTTAATATGGAAAAGATAATTTCCAAACTTTAAAACTTTCACTCCTAGATGATATTACATAAGTTTATCATCAAAAGTATGATTCTAATCAAAATTATTTTAAAACCTTTCTAATTAATTTTATATTAAGAAATTTTAAAATAATTAATCCAGTTATTTTGAATTCATGTTAATAACAGCGATAGATTAAAAAGGCAAAGATAATAATCCCTATAGCGTCGTAGAAGTAATTAAAAAAATTATTAAACTTTGGAAAATAAATAAAAATAATGAGCTTGCTAAGTTACATTTTCAAAAGAATACTGATAACAATACCAGTAATATTTGGAGTGTTAACTATAACCTTTATACTTTCTAGATCAATGCCGGGAGATCCAGTGATGATACTACTAACTCAGGCGCAAATAAGAATTACACCGGAGATTTATAATGCAATGGTACGTGAATTAGGACTTAATCTCCCTATTCATTTACAATATTTTAGATATATAGCTGATATATTTACAGGAAATTGGGGTGAATCTGTTAGTGTTGCTCGCGGATCAGACGTTTGGGAATTAATCATTTATAGATTACCTAAAACAATGGACCTTGCTTTTTTTTCAATGCTCATTGCCTCATTTATAGGAATTAAAATAGGAATTATTTCAGCAACTCATAGGAATAAAACCAGAGACACCATTTTTAGAAGTTTGGGCATTATAGGAGTTGCTTTTCCCGTATTTGTATTAGGAATGCTTCTGCAATATTTTTTATCATATCAACTGCACTTATTTCCAGCAACTTACTATAAAAGTATAGAATATAGAGATCCTCCTTTTATAACAGGTTTCTATATGATTGATGCACTTTTAACAGGGGAACTCTATAAAATACCAGATTATTTATATCATTTAGCTATGCCTGTATTTTGTTTATCGTTTGTTACTCTTGCGGGAATTATAAGACAAACTCGTTCTAGCATGTTAGATGTTTTACAACAAGATTATATAAGAACCGCAAGAGCAAAAGGATGTAGTGAAAAAGGTGTTATTAAAGGTCATGCATTAAAAAATGCAATGATTCCGACTGTTACTGTTATCGGATTAAGTTTTGCTACAACATTATCTGGAGCAGTTATTTTAGAATCTACTTTTGGTTTACGTGGAATAGGTTTATTATTAATTGATGCTACATTGGGGCTTGATTATTGGCTAATAAACGCATGTATGGTTGTCTTAGCATTTATTTTTATAATTACTACTTTGGTAATAGATATCTTATATGGATTTATAGATCCAAGAGTAAGATTTTAAGTCTAATCTCCGAAGAAGGATAATTAATTTCAGCTCAAACTTAATTGATATAGTTCTCGATGATAATATAAAAGATTATTACAATACCAGCATTCTAATCTAAATTATTTTTAAATTTCTTAATATAAAATTAATTAGAAAGGTTTAAATATAATTATCCAGATATTTTGAATAAATGCTAATAGCAGCGATAGATTAAAAAGGCAAAGATAGTAATCCCTATAGCGTCGTAGAAGTTATTAAAAAATTATTAAACTTTGAAAAATAAATAAAAATAATGAGCTTGCTAAGTTACATTTTCAAAAGAATACTAGCGACTATTCCTGTAATATTTGGAGTTTTAACAATAACTTTTTTCCTTTCTAGATTGATGCCAGGAGATCCAGTGATGCAATTATTATTACAAGCACAAATAAGACAGGATACTTGGATGTATCGTCAAATTGTAAATCAATTAGGACTTAATCTCCCTCTTCATTTACAATATTTAAAATATTTAATCGATATTTTTACAGGAAATTGGGGTGAATCTATTGTTTATGCTGTAGGATCAGACGTTTGGGATTTAATCATTTTTAGATTACCTAAAACAATTGACCTTACATTTTTTTCAATAATCATTGCCTCATTTGTAGGAATTAAAATAGGAACTATTTCAGCAACTCATAGGAATAAAATCAGAGATACTGTTTTTAGAAGTTTGGGCATTATAGGAGTTGCTTTTCCCGTATTTGTATTAGGAATGATTCTGCAATATTTTTTATCATTTCAACTGAAATTATTTCCAATGACTAATTATAAAACTATAGCATATAAGGATCCTCCTTTTGTAACAGGTTTCTATATGATTGATGCATTATTAGCAGGGGAACTCTATAAAATACCAGATTATTTATATCATTTAGCTCTGCCTGTATTTTGTTTATCGTTTGTTACTCTTGCGGGAATTATAAGACAAACTCGTTCTAGCATGTTAGATGTTTTACAACAAGATTATATAAGAACCGCAAGAGCAAAAGGATGTAGAGAAAAAAAAGTTATTAAAAAACATGCATTAAAAAATGCAATGATTCCGACTGTTACTGTTATCGGATTAAATTTTGCTAGCTTATTATCTGGAGCAGTTATTTTAGAATCTACTTTTGGTTTACCTGGAATAGGTTTATTATTAGTTGAAGCTACACTCTATAGAGATTATTGGTTATTAATCTCATGTATGGTTGTAATAGCATTTATTTACATTTTTACTATTATGGTAATAGATATCTTATATGGATTTATTGACCCTCGAATCAAATATTAAGTTCTAAATTACTCATCGTATAGTAGCATAAAATCATTATAACTACTTTTTACACATAATATTTTAAATTTCATCTATAAAGATTCATAAGAAAAGGAAAAAGCTCAAAAAAGGATTCTTGAATTAGAAGAAAAATGATCTAGACTCTTATATTTTATTTTCTGTATAATATAGAGTTAAGGTTTAAAATAAATAGAATAAATTATATTATAATATTAAAATATCTTACAATCCAAAAAAAAAAGTTGAAAAAATCATGGCATTTGACATTCCTAGTGTAATAATTTTGATAACTTTGTTCATCATATTTATGATATTTTTAGTTTTTGATTTATTTGGTAGGAATGAGAAGTACGGCTATTTAGCTTACGCCGTTGCTGTAATACCGGTTAATTACTTTTGGGGTATGGGAGGGGATCCACTCTTTGCTTATATCATTCTATTCATATTGTGGATTGTTACAATACTACGAGATACAATAGGGTTATATCGAAAAAAAGAAAAAGAAATTAATGAGATACTAATGTACATAGCTATTAGTATTTTAATACAATTGATTATCAGCGCGATTATTCCAGAAGCTAATCCCTCTTTACAAGCACCTTATACAGAGAAATTCTGGTTTTTCTGGTTACCTAATGTACATTCTGCTATTTTTGATCCAGCAATAGTTGCAACTTTCAGAATTACTGCTACAATATTGATATTCATTGTTATTGTTCCTTTAATCTTAGATATTAAAGACGAGGAAGTACCTTTACCGATTATTATTATATTTGTTGCGATATTCATTGCTCCTTTTCTTTATTTAAGCTATTTATGGATACCAGATCCAGCGGGTTTCTGGACATTAACGTTCCTATTCTTAGTTGTGTTATTTCTAATCCTGCTTCTTCTAACAAGAAGCGGCTTGGAGACAAAGTAAAAAAAAAAAAATTCTTCTATTAAATTTTTATTCTTATTTTTATATTTATTTCATGATAAAATATCAAATTTATCTGGAATTCAAATAAAAGTTTACACTTAATATTATATAATGGCAAAAAAAAAAGTACAGTCTGAGGATACAAACGGTAAAGAAATTTCTAAGACAAAATCCTCTTATACTTTAAAAGATCTTCCTGGAGTGGGAGAAGCAACAGTAAAAAAGTTGAAAGAGGCAGGAATCTTATCCATAAGAACCCTTGCTTTGTATCCATTGAAAAAATTAATGGATGAAGCAGGTATAGGAGAAAAAACTGCTGAAAAAATAACCAAAGTTGCCCAAGATATCGAAAAAATGGGATTCAAGTCGGCAGATAAAATATGGGAAAAAAGAAAAACCTTACATAAATTAACTACAGGTAGTCAGAATTTAGATGATTTATTGATAGGAGGAATTGAACCTGGAGCAGTTACAGAACTTTTTGGGGAATATCGAACTGGAAAAACACAATTAGCGCATCAATTGTGTGTTAATGTTCAACTTTCTTATGAGGAAGGAGGATTAGAAGGTGGAGCATTGTATATAGATACTGAAGGAACCTTTAGACCAGAAAGATTAATTCAAATGGCACTTGCAAAAGATTTAGATCATAATTTAATCTTGAAAAAAACAACTGTCGGAAGGGCTTATAATAGCAATCATCAAATTCTATTAGCCAAAGAAGCTCCGAAAATTATAAGTGAAAAAGAAATAAAGTTAATTATAGTTGATTCTCTTATAGGCCATTTTCGTAGTGAATATATCGGTAGAGGGACTTTAGCAGAACGTCAACAAATTATAAATACGCATATACATGATTTATTAAGATTAACTGAAACCTATGATGAATTAGCTGTTGTTTTTACAAATCAGGTGTCTGCAAAGCCAGATGTATTCTATGGTAATCCACTAACACATACTGGTGGGCATATTGTAGCTCATGGTGCGACAATACGCATATTTCTACGAAAGGGTAAAGGTGAACAGCGAATCGCTAAAGTTGTAGATGCTCCACATATTCCTGAGAGTGATGCTATATTTTCCATTACTGAAGATGGTATAACAGATTAATTTCGAGAGAGAATTAATAATCAAAATTAGTATTTATTTCAATTCCTTCTCTTAATGATTCTGAAATGATGCAGAATTGCTCGAAAATTTTCTGACATTGATCTGCTATTTTACGCATTCGTGGATTATCAATCTTGGGATCTAATTTTATATCTATTTTCTTAAGTCTCCAAAATCCTTTTTCATTTCTCTTACTAGTAATAACTGCTTTTCCTTCGATATCAGATACTGAAAAGTTTTTCTTACGTAAGCAAAATGCAAAACTAGCAGCTAAACACCCTAGAACCGATAATGCCAACAGTTTTGTAGGATTTGGTCCAATTTTGTCTATTGATTTCTTATTTTGTTCATCAATAAATAAATTATTCATTTTAATTTGTCCAAGATCGCATTTAAAGATCATTTCTTCTTCTAGTTTTATACCAACTTCAGATTTATATTCATCTGGCAAGTAAAATTCACCTTAATTAAAAATAAATAAAAATACTGAATTAAATTTCAATATTCACGTTTACTTCGACACCAGCACGGACAGATTGTGTCACAATACAATATTGCTCAAAGAAGCTTACCCCATCTTTGGTGGCTTTTAAACATTGTTTTGCTCTTTTAAGAGTTTCGGGATCTTCTATTTTTGGTTCAATATTGACATCAATTTTTTTAATTCTCAAGAACCCCTTTTCATTCCTTGCAATAGTAACCTCCGCATCGCTTCTAAAATCATCTACTTTCATATTTCTTTTCTTTAAACAGAATATGAAACTCGCACTTAAACATCCTAAAACCCCCAATGCTAGCATTCTTGATGGATTCGGTCCTAACATATCGACTTCTTCATGATGTTCCTCATCGATATAACAATCTTTAACCTTCATGTTACCTAAGTTACATTTAAAGATCATTTGCGATTCGAACTCATCTAATTTTATACCAACTTTAGTTTTTATCTCATTTGAAATGATGATCACCCTTTAATATTTTGTAGAGAGAATTTTATTTGTTAGAAGCTATATCTCTAAAAAGCGAAAACAATTTATCTTTTTTTGATTTATCATCTCTAACATTCTCAAGCAATTGATTAATTTCAGTTAACTTAACCTTATAATATTTCAAATCTTCTTTAATTTCTGATTGAACAATTGATAATTGAATAGAATCATCTATTATGCAAGCTCTTCTAACGAATTTGAGGCATTGATTAATTCTTTCAGATATTAAATCATCGTCAAAATATTTATCAACAATAATATTAATTTGTTTAATTAACCAATCTCCACTTTCATTTTTTATAGTTTTTAATTGAACATGGGGGAAATCTAATTCTTCTCTATTATTTCTCAAGCAATTTACTAAGGAAGCGTTTAAACAATTAATCAATGTCTTATCGGGTATTTTTGGAGTAGCCGTTGATAATGTGTCAATATCTGCTTCACCTACTTCTTCAAGAATACAGTTAAACAAATTAGTATCATTTAAATCACATTCAAAAACATTTAACTCATCTTCATCCATAGAGATCAGACTCAATAATAATATTTTTTTTTATTTTAGAGTAACTAATACAATGTCTTACAAAAATCTTCTATCTATGAATTAAAAGTTTAATGCTTTGTGGTTCTTTTCAATTTTTTTAAGAGTAAAGTGACGTTGCAAATGAAAGTATAGCCCAAGAAAATACAGTAAAATCATAAATATATATTTTAAGGCAAATATTACAATAAAAAGCACCATTAAAATAAAAATAATAACTTCTACTATTAAGCATATCTTATTACTATAATACTTCTCATCAAAAAAGGATGCTGGTACTCTGTATTTAGCTAAATATGTAGGTAAATTTTCAAATTCTTCTTTCGAAATTAATAATCTAAAACCGACTTGTTTTTTCTGAAAGTAAAAAAAATTTGTACCCCAATCAAGAGTATCAATAAATATATGAATAGAATAACTAAAACCACCGAGAATTAATGCTGGTAAGTCCAATATATATCCAATTATAATTATAACTATACTTGGAATTATTGAATGAGTAATTAATAACCTATGATTATGATCTTTAGTAAATTTATTAAAAACAACATCAAAATCGCAAATAAATGAAAAAAATACAATAAGTATAAATTCCAACACTGTAAAATTAAAACAATAGTTTAGAATAGAGGCAAAAATAACTCCGACAGCAAAATGAATATTTATATGCATAAAACTAATTAATTTTAATTTAAGACTAATTGATATATATTTTTTTTTTTAATCTTTTTAAAACTGCTTTTTTATTTTCTAGACCAGCAGGACCTTTATTTTCAACTAAAAATGAAGCTGCTGCTGATGCTAAATAAGCAGCCTTTTCGATTGATTCCCATGATTTATCGGAATGAATATATTCATATAAGAATATTGAGAAATAAACATCTCCTGCACCAGTTTCATCTACGACTCTTCTAGGTTCAAAAGCAGGAATATTAAGGATTTTTTCTCCTTTTTTAGTGAGCATGGACCCTTTTTCTCCCAAAGTCATAATGTAAATTCCATTATTATCATAGTTATTGCAGTGAATCATAACTTTTTCAAAATCATCACATTCCCCGGCAATTAGATTCATCTCCTCCTCTGAGCCTTTCAAAATCAATCTATCTCCAATTAAATCAATAATTTTCTTCATGTTAGAGATGATTTCATTCTCATAAATATATGTTACTTTACCATCCTCATCTATTTTTCTAATAAAACCTTGCAAATCTATGCCAATATAAGCATCAGAAAAATTTTTTAAAATTTGAGCTACATATTCATATGAAATTTCATTACACAATGGAACGAGTACAAATATATCTGGAGGATTATTAAGATATTCTAATGGAATATCTTTAAAATCAAGATTAGGGCTCTTAGATTTTAGGGTCAAAGTCCTTGAATGATCAAAGTAATCCAATACAAATTTTGTATTTTTTACTTGAGAATATTTAATTCCTCTTAAATCAATTTTCTTATTCTTAATTTTATCTAACAAAGAGTTATTAAAATTTAATTTACCTATATGTGAGATTATGCCTATTTTAGCATCTTGGGTATAATTACTTAATGCTAAGGTGCAGTAGGATACACTTCCACCGAGGCTAGGTTTGTTAAGGCGTTTAAATCTTATTATGTTATCAATCGCAAAGTGACCCGTAAATATTATAGAGGGATGATTTTTATTTTGAGTATTCATAATTTCTATTTACTTTTCTAATGAAAAATCCTTTATAAAAAATGATAAATTTCAGAGCTTTTCAGAGCTTAGACGCTGTAGTTCTTTATTCTTTTCTTCTATTGTTGTTTTTAGTTTATTAATTTTGTTCTGTAAGTCTTCCACCAAACCTGACATTGGTCCTTTAGGTATTATAGGCTGAACTTGTTGAGTAGCTTTCAGTTCAGCAATCAAAAGATCTTTTTCTTTTATTTGTTCTTGAAGATTATTTATTTTCTCTTCAGACTCATTGATTTGAGGAGTCTCTTTTTGTTTCATTCTCAAAGACTCCTGTAATTGTGATAGATCATTTTTTAACGACTCATTTTCTTTTTTAAGATCTTTAATTTCCTCAGGTTCTAATTGATATCCTCCACTTTCAAGTGTTTGTTTAAGGTCATCTTTTTCTTTAGTTAGATTTTCTATATTTCTTTTGTACCTATTTAGATCTTGTTGAAGGTCTTGGCATAACCTTTCGAGTGTTTCAGTTGATGGTTGTGTTGATTGAGGCCTTATTACTGACGGTTTTGGCTGCTCCAACGGAACTACATAATCAATTGGTAAAGTTTTCTCCTTTTTTAGCAATTGTTGGTTTAATACTTCATTTTCTTCAGTTAGCTCATTAATTTTGGTTTCTAATTCATCGATTTGAATCTTCTTTTTAGTTAAATCGGATTTCAAATCATTGATCAAAGCGGTGGTTACTCCAGAATCCGTAGTGGTTGAACTAACTATTGATTTTGAAGTTGCTTCTAATTTAGTCTCTAATTCAATTTTCTCATTACTTCTTGCTCTTAATTCCACTTCCTTTTCTGCTAACTGTTTTTCTAAGTTTATTATTGTATTATTAAGAACAACAATCTTTTGTTGGAGATCACTTACGTTTATTCCAATACTTAATCCCCCTTGTTTTAATTGTTCTTTTAACCGTTCGTTCTCTTCAATAGTGCTCTTAATAATATGCTCGGTTTTACTTATCAATCCTATATTATCTTTAATTTTATTTCTTAATAGTTCGTTTTCTTTTTCTACTTCTTTTATTCTATCTAAAGTCTCTCCGATGGCACTAGGTTTATCGATTTCATTTTCCATCTTTTTTCTCCATAGACTAATGAAATCCTCAACTTTTTCATTTTCTTCTGGCATTTTATTTCAAAACTTTTTTCTACTTAATTTTTATATTTTTATTTTATTAATACTCCTGAAAAATATCCTACACAGTATCCACTGAAACTTCCAACTTTTTCAGAACTTGTATAATATTTTAATAATTTCCCTTTATTTGCATTTAAATTTTTACATATCATCATTAAAGAAGTTATTGTTTGAGCCCCACATACGGTTGTTTTTGAAGCTGCCTCAAGTGTTTTTTCTGGATTAAATGCGACAAAAGAATCAATTACTTGCTGATCTCTTTCCTTGAATTTTTCTAATTGTTTTGAATCATATACCTCTTTATGAGTCATATCAGAAGAGGCAACTATTACCACATCCTTATTGTAGGATTCAATTGATTTTGCAATATCGTTTGATAATTTGCTCAATATATTAAAATCTTTAACAGATACTTTTATTGGTATAAATTTAACATCTTTTTCTTGAGCACAATATTTTATAAATGGTAACTGTACTTCGATATTGTGTTCTCTTCCAAAAGGATGACCAATGAATGCTGACTCATCATTTATAACTATATTACTATTATCTAATATCTTCTCAGATAATTCTTCATCAATATGTATATTTCCTAGAGGTGTTTCCCACGCTCCCTCATCCATTAAAGCAACTTTACCATAACCAATATGATCAGTGCCTAAAACTATAACAGTATCAGGTATTCTTTCTTTAAATAAATTTAAAAAAGTAAAAGCAGCACAACAACCAGAATAAACGTATCCCGCATGAGGAGATACTCCACCAATAATTGATCTTTGTTTTTGGTTTAATGTTTTGGGTTCTTCACCAGGTCCAAACTCATTATCAGTGAATGATTCTTTTAGAATGTTAAGTAAATCAGGTTTGAATCGGGGATAAAAGTGACCCGCCACCATAGCATGTCGAGTAACCATTTTTCTAACACTTATATTTTTTAGTTATATTACTAAATTTATTAATGTTGAAATTTATATAATTTCATCTAGTTAATGTAAAATTGAAAGATTTATTAAGTCATTTTTAATACCTCTTTAGTGATGAACCAAGTAAAGGATGAACAAATCTCTCTTGATGACATTGAAGTACCAGATAAAATTCCTACTAAATTTGTAAATTCAAGAGTGATTGTTTTCAACCCTTTGTATGCCTCTTATTTATACGTGAAGAAAGGGTTTTTTGGCTCTCCATTAGGGATCAATAAACCTAGATTAGAATATTTTTCCAAACCAAGCGAGTTATCGTTAATTGAATCATATTATCTATTAGAAAGAGATGAAATTACAATTTTCGATGTAAAAGAGAATAATTTTTTAGAGCCAAAGAAATTCAATGAGATAGCTAAGAGGATTCATCATAAATTTGAGGAAAAATATATAATTTACAAAGATTTAAGACAAAAAGGATATATCCCGAGACCTGGGTTAAAGTTCGGAGCAGATTTCGTAATTTATAAAAAAGGACCAGGACTCGAACATTCTCTTTTTATGGTTCATGTTTTACCACATGATTCTGAAATTACTGCAATTGATATGGTTAGGGCGGGGAGGCTTGCAACCTCTGTAAGGAAAAAGTTTGTTATCGCAAATCCACTCACAAAATCATATTATTTCTTTGAATGGTTCAAGCCTTAAAAAGCAACTTCATATTATTTATATCCATTCTTGGATTAGCATCATTATTTCTAAAAATTCTTTGATTTTATACATCTCTCGATATAGAAAATTTAGTGAGGTCTCCACTTTGAAGATATTATTATTATTATAAAAAACAACAATAGAAAAGGGGATAAAATAAAAAATGTTAATGAATAATAATAATAGAAGGTCCATGTAATGAGTATTATTGAAGCAATTAACAATGCTACTAAATAATATAGTGAATTATTTCTTTTCATTTCATATATACTACCAAATATTATTATAAAAGATCCAAAAAACATACCTATCATTCCAACACCGGGAAGATAAGACCCCCAAAGGCTCGGTGGCTTCCAAAAAAAGTATATAGTATAATTTGTTATATAAACATATTCTATTATAATACTCAAATTTAATGTTGAAATAATCATTAATACGCTGACAGTAAACGATTCTCCAGCAAGTTTTCCAGTATTAAGATTTCCCTTATCAATACTTCTAAAAATATAAAAAGTAATAATTATACAAGCTAAAATTAAAATAGCTAAAATAAGATTTAAACCAAAAGGACTTAAAAAAAATCTCAAACTAAAATCCTTTATTACAAAGCCCCAATAGAAGAATACTTGCCCAAATTCATTAACAACATATGATGTAAAAATCAAAGGAAATAAGAATCCAATGAAAGTTAGTATAATTCCAACCTTAAGACTAAAAATATATATTTCGTTTTCTTCCATTTTTTATTTCCTATAAATTAGGATTTTCTTTTTTTGATTTTAAAATCTTTCATTCTTACAGTTGAATATCCCGTTCCAGCAGGATAGGTATTTCTACTGATTTCTGCTGTTAATATAAGTATAGATATTGCCCAAAAAGAGATCATTATTATAATTATTAGCTTAAAAATTAGCGTATACCTACTATTATTAAAAAATAGTACCTTATTCATTTCTTTATTTGTTAATCCTAATTCTTTACCAATCTTATAAAACTCGATGATATCCTTAATCATTCTTTATTCCCATTTTTTATAAATTATCCATTTTTTAAATTACAGATTTTATATATTTAATATGCTAGAATAGATATTTTTGTATTTTGATAAAACTGTATCCATTTTTCCTTTTACTTTAAAAATTTTCGAATTAAAACGTACATTTTCTATTGCTCGTAAACAATAGGGCGAATCTTCTGAGTTTAAGGCATATCTTGTTCCTAAACAGCCTCCTTTACATTCATTCACCATATCACAGTTTTTACAATATCCACGTAAATTTTCTTTTTCAAAATTGCGATTATAATTAAAAGCATAAGGATTTGATATAATTTCCTTTAGACTATTGGTTCTTACATTTCCTTCAATAAATTTATCTGAAAGGGTTAAACATCCTTTAATATTTCCATTGCTTTGAATACCTAACACTGAATATCCTGCTTGACATCCAACCCATGGTGCTAATCCCAAATTTGGTATGAATCTTGAAAAATAACCAATACAATGTGCTCCTATTACAGGGAGTCTTCGATAGGAGTATTTTTTAACATTAATTGCAATAAACATTGCTAATGCATAATATTCTTCTCTTGAAATCATTAATTCTTTAGGAAAGCGCCCAATAGGGACTGCTAATTGAATTTGCCAAGAAATATTTTGATCCAAAATTAAATTTTTAATTAAATCTACTTCCTTTAAGTTTTTTTTATTAATGGCTGTTATTATTGAAACTGGCAGTTTTTCTTTTTTTAAAATCTTCATTGCATTTATAGTTTTATCGTAAGCTCCTTTAATTCCTCTAAGATAATCATGAGTTTCTGGAATTCCACCGTCTAAGCTTAAAGATACACAATCTACATCTAGTTTTTTCAATTTTTGAATATGTTTAACAAGATTTAATCCGTTAGTAACAATTGATAAGTCCATTTTATATTTCTTAACTTCTTTCGCAATTTCAAACCAGTCCTCTCTAATTAGAGGTTCTCCACCCATTAATGCGACACCTTTATAGCCACATGAATGCAAATCTTTTACCAATTCTAACGCTTCCTCAGTATTTAACTCATCTGAACGCGCGCTACCCGCTCTGGACCCACAATGAATGCATAAACTATTACACTTTAAAGTAATTTCCCAAACTGCACAAGAATTTTTTATTCTACGGGTTAAAAGTGATATTAAACTTGGCATTGCAATTATCGGATTCTTTTTCTGAAATATAAATTGATTAAATTTCTTTAAAAACTTTTGTTATAAAAATTGAATATTTCATAATATAATCGCTATGGAGTATAATTTAATTGCTTTTTAATTTACGGAATAGTACTTATCGAGAGTTATGATAGGATTAAAGTTCGCTAATGGTACTGTTGACTTCTTTACGCAACTTATTTCTGAAGCGATATCCTTTTTGATCATCTTTTTATTCTTTATATTACTAATTCTTAACAATCTTAATGTTCTCCTGTAAGTTTTTAGTGCATCTGATCTTAAATTCAATTTAACAAACACTTTTGCTAAATTCCAGTAATAGATTAAATCATCCCTAAATATTTGAATTGAGTCTAACAATTTCTCTTTAGCAATTTCATAATTTTGATTGTAAACTTCCTTTATTCCTTGATAGAAAAATACTTGAGATTTTCTTTGAATCATTGCAGAAGAGAAAAAGAACAACTTATTCGGTTTATTAGTTATTGAGAGTTCTTTTAGACGAGTCAATTGTTGCTGCTTTTCATTTTTGATAAACATTAATTTCTCTATTATTCTTTCACCAAATGCTTCTATTGATGAAAATGCAAACATTTGGGATCCTGGAATTGTTGGCAGTCTTTTAAGGGAATTAAATAGAATATTAGGAAGGTTGTATTTTATTATATATTCAATTATTTCATAAATGTATTTTATCTCAAAAATTGAAAGATAATTGATATCCTCAATCCCTTTAAGAAAAATGTTAGCTACTTGAGGAAATCTTATTAGAATGGTCTTAATAATTTCAAATATAATATTTTTATCTTTTCTTCTTTCAAATTCTTTTAACTTTAATATTATAAAAGTTACTAAATCCTCTTGTTCTTTTGCTAAAAAAGAGTCTTTAAAATCTACTAGATTCTCTAATAACATTTGTTTTCGAATATGCGTAATAACTTGAAAGAAATTCTCTTTTGAAGGCTTTTTGCATTCAACTCTTAAAGTGGGTATTGACTCTGTGTTATAAAATTTTCTTTCCTTTATATCAATAAATCCTATTTTTCTAAGCATTTCTGCTAACAATTCTGAGGGATAACATAACTTATGTTGAAGTCCTTTATGAGGAATACCAAATATCCATCCTAAAATTTCCTTTTGTTGTTCATAGTTTCCATTTAAATAGGATTGAAAAGCCTTTTCAATATCAGGTGTTTCTATTATTAGAACTCCATTAAACTGTAAGACTCTAAAAAATTCGCTTAATACATAGAGAGATTTGAAAAAACCAATATGTTCAATTAATTGAATTGCTTTAACTTCTTCACAAGAGTTATCGGAAAATGAGAGATTTATAGCAGACATTTGTTGATCTGCTAAGATATCTTCATATAAATCAATATTGTAATAATCTGGCTCATATCTTCTTCCAGAGCCCACATTTAACTTCATTTTTTATTTTTAAAATCATTTAATTTAACAGATGAATATAAGGTTCCGCTTGGATAAACAGATTTAGATCCAACAACTATAGCGACAACTATAACAACAGCTAATGAAGCTAAAAAAAATATCAATGAAAGTGTAAATAATATAGAACGATTGCCTGAAAATAAAAATGTTCGATTAATTTCACTTTTTTTTAATCCTAACTCTTTACCAATTCTATAAAATTGAGTTAATTCTTTGAACATGTTGTAAATTTCACCTCTTAAATATAGAATAATGCTATATGCTTTTTTATTATAATTACATATAAAAACATTTCTTTGGTATATTAATAGTCTAAGAGATTTTAAAGCTTTAAGGTGCACTTTTCGAACATTATGAAATATTCTTGAAATTAGGAAATTATTTTTAGCTTTTTTCCCTTAAAAGTTAAGTTGCACTTAATTTTAGTTATTTAGATGGCAAGCAATCTTAATTTCTTCATGATTGTATCTTTAATTTTCTCGATCCGTTGAAATGCTTCATTAGGTACAGTCTGGCTTATTCGCAAAATTGAGTTTATAAGGTCTGGTTCTAAAAGATCCTCAATCAATATTCCTCGCTCTATAAGGTTTTTACCCTCGTTATAGATTAAAAGTATAACTTTGATTATCCCTAATAATTTTTTAATACTTGTATAATTATCAGTGTCATCGAAAGCGTTTTGAATTAAGAATCCGTCTCTAATCATTTTTGCAATGAATAGAACTAACTGTTGAGATTCAGGTAAATTTTTTTCTCCAACCAATTGTAGAATATGTTTCAATTCTTGTTCTTGGGATAATATCTCATTTACTTGGTTTCTACATTGAGACCAATCAATATCTATCTCTGGCCAATCTATATCTCTCTCATACCACCATTCAGAAATGAATTGGGAATAATTTGAATATGAATTCAACCAAGTAATGGCAGGATAATGTTTTAGATAAGCAAGTTTAGGATCCAAAGCCCAAAAAACTTGAACTAAACGCTTAGTTGTTGCTGTTACTGGTTCGCTGAAATCCCCCGCAGGAGGAGAAATAGTGCCAATGATTGATATTGAACCAATTCTTTCATTTCCTAAATGATCTTTTCCTAAAGTTCTAACAACTCCTGCTCTTTCATAAAAACTAGATAGTTTAGATGGTAGATAAGCAGGATATCCTTCTTCTGCGGGCATTTCTTCTAATAATCCTGAAATTTCTCTCAAAGATTCAGCCCATCTTGATATACTATCAGCTAGAACTGCAACATCATATCCCATATCTCGATAATATTCTGCAATCGTTACTCCAGAAAATAAGCTAGCCTCCCGAGCAGATACAGGCATATTAGATGTATTAGCTATAAGTATAACTCTATCTAATAATGTTTCTCCGCTTTGGGGGTCTCTAATTTCTGAAAATTGTTTCAAAATATTAGCAATTTCATTTCCAGGTTCACCACACCCAATAAATACAATTAAATCAGCATTACACCATTTAGCGAGTAATTGCTGAATCACAGTTTTTCCTGTGCCAAAACCGCCCGGAATCGCAACTGTTCCTCCTTTTGCTATCGGAAATAATAAGTCTATAACCCTTATTCCCGTGATCAATGGCTCACGAGGATCTTCTTTTCTCATATAAGGGCGCTTTTTTGTTATTGGCCATTTTTGCAGCATTGAGAAAGATTTTTCTATACTATTTTTTTTTATTAGAAAAATCTCATCTGTGATTGTATAATCTCCTTCTTGAGCAATAAAGGATATTTCTCCATTGATAAATGGAGGGACCATTATTTTATGTTCAAAAAATGTAGTTTCTTGTATAGTACCAATAATATCTCCTGCATTGACGTTATCATTATTTTTCCTTATTGGTACAAAATGCCATTTTTTACTTCTAGATAAAGAAGGATATTTTACTCCTCTCCCTAATCTTCCATTATTAAAATCTTCAAATACTTTTCCTAATGGTCTCTGTATCCCATCGAAAACGTTTGATAAAAGCCCTGGAGCTAATTCCATTGAAAGAGGTTCATTCAAACTAACAACTTCTTCATTTAACTGTAGGTTTATGGTATTTTCAAAACATTGACTAATTATATGATCTGAATAGATCTGAATTACTTCTCCCAGGATATTATATTTAGAGATATTAATTAGGTCGAAAAGATGGACATGATTTTCCAGACCTTTAATTTTGATAAGCGATCCATTAATTGCAGAAATATAGCCAATTTTTATTTCTGTTTCATTCATCTCTTTTTTTCAAGCATCCTATTTTTATTGGTATATTATATTTTCATTACAAAATGGACATTTTTTAACAAAATTCGGCACAATATTCCCACAATTTTTACATTTATTTATTAAAGGTTTACGGTATTCAAACTCTAGGTTGATAGGTTTAGAAATTTTAAGGTTAGGTTGTTTTAATTCCTTCTCTTCTAGAATTCGCTTTCTTTTTGTCTGTTCACTTAGTTTAGCTCTACTTTTTTTATCTGAAAACATCCTAGAATAAAGAGTTCGTTTGTTTCGTCTGAGAAATGGTCCGATAGTAGCTAAAATAATAAAGATGAGTAAAATTGAGATAATTAAAGGGTTAAAACCAAAATTGATTAGTAGATAAAATAGGTAAAGAAAAATAATTAAATAAAGCATTATCCAAATTAATTTCAAAATAACTTGTTTGCGTGATGGTTTATTTTTTTTGTCTTCTAGCGTCATAAATTGTAGATTTTAACATTTTTGCTTATTAAATATCATTTTATTTAAATTCTTTTGAGATATAACTCTTCGCTTTATCAATCTCATCCTTTACCGATTTAATTTCAATTTCTTTATCTATCTCTTCGGAAATTATATCTTTCTCAAGTTCTCTACTGAATATCATTACTGAATAATCAGCATCAAGATAGAAAGGGAAATACTCAATGCCAGAACCTTGAAAGAATTTAAAAAAGAACTCATAAAAATGTAACCTCATCGTGTTGATAAATACAAGTAATCCTTCTATGAGAATAACGATAATATTACCAAAGATTAAACCAACTATGTTAAGTATTTCAAAACCTATACCCTCTCCCTGAATCAGATTTCCCATTTCATTTATAGCATATAATAAAGCGACATGAGCAAGTGCTAGTGCTAGTAACCTAATATATGAAAGAACATTACTCATAACTGATAATAATGTATCAAATGTTTCAATTGATCCTTCACCTAATAATCCACCAAAAGATTCTTCCCGTAAATAGGATAATTTAAATACCTTCCCTAAGGGTTTTGAGAGTATCAGTAAAAGTCCTGGAATTAACACAAATAGTATAGGGTATGGAAAAGCTAACCATACATATATATCAAATCCATAAGTAAAAATTAGAACTGTTCCTCCGATCAAAAAGAAAATTTTCATTAATGAGTCGGTAAATGCTAAATATTTCCTATGTTGCTTCCAATAATTTAGAAATTGAATGATCCACCCCAAAATTATGTGAAAAATCCCAATTAATATGGAAAAATAAAATACAGATAAAATATTATTTAATGGATTATATAAAATGATATTTGTAAAAGGAATTTTAATTGGCTCAAGATTTAAAAGAACGATGCCAAATATTTCTATTTCTTGTTTTCCAAAAAATTCACCATATAAAAAACCAATAAAAAAAGCAGCCCATCCACAGAAAAAGATAATCCAAGAGAAGTTAGACATTTGTTTCTTTCGCTTTCTGAATACTAATGCTCCTATTAATCCACATATTATTAAAGTTAAGCCATGCCCAATATCTCCAAACATAATTCCAAATAATATAGGAAAAGTAAAAGCAATAATTGGCGTAGGATCTATTTCAGAATAAGTAGGAGTACCATACATTTTTGTGATTGCTTCGAAGGGTCTTACTAAAAAAAAGTTTTTCATAATTCTTGGAGTTTGATCCCTTAAATCTTCAACGCTATCAGATTCCTCACTTAATGACTTTATAGTTTCTGTTTTTACTTTTAATCTACTTTTTTTTTTTCTGATTGATTTTGAGGGATAAATTTCATAAATAGGACGCTTTTTAGATACATCAATCGAGTCAACTATTACGTTATCCTTAAATTTATTGAATAGGGTTTCTTGAATTTTATTCTTTTTTGATAAAGGAACAAAAAATTTGAGAATTGCCCTATTTGTTGAAGTTTTTTCAAATTGCTGATCTGCCCAATTATATTCTTCGATATTTTGAACGATTTCATTAATACCTGCAAATTTTAATAAATTATCCTTAGCGATTCTACTTTGCTCTTTGTTATACCTTAATAATAAGTCTTTGATAAAATTGATTTCCATATCAATCCTATTATAATTAATACCTGTATCAGTCATATATTTTTTTAAAATCGGGACTTGTTCTGAATGGATTAATCGAATTCTTCCATTAAATTCATCTTCTTTATCCTTAGGATATATTATATAAAAACCTATCCGATCATCTGGGATTTCAAATGTCTCATAGAAGTTTGGGAATTCAGAAAAAGCAAAAAGATTGTTTAAATTATCTAAATTTTTATAAAATGTTGTAAAAACTTTAAATTTAAAATAATTTAAATTCGTAACGTTATTTTTTGTTATATTTATTTTTTCAAGGTGTTTATAACAAGCTTTTATAGACTGTAAATTCTCTAGCTCAATATTTGCTTTAGCAATATAACTTTGTAATTCTGTTACCCGATTTATGAAAAAATCTATTTCTTCAAGAATATGATTAATTAATTCAGTAAAGTCTTGTGCTTTAAATTCAATTCTCTCAGATTTCTTAATTCGTAAATTTTCAATATCAGCTTCATTAATATCAAGTTTTTTAAATAATGTATTCAAATTCTTTCTTAAAAGTTTAATCTTCTCAACAACAGGCCTTTTATCTTCAATTTCTCCTTTGATTTTGGTTTTCTCTTTTTGTTTAATATGTACAGTATTTAAATTAGATATTTCTATTAAAAGTTGATCTTTATAATTATTGTTAATGTCCGCTTTCATTAAACAAAATTCATCTTTTTTTCCCATACCATCCACACCTAGATAATCTTTTCTTGTTTAATAATCAGGTCTTTGGTTTTTTTCAATCTTACATAATTTTCTCTTTCAATTTCTTCTAAAATTTCTTTTATTTGTTTAATAGTAGATTCTAATTTAGGGATTATAACATTTTTTAACCCATTTATTCTTCTATTAATTTTTTTAAAGTTTATTGTTACTTTTAATATTAAATCTTCGATTTCAGAAAATTCTTTAATTTTATTAAAGAATTCTTTCAGTTTTATGAGTAAATCATCAAGATAATGGCTTGTGTTTTCAAAAGTATATGCAGGAAGTTTCTCTTCTTGAAACAATTCATAATCTACTTGAGAGACAACAATTCCCATTTTTTTTACTGTTTGAATATTTATTCTCGGTTTATATTGGATTCTACTTAGTTTGCTAATTAAATTCACGCCGTTTTTGCCCATCTCTTCATAGGTTTGTGTCAAAAAGTTAAGAGACTCTTTGAATAATTTGAGAAGTTCTTTCCTATGAGTATTGTAATCCTTCCATAATTTTTTAATTTGAAAAATGAGCTGTTCACGTCTAAATTCCAAAAAATTTTGTCCTTTACCTGCGAATAATAATCTTTTCTGCAAATTAATCAAATTCGTTTTAGTTGGCTTTATTTCACGAAAACTTATAACTTACACCTTTGGTTTATAGTATTTATTAATAAAGTTCTGATGAATTCTAATTAATTGGTTTTTATTTAAGTTAGATAATGTGTCCCAAGCAATAGCTAGGGTTTGGTTAAATTCTCGATTTTCATTTAGTTTTTGATTTAGGAATTTTTGTTCAAAATCTTCTCCAAACTGTAATAAATTCTTTTGATCAATGTTTAAACCATCCTCTCCAACAATTGATATAAGGTCTTTAACTTCAAGATAATTGGAATATGAAGCTAATAATTGAGAACTAACATCAGCATGATCTTCCCTTGTTTTATCCTTACCAATAGCATCTTTCATCAATCTTGATATCGAAGCTAAAACTTCGAAAGGAGGATATACAGCTTTCTTATGTAAGCTACGACTAAGAACTAATTGTCCTTCAGTTATGTAACCAGTTGTGTCCGGTATTGGATGAGAAATATCATCATTTGGCATTGTTAAAATTGGGATTTGCGTTATTGTTCCCTTTTTCCCCTTAATCTTCCCTGTTCTCTCATAAATTGATGCAAAGTCCGAATAAATATATCCCGGATACCCTTTCCTACTTGGAATTTCTTCTTTAGCTGAACTAAGTTCTCTTAAGGCTTCTGCATAATTGGTCATATCAATTAATATTACTAAAACATGCATGTCCTTTTCAAAAGCATAATATTCAGCAGTGGTTAATGCGATTCTTGGTATAATTAATCTTTCGATTATTGGATCGTCTGCAAAATTTATGAAGGAAATGATATTTTGAAGTGTTCCACTCTCCTGAAAACGGTTTAAAAAATATATTGCTTCGTCTTGAATTATACCGATACCACAAAAAATTATTACAAAAGGCTCCTCTGAAGTAACTTTAGCTTGAGTTGCTATTTGAGCTGCCAATTTATTATGAGGTAATCCTTGCCCACTAAAAATCGGAAGTTTTTGACCCCTAATAAGGGTAAATAAGCCATCAATTACAGATATACCTGTTTGAATAATATCCTGGGGATATTCTCTAGCAAAGGGATTAATAGGAATTCCATTAATATCTCTTCGAACGTCAGTCAATATATCAGAATCCAGAACGTTTTTTGTTCTAATATCAATTGGGTTTCCAAGTGAGTTGAATGTCTGTCCAAACATATCTTTTGAGATATTAATCTTAAATGTGTCTTCTGTAAATATGATTTCTGCATTTTCTGAAGATAATCCAGAAGTATCTTCGAAAACTTCAACGACTATCATATCTTCACTCATTTTTACTATTTGCCCCGTTCTAATATTATTATCATCTGTTTTAATCTTAACAATTTCGCCATATTGAGCATCATGCTCATTTTTTAAAAACAAGAGTGGTCCTATTATTTGTTGAATCTTCTTATAAATTATACTCATTTTTTCTTATATACCCCATGAGTTAGTTTTAATGCTTCTATTTCACTTAGTAGTTTATTTTTAAGACTTTCTAATTTATGAAAATCTTCATTACGTATAGAGCGATTTATTCTTAAAACTGTATTTATAACAGTAAGTTCCTTAATATCGTCAATATAAAATCCTTGTTTAAGAAGTTCTTTGCTTTCTTTATATATTAAAAGAATTATTTTAATCATTCCAAGTAATTTTGTGATACTTGTATAACTATCAATGTCATCGAAAGCATTTTGAATTAAAAATCCATCTTTAATTAATTTAGCAATAAATATAGTTAATTGCTGATCTTCAGGTAAGTTTTCTACCCCTATCAATTGAGTAATATACTTTAACTCATTATCTTTAGATAAGATCTCATTTACTTGTCTACGGCAATCAAACCAATCAATATCAATCTCCACCCAATCAAAATCTCTTTCATACCACCACTCAGAAATGTATTCTGGATAATTTGAATATGAATCTAACCAGTTAATTGCGGGATAATGTTTAGAATATGCTAATCCGGCATCTAAAGCCCAAATACCTTGAACAAAGTTTTTAGTTGTAGCTGTAACAGGTTCACTAAAATCACCCGCAGGTGGAGAGACAGAACCAATAATTGTTAAAGAACCAATTCTTTCCTTTCCATCTAAATCAGTTCCTAATAATTCTACAATTCCAGCGCGTTCATAAAAGCTTGAAAGTCTGGAGGATAAGTATGCAGGATAACCCTCCTCTGCGGGCATTTCTTCTAATAATCCTGAAATTTCTCTTAAAGATTCAGCCCATCTTGATGTACTATCAGCTAGAACTGCAACATCGTATCCCATATCTCGAAAATATTCTGCGATAGTGACTCCTGAAAATATACTAGCTTCACGTGCAGAAACAGGCATATTTGATGTGTTTGCAATAAGAATTATACGTTCTAATAAAGGGCGTCCAGTTTGGGGATCAATTAATTCAGAAAATTGGTTTAAGACATCAGCTATCTCATTTCCACGCTCCCCACAACCAACGTATAGCACGACATTAGCATCACACCATTTCGCTAACGAATGTTGTATAACTGTTTTACCTGTTCCAAACCCTCCAGGAACCCCAATTGTACCACCCTTAGTTATTGGAAATAATAAATCTATAACTCGAATCCCCGTAATCAAAGGCTCTTGAGGCATATTTCTCCTCTTGAATGGCCTAGATTTAGTTACTGGCCATTTTTGTAGCATAGAAAACGATTTCTCTTTATTATTTATTTTTAAACGGTAAATTTCATCAATAATAGTATAATCCCCTTCCTCTACTAGAAATGACAATTCTCCAGAAATATTAGGAGGAACCATAATTTTATGCTCTATTAAAGCTGTTTCTTGCACTGTTCCTATTATATCCCCACTTGAAACTGTTTCCTTAAGTTTTCTCTGTGGAGCAAAATACCATTTCTTTTTTCGTGAAATTGGATTTATTTCTAGACCTCGTTGTAGTCCCCCTTCTTTAAAGGAATTAAAGGCTTTTTTTAATGGTCTTTGGATTCCATCAAAAACATTACCCAATAATCCAGGTGCTAACTCCATAGAGAGTGGTTCATTTAAACTAATTACTTCATCATTAATTCTTAAATTTACAGTACTTTCAAAACATTGAGCTACAATATGATCAGAATAAATTTGAATTACTTCTCCTAAAATATTATATTTTGTGACTTTAATCAGATCATGAAGTCTAATATGGCGTTCTAATCCTTTTATCTTTATTAAAGACCCCACTATTGTTGAAATGTATCCACGACTTTGATTATCTTTATATTTGGATTTGATCATATTGCTTGAGATATTCTATTATTTTTGTTTTTTGATTTTGAATAAAAGTATTGAAATCTTTATCAATTTCCTTAATTTCTGAGTCATTTACAATCTTTGAGACTTCTATTTGGATGAAAGAAGATTTTTTATTAATTAAGTTATCAATAGTATAATCATAGGATATTAATCCGCCACCCAATGAAATTTTAAAACCTCCAATAAAATCCATATTTTCTTTGTTTATTTCGACGGGATTTTTGAATAAATTTTGAATTTTTTCTGAGTTTTGAAGAAAATAACTATAATCTTTTGAATTAAGGATTAATTCTATTGCTTGAGGTTTATCAACAGTTTTTTTAATTTTCTTAATAATCTTTAATAAGAACTTAATGTAATTTGAATAATTATTTTTTATATTTACCTTAATATTATTAAATAGACTTGTTTTCAACTCTTTTATTAATTTATTTTTTAATTTCAAAAATTTTTCTTTTCCCTCTAAAAGTGTTGAAGATAAGGATTGATTTAAGAACTGATCAAAATTTTCTGTAAATTGTTCTTTGAGTCTTAGGGAACGTTCTTGACTTCTTTCTATATACCTCTTTTTTATTTCAGCTTTCTGAAATAATGTTTGGCGATTAAATTCGTCTATTTCTTTTTGAGCTTTCTCAATTAAATAAAGCCCTAGATCCCCAAACTGTTTTTTTAACTCTTTTTCTTCAGAAATTTTATATCAACTCCCTATGATATAACAACGTCTCCAATAGATTCTAATATTTTATTTATTACTTGTCCTTCTTCTTCAATGTGAGGATGGAAAATATCTGGAAGGATAAATATGAAGGGTATCCTATTATTAAGTTTAAAATTTATTATAAAATTTATAATATCGTCGGGTAAAGGTATTGCAATTATTATCATGCCTATTGAAGGCCTTTTTATTAACTCTTTAAATTCGATCATAAAATCATCTCCAGAATTAATTATTGTGCCTTCTATACCTAAAAGACCTAACATTACTACCAAATCTTCTTCTCCTAAAATATGAATTTTTTGATTGACCATTAGAAATCTAACCTTGCCTCAGATATAATTAATTTATTTAGATTTTGAATACTATTCTGAAATTGCTTTTCAATTTTTTTAATTGCTATATCCATCTTATCCCTAAAGATTTTAGTTTCAGAGCCCACATCTTTTGAGAGTGTAATTAAGGCATTATTTACAAGATCATTTTTCTTTCTTAGATAATCCTCAAATTCCTTTCTTTGGATCTCTCTGAACTGTTCTATATCATTTAAATTAACATTTTTCGCACTATTTATTAATTCTTCATATACGTTTTCGATATCTTTTATCCATTTAAAAATATCCATAGCTCAACAACCCGAATTATTGTCTCCTATTTTTACATTAATCTCTCATTTTAATAATTTGTATTTTTCATGCACAATTTTTACTAATTTTGGGAGAATGAATAAGCGAATTTCTTTATCTTTTTTTATTAGTATTTCCAAGATTTTAAATATCGCTTGATATTCAATATCCACTTTCTTAGTTTCTAACATTTTAAAATAATAATCTAAATATATTTTCTCTACTGACCAAATAAAATGTTCTTCATCAAGAGAAGAATGAGATAAACTTGATTTTAGTTCTTTTATATTAGTTAGAAATTTTTTAAAAACTACTATAAATTCATCTACATCGTTTGAAAACACTAAATCCTTCAGTTTTTTCTCATTCATAAATAAATAAGTTTTAACCAAAAACTGTAATAAAAGATTTTTATCAATATTATTTTTAATCCCTCTATATATAACATTCAAATTGTAAATTTCTGATACATAATTGATATAAGAAGAAATCATTGTTTTTTCTTTTTGAGTTAACAATCTCATCTCTTTTTTCAGATTTTCATAATATAATTGGTCTAAAAAGGCTTCTAACACGAATATTTCATTTGTTTTTTTAAAATAAAGAATTCCTTCTCTAATTACCTTATTATATAGGGTAGGTTTCATAAACAGTTGTATTGTTTCTAGAGATGTAATTTCAATCAACTCTGTCATAAAATTTGCATTATTTAGGTATTTCTCGACTAACATATTAACCATAGAATTTTTTTCATCAGTACTTATACCTAAAATTGTACCAAGGATAATGTGTTTTATATTCATTATTTCATATTTCAATAAATAGTTCCTCAAAAAGATTCTCATAGTTTTTGGAGATATATAGAGAATTTTCCCTATTAATTTTATATAAGTGTGAAAAAGAGCTTTCTCAATATCTTCAATTGTATAAGATTTAAAAGTGAGTCCAGGATAAAATACGCTTATATATTCAATAAATTGTTTAATCTCAGTAATTTCTTCTAACTTTTGCAGTGTTGTGTCATCCATTATTAATTGTTTTAAAAAACCAATTTTGATTAAAGAAAAAGCGTAAGATGGTACTTCGATAGCACTCGTAAAATTCACCAAAAATATAATATTTATAAATTAATAACGGTTACGGAGGTGCTGGGATATTAAACACCAATAGGATTGCTATGATCAAGCCATAAATCGCAATCGCTTCTCCTAATGCAACAATAACTACTACCTTTCCAAATGCGCCCTCCCTTTCTGAGATTGCTGAAATTGCAGCAGTCCCTACGGTTTTTATAACATGAGCTGCAGCTAATCCTGAGATTGAGATCGCTATAGCAGCAGAAATTGCTAATATAGCAGTCGTTGGAGAGTTATAATAGTCAAAATTTGTCTCTTGGGCGGTAACAAATCCTACAAGACCATTAATAGTTAAAAGAAATACCATAACTAATATAACTTGAACAAGAGCAAGATAAAAATAAAATTTTTGTTTACCGTTCATATACATTACATCTAAGTTTTTATTTAAAAAAATTATTCTTTTGAATGAGAATAATTAAAATTTGCGTATAAATCTTCTTATTCAAAACTGAGAGATTTAACAATTGATGAAAATATGTATATAATACAACTATTGAAGTATCATAGATTATATACTATACTTTTTCTATTAATTTCAAGAAAATTGAAGGTTAATGATATATAATAAAAACAGAGACTAGTGACGGGGTAATTTACAGCCCCAATTCACTGATAAAGTAAAACTCTTATGAGATCTGCAATATCGTGGATGCGGTCTGCAAGACTTTCCAGTAAATTTATACTATCTCTTAATCGTAAAAGGACTCTTATATCAATATCTTCATTAGAATATAAATGTTCAAGAAATTGCCTGTATATTAGATCAATTTCATTTTCAATCTCATGAATCGTTGTGGTATTCTTAAATACAACATCTGGTTTATCTCTTAAGCCTTTTATAGTTGATTTTAATACATCAGCCATCTCAATAGTTTTATTGATCAATTTCTCGTATCTCTTGACTATCTCTGGGTTATTTTTAGTATCCAGTTTAATGTTAGGCAACATATCTACAAATTCGAGAGGATAATTGATCAAATTATCCATTCGGAGGATTAAAGCAACGAAATCGTCTAATCCGGCGCCCGATTCAGAAAAGTTTTGAATTAACTGAATTTTAATGGCATCTGCATCTTCTTCATTTAATTGCATTTTAATCTTTTTCTTTTCCAGTGAGGGTTTATGTTTTTCATAATCTTCAACCCATCTATTATAAAAAACCCCCATATCGCTGAGAACAGAATATATAATTCTGGAGTGTTCTATTAGTATTGATATGATTTCTTCCTTATTTTTATTCATAAAAATCTCTTCAAATAATTTATTATAGTAAGGTTTGTAATCTCTGAAATGATATAAATTTTATGAATTACAGTAAACCTCCTTAAATTTATATAATACAAATTTATTTTATAGCATAAGAGAAAGAAAAAAATGTTAATTTCAATGTTACAATTTAAGATAAATGAATTTATTACCCTAAAACTTGAAGATAAGAAGACTAATCTTTATATAAATGGAGAATTGTTTGAGCAATGTTCATATATCTTACTAAATAAAAGAGCTGATAAATTAGAAGAGCTGCAAGCTATTGACTCTGTTGATGAATTAGCAGAATTATCTATAGATGAAATAGCGAAAACTCCTTCTCATATAAAAGAAGATGATTTTGAAATAGAAATATTAGACATTCCTGCTCATGTGAGATTCTTAGTCCACTGCTCAAATCTACAAGCATGGGCAGAGAATAATTATGACACTCGACTTCTTCATAGTAATCTTTCATTTCCTTTATTAAAAAAGCTTACTGAAGTCGGAGACACAAAAGCAAAACAAAAATTTAAAGAAGAAATAATTTTCCGATTTTTTAATGGTACTAAAAATATCCAGAAATATCTACTACAAGAGGGATATATGAAGTTGATCACTATTGATGAGAAATATATCCTATTCAAATTAGAGGAAGAGGAAAATGTGATTAGAGAATTAGAAAGGTTAACTGGAAAAGAATTCAATATAGACAATGAAGAATTTCTTTATTATCAAAGTCTTGTATTAAAAGAGGGGAAAGTAAAGGAACTAAATCTAGTAAGGTGTAATATAACAGAAATACCTAGAATAATTAAAAGACTAAAAAACTTAGAAGTATTGAGGATTTATAGTAATCAATTGAGACAGCTTCCTGATTGGATTGGAGAGATAAGTTCTCTGAAAATTCTTAAGATACATGAAGAACTAGAAGAATTACCTGATTCAATCGGACATCTAAAATCTCTAGAAATATTAGAATTGCATGACACTATGATCAAGACGCTACCTGAATCGTTTGGTAATCTCTATAAGCTTAGGAAATTAGACCTTAGTCATAATAAATTAAAAAATCTACCCGAATCATTTGGAAATTTAAAAGCACTTGAGCAATTGATTGTAGTTAATAATGAATTAGAAATTTTGCCAAAATCATTTGGAAACCTTACTTCATTGAAAGAATTAGAGTTAAGTGAGAATAAACTGATAACACTTCCAGATTCTTTTGGATACTTAAAGTCTCTTAGGGTAGTCGATCTATCTAATAATCAATTAAAGCAAATCCCAGAATTAATCGGAAATCTTAAATCAATAAAAACTATTACCTTGAACACAAATTTATTGGAATATATACCTAAATCAATAGGAAATCTTAAGACACTTATAAGCCTTGATTTAAGTAATAATAAGATAGCAAAACTCCCTTATTCTATTGGAGATCTAACT
>Ga0114922_10000635_pt1 | contig 33874 bp, 32 predicted proteins | sample AartaG_FD_100975 | JGI IMG/M metagenome (GOLD analysis project Ga0114922, IMG submission 100975) | Deep subsurface microbial communities from Aarhus Bay to uncover new lineages of life (NeLLi) - Aarhus_00045 metaG | ecosystem: Environmental > Aquatic > Marine > Oceanic > Sediment | place... | reverse complement strand
CCCATTTTAACGCTAAAATTTTCCTAAATTTTCACACTTTGAAACACTTTCAAACACTTATTCGAGCGCAATTTCACCCCTTTTTCTGAGTTTTTCCAAACTTTTCACACTTTGAAACACTTTTCAATACACCCGATCCCCGTCTTTCGCCCAAAAACCAGCTTACAAAAAATCCTTACTCTGATTGTAAACCCGTCTCTTCAATCGGCCCTGGTCGAACCCGGCCGCTAACCGCACTCCAGCAAAACGGTAGGGGGGCTAAGTCCTTGCAAATGGTAGACATAGGAACAAATACACAGCCGATGTCACCCACTGACAACAGCCCAGAATTGAATGAGCGATGCAGGGATCGAACCTGCGACCTGCTGATTAAGAGTCAGCTGCTCTACCGGCTGAGCTAATCGCCCATGTAATCAATACGCCACCGGGCCCGCAAGGATTCGAACCTGCGACCAATGGATTATGAGTCCTATCCATGCACTTAAACGGAACCCTTTCATTAGCAGATACTTATAGCATTACTTCTTTTTTGTCAAGGATTTTTTGTATACATCCATGCGCAACTGTACGAACAACAGAAATTGGGGTCTGACCATCTCACATTTGGGCACCCATGCGAAAAAGTGATGAAAAAAAGCGTCCGCGCAAATGTTGACTTTTTTGAGCAGACACGCGAGTGACCGCTTTTTTGACTTCATTAGTGCGGGTTGGCGATACTTGACTGTGGTTTTCTGTTCTCCTCGCAGAATTTGCGCATTAACGTCGCGGCTCTATTCATCCTCTCAGGTGAGCCGTCCATCTTCGCATGTGCATCGACCAATTCCAACAGGTCCGGCGCTGGCTTAACGTGGCCATAATGATGTGCAACGTTAACGATACCGGCATCAAGACCATACTCCATCGCCTTCGCTACATACGCCCTGCAGACGCCGATTCTTCGGCCCGGCAGATCACGAACGCAGTTGCTGACGCCAAGTGAGCAATGCACACCCTTCATGTTCGGGTCGCTTTTTATTTTCTTTATTGTCTCGAACGCCCGATAGGTATGGCCCGGCATGTTCGGTTCCATCGCCATATCTATCACCAGCGGAGATACTGTCGAGTCGAAGAATATTTCGCCCGGTTCAAAACTGTATTTTTTGACAGCCTCTTCGAAAATCTTTCTGGCCAGAGAATAAAGTTCCTCAACGGAGTCCAAGCCGCCTGTGCTAGTTTGGGGTTCTTTGCCGACCAACAGACCGACAAAAGCAAAGTCGAAATTCTTTTTCATCTGCAGAATATTATCCATCGTATAGACCTTGACGGAATTTAAAAGCGGCCGGGCAACCTGCTGGTCGCTATTGTACCACTCCTTCAAGCCCGCCTTCAAAACTTCGTCGTTACTGCTGTCAATACAAACCGGCACACCACCACCCCACCTGCGGACCATTTTGACGTACTCAAGCATCATGTCAATAGCAACCTGCTGGTCGCATTCGCCAAAGGCATCGAGGTTGACTGCGATATAATCGGCGCCCTCGGAGGCCTGAGACTCAATCAGGGCCTTGATATAATTCAACGGTTCGGATGGTTTCGAATAGGCATCGGGGCCAAGCTCAGCCAACTGTTTCATTATCCTGCCGGTCTTGGGAATCGAGGCGCGAATCGATTCGCCAGCTGAAATCAAGGAATTTTTCGCCGTATGGTCCTTCCCAAATAAATAGTTCAGGACTGATGCGGTGTGCTCGAGAGCGTGATTTCTTGGCTTACAGATTATGGCTCTCAGCCGCCGAGCGGTAAATCGGTTCGCCTATGCAGATGCGCTCCAGATTATTGCCGCAATAGCCGTCGACAGTAGAATCGCCACATGGAGCGTTGTCCATCCCCTTTTCGCAGCCGCCGATGGTGCACCAGCTGAAATTCTCAGGCAGGTAGCAATCACCGCACGCTTCACAGTCGAACATCAAATATTTAAGAGCCCTCTCGGAAGCGTTGAATAATTTATAAACAAAACCTTTGCCCTTTTCGGCTCCAAGGACAGCCATAGTCTTTTTGAACGCACGAAAGCCGCAGTGGTCCGGGTCCAGGACGGCACGGTGGAAGAAGTTAAAGAACCTTTGCCTGAGCTTCTTGCGGGGCTTGGACAACCGGATCCTTTTTCCCGCTTGGTCATAAAGATACCAAGTGTCTTTTGCGGGCCAGCAAAGATTGTCTTTGAACTGTTCCCAATCGGGACCGATTTCGGTTGCTCTGGTTAGTATCTTAGTGAACATTGAGAAATCGTGCACACCAGCGATATCGACGCCAGCCGCCCCCATGGCCCTGTACATCGCGACCTGCTGTGCGGCCCGCTCGATGTGGTCATCGACGGTTTCGGCATAAAGCTTTTCCAAGAGTTGGTCGCTAACAAAGCAACCCGGCAGTTTAATATCGTGCATTAGTCGTGGAGCAGGAACGGTTGTGCTTAAGAAAAAAACGTTTCCAATTACCGGGACGTGCAGATTATTTTCCTCAAGATATCTGAATAGCTCAAGAGATTTTTTCCAATCCCATCCGACCTGGGGTATGAGAAACTTGGCACCGCAAGCAATCTTCTTTTCCATCTTATAATACTGCTGCATCTGGGAGGCCTCTGTATACTTGAAAGGAGAAACAACGGCCCCAGCGAAGAACTGATGAACATTGTCCAATGTTTCAGGTCGGGCTTTTAGATACCGTTCTGAGTTCATCTTTTTGATCGTTTGCAAAAGACCGATTGACTCAAGCTCAAAGACCCCTTTGCCTTTTACTGGTTTGTCACCAGTTATTACCAAGACCGTTTCAACACCCATTGCGCCGAAACCCCCGAGGGAACTGACGAGCGCATCTCTATTTTGGTCCTTACAGCTAATATGCGGAATAAAATCCAAATCTCCCAGGAGACTATGAGCCTTAATGTGGCACAATACATTAGCGGTTTCAATATTTGGGGTCCCACCTGGATTGTGAGGACTTGTGATGCCGACAAAGTCAAGGCCGTCCGGTATAGGGCAAACAGATGCAGATTTATAGGCCTTAAGAAACTTTTCGATAGGGCCGAAACTAAACTGAGGACCACCCGTCAGTTCAACAATTAGAACAAACCTTGACCTGTCCTCTAATGCTTCTCTGAGTCGTTTTCGTTTCATGCTAAGATCTAGTCCTCCATAGAAGGTCACAGGCAGACCAGCTTTCTTCGTGAATTCTGAGCACGTCCTCGATAAGATATCTTTTCTGGAGCGTCATTTTTCTAACAAATCTCAGTAGAAAAGTTCTGTACTCAAATATCTCTCGCCGGTATCAGGCAATACGACAACGACAGTTTTGTCGGCGTTTGCTTTTCGCCTGGCTACCTTGACCGCCGCTACCGCGGCCGCGCCTGAGGATATACCTGCCAGAATACCTTCCTCTTTAGCCAGGCGTTTGGTCATGTTGAACGATTCTTTGTTTCCTACTTGAATGATTTCATCGACGACTTCCATATTCAAGACGTCTGGGACAAATCCTGCTCCGATTCCCTGAATCATATGCGGACAAGCTCTGCCACCGGAAAGCACCGGCGAGGCAGAGGGCTCAACGGCAACAATTTGGACAGAGGGCTTTCGTGATTTGAGCACCTCCCCAACGCCTGTAATCGTGCCGCCGGTCCCAACACCGGCAACGAAAATATCCACTGAGCCGTCTGTATCCTGCCAAACTTCTTCTGCAGTAGTTTCCCTGTGTATCTGGGGATTAGCGGAATTTTCGAACTGTTGCGGCATAAAGGCACCATTACTATTTTCGAGAATCTCTCTAGCCTTGTCCACCGCACCGGTCATACCTTCCTCGGCAGGTGTAAGCACAAGCTCTGCACCAAGTAGTTCCAGTATCTTTCGTCGCTCGACTGTCATTGACTCGGGCATAGTAAGTACCAGCTTATAACCCCTCGCCGCTGCGACCCACGCAAGGGCGATGCCGGTGTTGCCGCTGGTCGGCTCGACGATGGTCATTCCGGGTTTGAGTTTGCCCTGACGTTCTGCATCCAATACCATGCTTACGCCAATGCGGTCCTTGACGTTGCTGGCAGGATTGAAAAATTCCAGCTTGGCTGCTACCTTGGCTTTGCAGTCTTTGGCTATTTTGTTCAACCAGACCATTGGTGTTTTACCGATAAGTTCTGTCATATCCTTTGCTATCTTCATTCTCAAAACCTTCTAATTAATAATGAACGACTATTTTTTTCGGCGTACTTTTACGCAAAAGTGATCCCCGACGTTTTCTACTTCCATTACTTCCTGACCCTGTTCGGTGAAACTTTCAGGCACATTCCTAATGGGCTCGCCTTCATCAAGCAATATTTCGAGGAGCTCTCCAGCAGAGATTTTCTCGAGTTCAAGCTTGGCCTTGACAAAGTTCAGCGGACATGCAACGCCCCGCAGGTCAATAACATGATTTTTCGTGTCGGTCTTGTCAATGTTGGTTTTCCGTGCGAGCGGTTCGATTTTGAACTTTAGGTTGGCATCTAGTGACAGGAAAAGTTCTTCTACCCGACTTACCAAGCCCTGGACCTGGGGCAGCAAATCATCAATCGCAGCTTTATCTCCCATTCGCCAGTCAATTGCATCATCAAGCAGTTGTTGTGCTTGAGGCCTGACCCAGCCCGGCTCGATAAGATGTTGCTTAAATGCAACGAAAATTTCTCGGTCCTTTTTTGGTTCGAGGCCGAATAGGATTAGTAAGGCCCTTGTGGCTGCGATAATAGCTTTATACAAGTTACCATTTTTCTCAGAAGCTTGCTGAGTTTCAGCTGCAACTTTAATTGCTTCTTTTGCCTCGTCGATGTCCACCTTTACGACATCCATTACACCCGCACCACATTCACCGGGTCCTCTGCCGGCCAGTGAAAACGGCTCACTGGTACCAAAATCAGAGTAGTAATCCTCTGGTAAGTCCGAAGAGATGTCGGCATATTGCGCCACGAGGTCGGCTGTGCGCTCTCTGTCGACAGAGCCAGAGGCAAGAAGCTCAACCGCCAACTGCGGGATGCGTTTGGCGGGCACGGCGCCAAACTTGCGGGCTAAATTTGTAGCACCCTCGGAGATATTGACGCCGGCAAGAACATCATAGAAGGGCATAAGTCTTCCTTTGACGCGTTTGGCTTTTCCCTCGAATCCAAGATGTGCGATGTAGTGGTTGCCGCAGGAATTCGGGCAGCCACTGATCCTGACGGCCATGCCGTGATTTTCGACGGATATATTTTCTTTGTGGAACTCCTTGGATATTGCATCAGCCAGATTGCGTGACAGACACAGGCCGAGTTTGCAAGTGGCCGCCCCGGTACATGCAACAATCTTGGGGCAGCCGTTGCCGAGTACGTCTATGCTCAGGTTTTTCAACGCCTCAAGTGCGCTTTCGATATTCTTTCCCGGAACAGAGGTAATCAGCAAATCCTGCAGTTGTGTGGTCCTGACCAAGCCACAGCCATATTTCTCTGCAATCTGCCCGACCTTTACAAGATCATCACCCGATATGTGACCAAGATTGAGCCGAAGGCTTATTGTAAACAGCCCCTTTGTCTTCTCGACCAACACGTTTGGGGCAAAAGATAACTGATTATGACCGGTCTGCGTAGCGGACTTGAACACTTCCAATCTGGATGCGACCTCCTCAATATCGGGAATTTCGCCTTCCAGAGGCCGGTCGCAAAGCTCGGATCGCTCTTTCTTATATAACTTAACAAATTGCTGTTCCCCGAGCCTCTTTAGCACATATCGCAGTCTCGCCTTGTGTTTATTCGCCCTGTCACCGTGCTTGTCGAAAAGTCTTTTGACAGCCTCAGCCACCTCAAAAATTTCCTTGTCCTCGATAAAATCCTCGATTTTCATACCAACGCTCGGATTCGGCCCGAGCCCTCCACCAGCATAGACTGAAAAGCCTTTATTGCCATTTTTCTGATGAGCGAAAAAGCCAAGGTCGGCTACCGAAGCAAAGGCACAGTCATCTGAGCAGCCTGAAAAAACTATTTTGTATTTTCGAGGCAGATTGTAAGAACTTTTGAATTGCAGGAGATATTCGGCGGCAGCGATGGCATAAGGCGCAACATCAAATTTCTCCTTTGGGCAGACACCGGCACGCGGACATGCTGTAATATTGCGTACAGTGTTGCCACCACCTCCGCGAGGTGAAAGCCCTACTTCAAGTAGCCCTTCAAGAACATCAGGTGTATTTTCTATATTGACTTCATGAATCTGGATATCCTGCCTTGTTGTAACATGGACAATTCCATTGCCGTAAGTTTTACTCAGTTGTGCGATTCGTTCCAGCTGATAAGGCAATACCAGTCCAGCACCAATGCGTATACGAACCATATAGCTGCCGGCGGCACGCTGCTCATAAATACCCATAGGGACACGGTACGCTCGGAACGCAACCGGTGAAGTCTGGCCCTGGAGAAATTTTTCGACCTGGCCGCGATAGGTTAAAGTATCTTCTTTGACACTTTCCGGGATACGTAATAGAGGCTGTTTTATCTTATGTGTCTTCATATAAACATCATTCATCTCACAGTAATGGTCTTCTACTCGGATTACCGTACAGGTAAACAATGGTTAGATTGGGAGAGCGTGAAATACTACCCGGGTTTATACCGGGTTGGCCTTCGGGAACAGGAACACCTAAGTCTGAGAAATACGCTTGCCACGCACAAAGAATGTCCTCTGTATCAGGGTCCTTAAATGTCATTGGCTGTAGTTTAAATACCGGCTTATCATTATTGGCACGAAGGAATATCTCATAAATGAGCTCTGAACAATAATAAGCATCATTGCCAATAATAAATGCTTTATCATAAGCTTTGCCCTTCAAAGCAAAAGCCTCATTAACTGCACAGTGTATAAGACGATGATGGGGCTCCTTCAGGCGTCCCACTAGAACTTTAGGACGGCCTCTGGCATCAAGACTTCGGTTAAGGAAGGTCTCTAACGGTGTAAGCTCCACACCGCTTGAGACAGCTTCAATCACAGCAGGATTGCCGATGTTGTCTTCTGTGACAATGCCGACATGTGAAAAATTCATTCCCTGATAGCCCGTCGTGACTTTTTCTATAGCATCACACAAGGGGCCGCTGTCGAGGTCCTGGAAAAGCAAATCTCCTTGTTGAGGCGTAAAACCGTTTCCTTCGGCCACGGTGCTGTAGCTGCATCCGTTAGCCATAAAATGTGCAGCAAGAAACAATATAATAGCTTTCTTTGTCATCTAGTTTTCACTTCTGTTTTGGTTTGAAGTACCGGCATCTTCCTCCATCCCATTTAGAAGGGTCTTCAGCGTCGGCTGCAGCAGTCTGTCTTTGACAGTTATTCCAGTCATATCCGTCGATTTTGCGGCTGGAAGTTCCGAAGTACGAACACTGCGAACAGACCTGTGCTCTGCCGCCGACCCAAGCCTTTGCTTCAATCAGATTTCTGGTTATAAATCATCCCCGCTTCCTGTTCAATTCTTACAGGAACTGGCGTTACAACACTATCTTCTATAGTAAATCCTTTGACCTCCGGATTTTTGGGGTCTTGCAAAGAAAGGATAACATACGTGACGTCTGGCGTAAGTGCCAGACGGATGTCTTCCGCAGAAGGCCGAGCTTGTGTCGCAGGATGGCTGTGGTATATAGCCTGCATTTCAAGGCTGGCCAAGCGAATATCCTTTGCCACTGCGAACTGTTCTTTTGGCTCCATCATAAAGTGCTCATTGCTGTTGTCTGCGTTGGTCATTTCATATAATTTCTCGACTCTGTTGTTTTTGCCGGCGAGGATGCCGCAGGCCTCAACAGGGGCCTGGGCCTTGGCCTGCGCCACCATCTTTTCGAATATGTCGCTGGGAATACTTAATACAGCCATCTCAACTGGTTTTCAAATCACACACCGGCTGGGCTTGGTCTATCAACTCGGTTATCTGCGGGTTGTTGCCGCATAGTGGACAGTTCGGACTACGCTTGAGTCTGATTTTGCGAAAATCCATTGTCAATGCGTTATAAGTCAGCAATTCATTTGTCAACAAATCACCAATCCCCAGCAAGTACTTTATTGCTTCGGCTGCCTGAAGACAGCCAATGACACCTGCTAGTGCCCCAAGCACACCCGCCTGTGAACATGACGGCACCACCCCCTCAGGTGGTGGTGCGCGAAAGATGCAACGATAACAGGTGGTTTCGCCGGGCAATACCGTTATCAGTTGCCCGTCAAATCTGAGAATCCCCGCATGTGAAAATGGTATTTTTTCGAAATAACAGGCGTCGTTGATAAGAAACTTAGCCGGGAAATTATCCGTGCCGTCGATAACAAAATCGTGATATCGTATGAGCTCCGCTATATTTTCGGCAGTTGCTCTGGTTTTGTAGGTTCGGACAGTAACATCGGGATTAATTGCCTGTATCTTGGACTTGGCGGAATCAACTTTTTCAGTGCCGAGGTCGGTAGTATGATGAATAATCTGCCTCTGCAGGTTGGTCAGGTCAACGCTGTCACTGTCGATAATGCCGGGTGTTCCGACTCCGGCCGCAGCCAGGTATAATGCAGCGGGCGCACCCAAACCGCCGGCACCGACAATCAAGACCTTCGACGAAAGCAACTTTTCCTGCCCGGCGCCACCAATCTCCTGTAGGATTATTTGTCGACTGTAGCGTTCTATTTGTTGCTCAGTTAGTTCCAATTTCCACCTCCCATAAAATAGAGAAACTCCACCTTGTCATCATCTTTAAGTGTCGTTTGCTCAAACTCAGTCCTTCTTAAAATCTGACCATTAAGTTCGACGGATACCATATCCGGCATTTTCACTTTTTGCTCAATCAAAAGCTCATTTACTGTCAAGCCGTCGCCGCAATCTACCTGCTCACCGTTCACTACTATTTTCATTTTTCCACCTCAAAAGCCTTTTCTATCGCCTGTTCAACATCGCTCTTGATGTCCTCGAAATCTTCAATACCTACCGAAACCCTTACCATATCTTTTGTGACCCCCATTTGTTTTTGCTGTTCGAGTGAAAACTCATGAAAGATGGTGGACGAAGGATGTATCACCAAAGTCTTCGCATCACCGAGGTTTACCAGGTTTTTCGCCAGTTTTACTGAATCAATGAACCTAAAGGCCTTGTCTTTGTCATCAAGACCGAATGTCAACAATCCGCCGGCACGGCCGCCGAATAACTCAGCTATCCTGCTGTGGAATTTGCTGCTTTCCAGGCCGGGATAGTTTACCCAGCACACTTTCGGATGGTTCTGCAGATATTGCGCCAATTTCTCGGCGTTTTCACAGTGTTTTGTCATTCTGCCGGAAAGTGTTTCCAGGCCCTGCAGCATCAGAAAGGAATTCATCGGCGCAGGACAGCCGCCCAGATCACGATAAATCAAGTTCCGCAAATGGGCCAGAAAGGCTAACTGGCCTGCCTTTTTAGACAATTGTTTTACGTCTTCAAATGGCCCGTTTGCCCAATCATAGTTTCCGGTATCGATTATTGCTCCGCCGATTGCGGTTCCGTGGCCGTTAATAAACTTTGATGTCGAATGAACAACGATATCAGCCCCGAACTCTTTGGGCCTGATAAGGAATGGTGTAGTAAGGGTATTGTCAACAATTAGCGGCATGTTGAATCCATTAGCAATTCCAGCAACAGCAGGTATGTTGGGCACGTCCATTCGAGGATTACCGATTGTCTCAACGAAAATCAATTTTGTCTTATCATTTATGGCCTTGGCGAATTCTGCCGTGTCGGCAGCATCAACTAAATTAGTTTTTATGCCGAACCGTCCCAGCGTATTCTCGAACAAAGACACAGTGCCGCCGAATATGCCCGCAGCAGCAATTATCTCATCGCCCGTTTTTACCAGGCCTATGACTACCGATGCTATTGCCGCCATCCCGCTGGAAGTGGCAATGCAGCCGATTCCGCCTTCAAGTTCCGTGAGCCTTGCTTCGAGAGCAGTAGTGGTGGGATTTGCAATTCGCGTGTAAATATACCCGGGCGCTCTGCCATCGAAGACATCCGCAAGCTCCTGTGCGGTCTTATAGGCGTACGAAACCGTTTGATGAATTGGTACTGCGGTGGCACCGCTTTCCCTATCGCCTTCGAAGCCGCCATGTATAGCCAACGTATCAGTTTTCATTATAGTTTCCCCGTTGACAATAAAGAACAGATTACTTGCTATATCTGGTAGTCAAGTAAAGGTTTTGTGTGAATACCACACTCGCCGCCACACTTACTTGTCCCAATCCATCTTCCGGCCCGTTCATCGGCTCCCTGGGCTATCCTTGTGCACGGCCAGCAGCCGAGAGACCTGTATCCTTTGTTGTACAATGGGTTGACTGGCACCCTGTTTAACGCCAGATACTGCCATACCTCGCGCTCGTACCAAATCAGTATGGGGTTAAGCTTAATAAGGCCCTCGTCACGCTCCTCAATCTCTTTGAAATTCGTGCGTGTCCGGCCCTCGGTGCAGCGAAGCCCCGTAACCCAGCAACCCACATTCATCTGTTTGACAGCCTGCCTTGTCGGTTTGACTTTAAGAATTTCGCAGCATCGGTCGGGGTCAGTCTCATAAAGCTTATCTGGAATTTCCTCATCATTGCTAAAGACGCTTAATTCAGGGTGCCTTGCGACTTCCTCAGCCATAAACTGTTTGGTCTCCGGCGGTTTGAATCTTGTCGTTACGATGAAACCACGAATCTCGGGGCTTACCCTCTTGGCAAGGTGCCAGACTGCGCTGGAGTCTTTGCCAAGACTGTTGGCGACTACGAGCCCGTCACCGAACTCCTTGTAGGCCTGGTCAATCAGCTCCAGAGAACGCTCGACCTTCTCGGCAAAATTCAGTTTTTCGACGAGCTCTGCGACATTTTCAGTAACTTCTTTTATCAACATGCCTCTGAGTCTCCTTGCAACTAAAGTAGTGCGAATTGTCTATATTTGATATTCCGGCGCCTTTAATCTCCCGAAGCTGAGGCGATTCCACAGGCGTTCATGGAAGTAGAACGCGCCAATCTTAACTATGGTATCCAACAGGCCAATCCCGGCGGACAACTTGAAGTTGCCGGTAATAATCCAGGCCACTGCAAAAGTAACCACTGTTCCACCCGCACGCCACGTTAAGGCCTTGGCTATACTTCTATAATGCGCTTCCATTATTCTTTAGATCCCATTAGGAACCAATCCTACCGATTTAGTAGGACATTGATTAAAAATATTATTTCTGTTCCGTGTCTATATTGAGTAATTGGGCACACTTGCTGTTTTTTTCGCCTTTTCATATTCAATAAGCTCGGCGAACGTAGTATTGTCACAAACCTTGGATATCGCCGTGTTGACATTCTCCCACAGCTGGTTAAATGCGTAATCTCCATAGAAAGACTCCCTCTCGTCGGACCCTCTATCGTCATTGGCGGTCATAGAAAACGGTCCCTGGATGTACCGTATAACCTGTCCTACCGTCAGATCTTCGGGTGCTTGTGCCAACATATAGCCGCCTTCACTGCCCCGCCGCGAGTCAACAAAACCAGCGTGTCTGAGTTGGTTTAAGATCACTTCTAAAAAGCGAGGGGGTATGTTTTGAGCACCAGCGATTTCCTGTATCTTGACCGGCTGGTCGGTTTTTCGCAATCCAAGCTCAAAAACCGCCCTTAGAGCGTATTGGCACCTTTTTGAGATTTTCATGTTGCTAATCCATCTTAACTATATCAATCGACATACTAATATACGTCATAATCGTGTCGTGGTCAATATTTTCTTAAAAAAATTCAAAAAATTGAAAAAAAGTGAGAATAATCCGTTGAAAGAGGGTAAAAACCTTCATAAAACGTGGGAGCTAAGGCTAAAAAGTGGCCCTTAGCCAAGTTTCCTCAAATTTGCTGAAGACAGAAACAGAACACCTTAATGGTATTCCTTATCGTTTATTTACGAATTGGCATTTTTCGCCCTTGGTCTCGTCATCATCATTTACCCTAATAAGGGCAGTAAATTCAAGCTGGCAAACCAGATATTGAAGTGCTGTTTTCAGACACCTACGGCGGCATCGAGGCGGAAAAACTCCAACATTTGTTCCAGCCGTTCTTCACCATGGAACCAGACGCCAAGAAAACAGGCTTAAGCCTGGCTATAGCAAAACAAATCATATGTGGGCATGGGGGAGAAATAACTGCCGAGAGCCAACTTGGCCGGGGTACCACATTTCATGTGAAACTGCCGGTGGAACAGGTGCTCTAAACGTCGGCCATCGTACAGCTTTTTGGTGCCCTGATGTTACAAATCATTTCGCCTGCCTCTTAATTGCTGCAGAATTTCCCTTCCTCCCGCTTCGAGCAATTCATTCGCCAACTCTCTTGCGCAGCTTTTAACCACCTCGAGGCAAGTGGTTTTCGAACGCCTGACATATTTCTCGCCTTTAATGTCAGCTATCATCGCATCAATTTCAAGCTGCTCTTCGGCAATTCTTGCGTATACTCCCAGCGGTATGCTGCAGCCACCCTGCATACTTGCAAGAACCAACCTCTCGGCTTCAGTTGCGATTCGAGTGGGCTTATCGTCGAGTTGGCAGACGAACTCGATGAGCTCGGTGTCTTCCGCGCGAACTTGTACAGCCAAAGCCCCTTGGCCGGGTGCGGTTATGAATTGTTCGGGTGCAAGGACGGAGGAGATTTTGTCCGCGAGACCGAGCCTGTTGAGGCCGGCGCAGGCAACGATGGCTGCATCAACCTCGCCTTCGGTAACCTTGCGAACCCGCGTTTCGACGTTGCCCCTCAGTGGAACGCATTTAAGGTCATTTCTGAAGCGGCACAGTTGGGCGATACGTCTAAGGCTTGATGTTCCAACGGTCGCCCCGGCTGGTAGGTCCTTGATAGAGGCTGCCGGTCCTGATGCAACTAATGCGTCAGCGACTGCTTCTCTTTTCGGTATGGCGGCAACGACCAGCCCTGGTGTGTCGGCCGTGGGGAGATCCTTCAGGCTGTGCACAGCTAAGTCTGCTCTGCCATCCGAAAGTGCCTTTTCAACTTCAGAAGTGAAGAAGCCAACAGATTCGGATTTATAAAGAAAGTTGGATTTGTCCCGGTCCCCTTTGGTGGATATTTCTACAATCGATATTTCTATGTCATCAGATAGCTTTTCGAGCGCTTCTTTGATAATGTTGACTTGTGCCAGAGCAAGCTTACTGGCTCTGCTTGCAATCCTGATATGTCTCATTTGAGCCCTTTAAAAAGCCGCTTTACAAGCTATTTTTAGCGTTTCTACATCATTACTGCGGGAGATTCAAGCGTTTCTTCCAACTTGTCCGGCTCGGAGCTTAAATAAAGCGGCCTTACAAGGCTGACTTGTAGTAAGGAGCCGAATTTAGTATGATGTTGTATGAACAGGGCGTTTTTGCCATTATTGAGAAAACATTGAAGTATTGTATGACTCGATGAGTCCGCTCAATATGGTGAGGTGTCATGACTCTCCAACTACTGCATCTTGGCTACTGAACTGGAACTGAAAAAGGTTTAGCCAATGTATGTTACGCAGTCCGCAACAATAAATAACAAGGGAGAAAGGTAGAGATGCTTGCACTTCCAGGACCGGAGATGGCCATATTTGTATTGGTTATAATGTTGTGCATCGCAGCGGCGGTAGTGGGCGTTGCTCAACTGCTGGCGGCAGGTGAGAGATACAGGCGCTTACTTATGCCTCTTGTCTGCCTGGCGATAGTGCTGGAGACGGTCATACTTATTTTTAGAGCGGTTGCAATAGAGGGCGTACCGCTGACGGGGCTTTTCGAGTCCATGATTATTCTTACTATTGTGTTTGGGCTGATATACCTTTTTTTCAGTATTGCAATCGAGCAGGTTTGGTTTGGTTCTGTGATGGCATGGGTCATCCTGGCAATGATTCTGATGGCCGGTACCGTTGCTGAGCCTGCCTCGGAAGCTCACGCAGTGGCTGCTACACCATGGGCGATTGCTCACGGAATTGCGATGATTCTCGGCGGGGCATCGGTGACATTTGCGACAGCAAGTGCGTTTCTTTATTTGCTCGGCGTGCACGGGCTCAAACATAAGAAGGTGGTGCAGGTTCTTGGCAGAGTACCCAACATTGAGAAACTCCAGCGTTTGAACCTTTTTGGAATAAGGGCTGGTTTCGTGCTGATTACGATCGGGCTGATAAGCGGGCTTGGCCTTGCTTCGCTGCGGCTGGCGATGCTGGGGATAAATATCGTCGAGTGGCTGACAGACGGAAAGGTCATCTGTATCGTTGCGGCATGGGTTCTGTTGGCGATAGTGTTGTTATTACACCACCTGCTTTTACTGAAAGCCAGGGCCAGAGCTTACGTTACGATAGCGGTCTTTATTCTGGTTTTGTTTGCGTTTTTGGTGGTGACTATTTTAGGTGCGACCAAGCACGATTTTGCATATTACGACCCTCCGGTCGCTTCGGTGGCGAGACAAGTTTAGATATGAAGATTATAGTTGTAGGACTCAATCACAAAACCGCCCCGGTGGCCATTCGCGAGAAACTGGCGTTTGACGTCACCAAGACAATGGTGGCGCTTAGGCAGCTGAAAAACAGGTTCAGCCAGCCGGCCGAGTTTGTGCTGCTGTCCACATGCAATCGTGTTGAGTTGTACAGTGCTGCGAGCACCGACTCAGGGGTCACCCATAAGAAGCTGACAGAGTTCCTCTCGGAGTTTCACGGGATTGAGCCGGATGATTTCAGGGATTTCCTTTATATTTACCGCGATGAGGATGCGGTAAGGCATATGTTGACCGTTGCGTCCAGCCTGGACAGCATGGTGGTGGGTGAGGGACAAATACTGGGGCAGGTCAAGGAGAGTTACAAACTCGCCTGTGCGGCAAGAAGCACGGGAAAGGTCTTGAATCGGCTTTTCCATTGTGGTTTCACCGCTGCAAAGAAGGTGCATACAAATACATCAATCGCAGGTGGACGAGTCAGCGTTGCCGGGGTTGCTGTGGAGTTGGCGACGCAGCTTTTTGCCGACACCTCATCGGCAAATATAGTCGTGATAGGGGCTGGCGAGATGGGCGAATTGCTGGTCCAGCATCTTCTACATGAAGGATGCAGGAACATAACAGTTGTTAACCGTTCTTTTGACCGCGGTCGTAATATGGCGGATAAGTATGGAATCGCAGTCCAGAAGTGGGACCAACTCAATGACCAACTAATCAATGCCGATATCGCAATAGCTTCGGCGACGGTGCAGGATTATCTTTTCAGCAAGGACGCGTTCAGGGAAATAGCCGACCGCAGGCGAAAAGGTTCACTTCTGATTATCGATATTGCGGTGCCGCGCAACATCGAACCGGCTGTGAATGAGATAGAAAACGTGTACCTTTACAGCATTGACGAGCTCTCAGTCGTGGCCGAACAAAATCGCAAGACCCGTGAAGCGGACATGTCAAAAGGCATGCAGTTTGTCTACGAAAGCGCTGCCGAATTTGTGGATTGGTTCAAGGCCAGGGACATAGGGCCCCTGATAGGCCAGATGAGGGAGAGGTTTACACAGATTAGCCGGGAGGAACTGGAGCGGTTTTTTGTGGGGCCAAGACAGGAGGCTTCATGCAAGGAAGTAATGGAGCCCATGGTTAAGCGCATCGTCAACCGGCTTTTGCACTGTGTTATTAAGAATGTCAACGTTGTGGCCAAAGAGCATGGTCCGTCCGAGGCTGCGAAAATGGTCGACGGCATAGTCCAACACGCGGATGAGATAATATCCGGGCAGGATAATGAGCAGGAGGAAGAGTTGTGAAAAAGGCTGGGCGGTCAAAGCAGGTTCTGAGGCTTTTATTCTGGGAGAGCACAATAAGATGCAACCTGGCATGTGCACACTGCCGACGTTTGGAATCCGATGAGGCAGCGGTCAGGGACCTGTCGACGGTCCAGGCAACGGACCTGATAGAGCAATTGGCGGAGTTGGGCAGTGGTCAACCTATGATGCCTGTGCTGGTCTTTTCAGGGGGTGAGCCGTTGTGCCGTGAAGACATTTTTGAGTTAGTGAAGCATGCAAAGTCGCTGCAGATTACTCCGGCCCTCGCAACCAATGGAACGCTGATAGATTCAGCAATAGCGCAGGAGATAGTTGACAGTGGGATTGTTAGGGTCGCAGTGAGTTTGGATGGGGCCACTGCCGAGGTCCATGATAAGCTCCGGCAGCAGGAGGGGTCTTTTGAACGGGCACTGGAAGGCATCGGTCATCTCCGTGACGGCAATGTACCTTTTCAGATAAATATTACTTTAACAAGGTACAATGCCGAGCAGTTAGAGGACGTCTACGAGCTTGCCGAATCACTCGGTGCGGTAGCTGTTCACATATTTATGCTGGTTCCCGTTGGCTGCGGTCAGGTTCTTGCTGAGACTGATATGCTCTCTCCACAGCAGTATGAGGAAAAGCTGCTCCAGATTAGCAAGCTGGACGGCCGTGGCCGGTTACAGGTCAAGGTCACCTGTGGGCCTCATTATGAGCGCGTGAGAAGACAGCAGGGCCTGCACGAGGCTCGAATGACCAAGGCTAAGGCCGGCGATGATGTGCCCGGCCGAGGCGGTTACAGAGGCCCCTCGAAAGGCTGTCTTGCGGGTCTTGGGGTGCTGTTCGTAGGCCATCAGGGAGACGTATTTCCCTGTGGATATCTGCCTGTAAGGTGCGGTAATGTGTTGGAAGAGAGCCTATCGCAGATATGGTATCACAGCAGAGACCTTGCGGCAATGCGTGACACCGGCGGCCTTGAGGGCAAGTGCGGCGTTTGCGGTTATCGGCAGGTTTGCGGCGGGTGCAGGGGAAGGGCGTATGCTGCAACGGGCAACTATATGGCTGAAGAGCCTTTTTGTGCGTACGTGCCGCCCGAGGCAGTGCGTTAGTATTGACAGGAATTTGTGATTTTACAGAGTAAGCGATGATAAATATAAGCAAACTATATTGTGGCGAGGTTACGCCGGGGGATTGGCTTCGTTACGGCAAGAAAGGTTCTGGCGAGCGTGCCGGCGAAATCGTGCCCAAAAAGGCCTCTGAGAGACGGCCTATTGTTGTATGGAATATCACGCGAGCATGTAATTTGAAGTGTGTTCATTGTTATAACGATAGCGGAGCTGATAAGGCTGCTAATGAGTTGACAACAGATGAGGCGAAGGCTGTGCTGGATGACCTGGCCCAGTTTGGTGTGCCTTCGGCATTGTTTTCGGGCGGTGAGCCGTTGATGCGAAAGGATTTGTTCGAGCTGATTGGATATGCGGTTGGGCTTGGATTGCGTGCGGTTATCTCGACGAATGGCACACTTATAGACGTTGATACTGCGAGGAAAATCAGGCAAGAAGGGATTTCGTATGTTGGCATAAGTCTTGACGGAATAGGTGAGGTTAACGATAAATTCAGGGGTGTGGTTGGTGCGTTTGACAGGGCCGTAAAGGGCATAAGAAATTGCCGGGATGCCGGTGTACGAGTAGGCCTGCGGTTGACGCTGACGCGGAGGAACGTTCAGGATTTGGATCGATTGTTTGAGTTTTTTGCAGCGGAGAGTATTGAGCGGGCATGCTTTTACCATCTCGTGCCGAGCGGCCGGGGTGAGGAGATTGCAGATGAAGACCTCACTCATGCCCAGAGCAGGGCGGCGGTTGATATGATTCTAGCCAAGACCAGACAGTATAAAGAAGCAGGCAGAAAGACAGATATATTGACGGTAGACAACCATGTCGATGGAGTTTACCTGTACCTTAAGTTGCTGGAGGAAGACCCTGAGCGGGCGTCTGATGTTTGGAAACTGCTTAGCTGGAATGGCGGCGGGCTGTACAGCAGCGGTGTCGGAATCGGGTGTGTAGACTTTAACGGCAAAGTACACCCTGACCAGTTTTGGTGGCACTACGACCTGGGAGATGTGCGCAAAAGGCCTTTTAGCCAGATTTGGACCGATCCTGATGAGCCGTTGTTGAAGGGCCTGAGGGACCGCAGGGCGTATGTAAAGGGCCGATGTCGTTTATGCAAGTTTTTTAGTGTGTGCGGGGGGAGTTTGCGAGTGCGGGCGGATTTGCATTTTAGTGATCCGTGGGCACCGGAGCCTGCCTGCTATCTGAGTGATGATCAAATCGGTCTAAACGAAGACAAGCAGGCAGAATTAGCGCATTGTGGCGAGGTTTTCCAGATGCCAGAATAGGTCTTGGTGTGAATTCTTGGGCTTTGCAAAAAGCCATATTAGGATACTGCCAGGTCAGACCGCGTAGGTATGTAGGCCCGAGAATAGCTTGGAGAGATTTACCCAGAGCAGTGTTATTATGATGACTGTCAGGCCTGCAATTGCCCAGGTGCTGTTGATACGCGGGTACTTTCGCCCGAACATATAGCGAAAATGGAAATATCCGACGTAGACCAGCCAGGATGCGAGAGACCAAAGTTCCTTGGGGTCCCAGCCCCAGTAATCACCCCACGCAAGTTTGCCCCAGCAACTGCCGAGGATAAGACCGAGTGTCAGTAATGGGAAGCCGACGCATATCATTTGGTATGTCGCCTGTTCGGGGCCCAGAAGGTCTCCGCCGGCATCAGGTGCTTTGCCGACAAGCTGTAAAATGCCGTGGAAGGCTGCTTTTGCCATGAGTATATACGAGAGCATGTAAACGGCGACGTGTGGAACGAAGAGCCAGCTTTGTAAAGCGGGGGGCAGTTTCTGCGGCTGGGCGTTGAAGATGAAGCCGGCGGGAATAAGTACTATCGCGCCTATTAGCATGTCGGCTGAATACCCGCCTACTCGCAAAAAGTGGCGGCAGAACACCGAGACCGGATAAATCATACCCAAGCACAGAAACACCTCAAACAGATTCTGCATTGGCACGTGGCGGACGTGGTACCAGCGATAACCGAAAGACAGAACTGCCGTCACAAAACCCAGCAGATACAGAAAGTGACCGGCCTTTGTTCGCCGGGCCGCGGTCAAGGTAAACGCAAGAAGATATGCGGCGATGGTAACGTAAATCAGTAAGCCTTGCGTTGTGTATTTGATTTCCATTCAATTACTCTTTCGTTGAATTTTTCTCAATATGGGCCTCAGCCAGAACTGCCAGAAGATACCGACGCAGAGCATCAGGTAGCCGAGGTAGACCATGTTGAGGCCCGTATCGGAGACAACCATAAGGACCGTATATTGGCTGGCCTGGTCGTCGTAAGAATGCTGGTAGAAATGGTACCCGCCGAAATGCACGGGATGGTTAACTTCAAGGCTTTCCTCAGTGAGGACTTTGCCGTCTTTGATGACTTGGATTTCGCTTATATAATCACTGATAATTCTGTGGTAGCTAAGCAGTAGTTTGTCTTCAGGATGGATATGCCCGGCAAAACGCTCAAAAACATATTTAGTGGTAACTGCTCCGTTGGGGTCCGTAATCTGAACCTCCAAAGCAGGATTGGAGCCTGGCTGTGGCGAATCGACGGCGATTCTCTGTGTGCCGTCGAAGGTTATTTTAAAATTCTTGAAGCGCTTGGTTACGATTATTGTGCCGAAGTCCGGACCCAAAGAATATTCAGTCCCGATTTCAACAGGTAACCGCCATCGCTGCTGGCCGCGGGTTTGGATAAGCAGATACCCAGGCTCGTAATGCTCTAAGCGAAAGTCTTTTAGTTTTATCGAGAACGGTAGTTCTTTAGTCTGTTCGTTGGCTTCTAACTTGACGTGTTTCTCGGAGGTTCCTTCAAAGATTATCATTTGGCCCTGTGGTATTTTGTCCAGTCCAACGAGCCTCTCTTGTAGACTGTGCCCTCTGTCTGAACCCCAGATTGAGCCTGCCAGAAGCAGGACGCAGCCTAAGTGCGTAAGTAGAAGGCCTGGAACACGCAGCAGGCGTCGGAACGCGGTGATGGCAAGTACCAAAAGGCAGATTAGGGCTAACCAATATATGCGCAATGGAATGGAGTTAAAGAAGCTTTTGGCGCGGGCGGCACCGAGAAACGCTCCGTAGATGGACAGGAAAATGAAGGATGTAATCAGCGCCAGAGCAGCCCACAATATGATGCGTCTGAGCTTGTTCATCACGTATCCTTAGAATTCAGAGATAGGCCAGATTGGTGGTTGGTGGCGTTTTTATTGTGATATCGCGATATTTGGGCATTGTTGTCAGCACGGAAATTAATTATGAGTGATTATGGCAGAAAGGAAGTTTTATGCAAGGGTTTTTGAGGTGCTTTGGTATGCACCTAGTACACAAGTACTCAAACTGGAAGCGTATTAGCGTGTTGAAGAAATTTGAGTAGGGGGGTATCTGCAAGAAGACAAGGTATGCCAGGCAGACAAGTTATTATACGACACACACTTAAAAATGGGCCCGGAAGGATTCGAACCTTCGACCAATGGATTATGAGTCCACTGCTCTAACCGCTGAGCTACGGGCCCTGCAAAAGCCGCAAATGCACGCTACTGTCGTCCGGTTACTTTATATGGCACAGACGCGAATATTGCAAGAGAATTAAGCCCAAGACTTGATGTTTCGCAGCTGAGAGGGGAGGGTGGTAAGCAGGATAAAAATACCGGTTAACTCTACAATGGTAGGGGGCCGGCGTTGTTTGCGGGTGACAGCAGTCTGCAAGAAGCCGCTATATACCGCGCCTGGCCAGGAAAAGGGAGCACAGTTATTGTTGACAGTCGGCTGCTTAGCCGCTTTAATCAGATACGGTTTACATAGGAGAGTTGAGAGTGCCAGGCAAGAAAGTAGCTATTATGGTCGATGAAATGTACCAGGTCCTCGAGGTCTGGTACCCTTACTACCGACTGGTAGAAGGGGGGGTAGAGGTCGATTTCATTGCAGCCGAGGCAAATGAGCAGTATCATTCGAAAGAAGGCTACCCGTGCGTTTCAGGAGTTTCGGTCAAGGAGGCCAACGCGGACGATTACGATTGCATGGTTGTGCCGGGTGGTTTCGCGCCCGATTTTATGAGAAGAAGTGCAGATGTTATAAAGTTTGCAAACGACATGGTAAATAAAGGTAAAGTCATAGCGGCCATTTGTCACGGCGGATGGCTATTGTGTAGCACAAACGTTTACAAAGGCAAAAAGGCAACTTGCTTTATGGCAATCAAAGACGACATCAAAAACGCCGGGGCAGAATATATAGACGCCGAGTGCGTTGTGGACGGCAATTTGATTACGTCACGCAAGCCGGACGATTTGCCGGCGTTTTGCAAAGCAATTTTAAAGGCCCTGGCCAAGTAGCTTACAAAAAACAGGAGTAATTTCTTATGAATCCAGTAAAGTCAGAAAAAGAGCAGGAAAAAACGCCTGTGGTACTGGTCGTTGATGACAATCAGCAAAATCTCGAACTGCTGCAGGCATATCTTGAGGATATGAAGTGTGAGACGATCCCCGCATACGACGGGCAGGAGGCACTGGAGGTCATAAGCAGGGGGGCACCTGACCTGATTTTGCTGGATATTATGATGCCTAAAATGAGCGGATTTGAGGTCTGCAAGAGAATAAAGAACGACCCGAAGACCAGCGACATTCCGGTGATAATGGTGACCGCGCTTAACGAATTCGGCGACATCGAGCGGGGCATCGATTCCGGCACGGACGATTTTATAAGCAAGCCGGTCAACAAGCTTGAGCTGTTAACGCGGGTCAAAACCATGCTGAAGTTAAAGCACCTAAGTGACAAGCTGCAACGAACGCTTGCCTACCTGAGCGAGGTGGAAAAACAGGCACAGACGACAAAAGCAGAGTAGCAGAGGACTAGGGCAGGTAAGCGACCCACTTTGATAAGGGGGCAAAATAGGATGAAAAGGAAATATCTTGTATTACTTTTGCTCGGCGTTCTTATCTGCCTATCAATTGGCTACTTGGTCTTCGCCAAGTGCCTGATAGAGGGTAAACGAGCCCAAGCCTACGGGACCGTTTCGGCGGTCAATGCGGCACTGCTGACAGAACTGGACGAGGATAATACCAAGGTAATAAAGTTTTTCGCTTCCGGCGATGGGCAGTGGCAATTTCTCACACCAGGACAGTACGACAGCCTGATCGGCGAACTTGCCAAGACACACAATCTCGACCCTTCTCCAAAACTTTTGGAAGCTCTAACTGATCTCTGGGGAAATCGCCTGCTGATTTGCTATCGTAAATTGCCCAGTGGCTCTTACGATACGATTGTGGTTTCGAAAGGACCTGATGGTGCTTACGGCACTAAAGATGACGTGGCAAACCCTGGCGGCTTCAATGCGGGAAAACGACTGCCCGCTCTCCCCGAAAATCGCAATTAAAATGAGTTTGAATTTGTTGATCTTGCGGCTTTTGCCAGCCCGTGTGCCTTGGTAAAGCCGGCAGGGGGGTCGGACCTATAATTAAGTGGCCGTTAAAATGCGCTCAAATACCTAAGCCACCAAAGTCCGGAAACCTGTCTTTAGAACCCTAACAATCCCTACATCACACACAACCACCCCCTATGCCGAGAAAAACGGATATTCGGGCAACAGGTCAGGCAAACACCAATTAACAGCGGTGTGTGTATTGCCGATAGTGTTTATAAAGCCTGAGGGATGTACGAGCGGGAAGGAGGAGCACAAAGACCCAGAGCATAGGGACGGATTTCCCAACTTTTTTGGCTAGGTGCGTATGAGTAAACTGTTGGAGATTCTCGGTAGGGGGATGACGGTCGATACGGCCGAGCTGATATGGGACTGGCTCAATGCCGCCGTATTTTGTGAAAACCAAAGTGAAGCCGCACAAACACATCAGCTGGATAAGGTCATTGAGCTGATGGCCGCCAGAAAGGTCGACGCAGCCGAGGAGCAGCTCAGGCTGCACCTATTTGAAAACCCCTCCTGCACACGCGGGCGGTTGGCGGCGGTGGCAATAGCCCTGCATGAGAACCAGTTAGACAAGGCAATCGAAGAACTAAACTCAGTCTACATGCGGCAGCCCAATAATACGCTGGCGCTTTATGCCCTTGGGCACTGCTATGAGCGGCTCGGCCACGAGAGCCAGGCGGTCGAATTCTATCAGGATTGTCTGAAGTTCAAAAACTACCTGCAGCTTCCCAGACAGCGCCTCGCCGCTATCTACTTCAAGAACCGGCAGCTGGAAAAGACGATAACGGAATATGAGCTTTTAAAAAGTGAATACCCTGATGATATGTCGATGCTTGTGACACTTGGCCATTTGCATATTGCAGCCGCCAGGTATGCAGATGCCATTCAAACATTCAACATAGCAATTTTGATACATCCGGACAATTTCAGCACCGAAGACGACTGCATAGACCAGCTCATTCGAGACGAGCAATTCGAAGAGGCACTGGAGCAGCTTGGGGATCTATTGCAAAGTGCGCCCCAGAGGGCAGACCTGATGATGAAGCGCGGCGATATTCTCGGAATGTTAGGTGCGACGGCCGAGGCAATTTGCCATTACCAGGAGGCCATACGTCTTAGGCCGGAATTCCTAGAAGCCACTATAAAGCTCGGAACACAGTATTTGCAGGCGAACCAGGTGCTACTCGCCGCTCAACAATTCAACAGGGCGGTCGAGATAAACGACCGAATAGTCGACGCCTACGTCGGCCTTGCAACCGCCGAAAAATTAGCCGACCATCTCCCAGAGGCGTTGGCGATATTGTCTCTGGCCGCGGCAATTCAACCCAACAGTTCCCTGCTGCTCGGCGAAACGGCCACTCTGCAACTGCAGCCGGATTTTGGCTCAAATCCACCGTCTCAGGGTGAAGAGCAGCCGCGCGGCCTAATTGAAGCGGTGATTGAGGCACATTGGCGGCAAATCGCTGAGCAGCCCCAAAACCCGGACCTCCACCATAGACTGGGCGTTCTGCTAATGAGCCAAGGGAGAATGGCCGAGGCCATCACGGCATTCCACCAGGCTCTGGAGATAAATCCGACATACAGCAGGGCAAGGAGCAAATTAGCTGTATGCCTGCTTGAAACCAACCGAAAAGACGATGCACTTGAACAACTTACTGGCCATGAGTGCCTTGACAAGGACACGCTCGAACTGCACTATAAAACGGCCTTGCTTTACTCTGACAGCATCAAGTTTGCATCTTCGCTGATTGACCTCCAGCACTTGATGGAGAACAACTTCGCCTGCGCCGATACAACCGTTAATATCTCGGTCGTTCTGCAAAATCTGGGCCTCTTAGACAGAGTAACCACCATGTGGGACAATCTTTGCGACACCACCAGTCACGCGCGGGGCGCCAACCAGTTTTGAGCCGGCGAAAAATCGCCAAAACCAAAAAGAGATGGAAACCCGCCTTTGACTTAAGAGCTAAGCCCAATGAAACATAACATATATTATGGGACGTTGGATATTTGGCGATAATCAAAACCGCTACCGCTTCACGAAAAAAGATTCCTAACTGATTAGCCCCGACCCTTGGTTCGTGTGAGGATCAAAGTCCGATGAGATGTTCGCCCGGGGGACGCATTGAAACAGGCTTGCCTAATATTTCATAGTGGAGAATCGCAATTCTTAGGGCATCAGGGTTGTCCAAGGCAAGGAACGGTTCCTCGATAATGACCGCCTTTTTTTCTTTCTTTTCCGCTGCAAGACCGAGCTGGCCGATGTCCAGTTGCCCAAGAGTTTTCTTCGGAAGTTCCCGAAGGCCCTCGAACTTGCTTTGCACTGACGGGAATGCGGGCAACGCCTCTGCCATGCCTGGCGGTTTAACGGCCTTAGGTGGAACGGCTGGCTTTCTGGGTACGGGTTTTCGCATAACGGGCCGGGGACGGGCGACCGGTCTGTGCGGCCGCTGCGGGTAGGCAGGCTTCTTAACGGTCGCAGGCGGCGGGGTCTTCTTTACGGCCTGACGCAGAGGCGCCCTTTCAACCGGCTTGACGCCCTGCCGCTCCTTGGCTTGTTTTTCCTTGGCCGACTTGTTTGCCTTTGCCTTTAACACACTGCCTATGGCATAGAAGGCCGCAATCGCCACAAAGAACAGTATGTTCATCCACTCACCTGTGTCGCGAGCAGCTAAAATTACGTGTCCCCAAAGACAGTTCATATGCTATCCCCTCGCCCATCTTTCATATTGGGCGGTTTTTCTTCTGCGTGTCTCTGTGCCTTAATCGGCTTGTACCTGTTAACTATGATTCGGGCTTCTTGCCCTTGGCGATGGAGTCACGCATTGAGGTATCAGCGCTTATATTTTTCAGGCGGTAATAATCCATTATACCGAGATTGCCCTTCTGGAAGGCCTCGGCAATAGCCAGCGGCACCTTTGCCTCATTTTCCACCACGAGGGCCTTCATTTCCTGCTCTCGCGCGACGGCCATTGCGCGGCGTTTTTCGGCCTCCGCCTTTGCCCTTCGCATATCGGCCTCGGCCTGGGCAGCCTGGAGCTGGGCCCCGACGTTCTCACCCACATCAACGTCGGCAATATCAATGGATAAAATCTCAAAAGCCGTCCCCGCATCAAGTCCTTTTGTCAAAACCGACTTGGAGATATCATCGGGATTTTCCAGGACGGATTTGTATGTTATGGCGCTGCCGATAGTGGTGACAATACCCTCGCCGACACGGGCGATAATTGTTTCCTGGGTCGCGCCGCCAATCAGTCGCTCAATATTTGCTCGGACTGTTACGCGGGCCTTTGCCTTCAACTGAATACCATCCTGGGCAACGGCGTCGATAGTGCCTCTGCTCTTTTCCGGGTCGGGGCAGTCTATTACCTTGGGGTTGACGCTTGTCTGGACCGCGTCGAGGATGTCCCGGCCAGCCAAATCGATCGCGGTAGCTGTTTTCAGGCTCAAATCGATGTTTGCTCTGTTGGCAGCGACCAATGCGCGTACGACATTGGGGACCCGCCCCCCTGCCAGGTAGTGGCTTTCCAAATCCCGGGTAGTCAGTGTCAGGCCAGCCTGGATGGCCGTTATTTTGCTGAGGACTATGGTCCTGGTGTCGACCCTCCTGAGCCACATACCAATAAGCTCGGAGAATTTTACATCTGCACGGGATAGTCTGGCCTGCAGCCACAATCTGAAAAACTTCAAGAACAGCAGAAAGAACACCACCACTACAAGTACAAGGATGACCACAACCGCCGTTGTGATAACTTGTACAGGCTTGGCCGCCGCCAGAACTATGTTTGTTAAGTTATACATATTTATTCCCTTTCATTAGCTTTGGTCTATTACACGAACAGTCAGTCGTCTATGTTCTACATCGATAACCTTGACCTTTTTGTCCTTATCGACATAACCACCTTCGGCTACACATTCAACCCTTTGTCCTGAAAAGTCGCACATTCCAACCGGCCGCAGCGGAGTAAGGACCACGCCCTCGGCGCCGAGCAGCCCTTTCAGTTCATCTGTATCGGGTATGGCATCGCCCTGCTGGCGTTTCGGCGGGGCCAGGATGACGCTTTTGCCAAAGCTGGTCTTCGGGAATATCTTATAAGCTACTACCAAAACCGATGGTATCATTACAACGGCAATGATGACACCCACCCAGCCGGCCGTACCGCTGTGACGAAAAAATATCGCTATCCCCCCTGCCAGACAGGCCAGCGAACACAAAGTTATTAAGCCGCCACTGGGTACGAATACCTCGGCTATTATCAAAACAGCAGATGCCAAATACAGAAAAACAGCGAATACAAGCCACCAGTCCATAAGCTCATCTCTACAGTTAACTTTTCGCGGGTCTCACTACAACTCTGTTGCCTTGAATCTCGATTATCTCAACCTTCGTTTCTTTGTCAAGAAATTCGGCTTCCGCCACCACATCGACTATCGCGTCGCCGAATCTCGCCTTTCCCGTGGGGCGCAGTGTGGAAATCACCTCACCAATGTCGCCGACATTTACACTTACAGTTTCACTTTCGGGCGGTACGGTCATACTTACTTCCATTTCCGTACCGAGTTTGGCCACCGTGGGGACAAGAATAAGGCCGCTGAGAAATTGCAGTTTAGGCAGATATTTTGTCAGGAGCCACGCCAAAATAACAAATCCCATAAAGCCAATTGACAGCCCCAGGACGCCACTTGTGAATAACTGCCAATCGAACTGGCTTTGCGGCCAGGGTAATTTATCCGGCGGGTTCTTTATGAGCATGCCGAACAAACCTGCTAATATGCACGCTATCCCCGTGACGCCCGCAATGCCGAAGCCCGGCAGTACGAAGATTTCAACCATCAGCAAAAGCATGCCCACGACAAACAGGGCGACCTCCACCCAGTTGGCCAATCCTACGAGGTATTTGCTGCCGATTATTACCGCAAAGCATATAACCGCAACAAGCCCGGGCAGGCCAAGGCCAGGTGTGTTAAATTCAATATAGACGCCCAGCATGGCAAGCATGACAAGTACGGCCATCACAGCAGGTGAATTCAGCCATCGGACCATCTCCTCCGACCAGTTTGTTTCAAGCATCATTGGCTCGCCCGCAAAGCTCACGCCGTCTCGCTCAGAGAGAAACTCAAGGGCCCCTGCCAACTCTTTAACTACTGCTCTGGCTATCCCATACTCAAAGGCCTGAGAGGCGGTCAGCGTCAAAAGCTCATCATCTTTGACAATTAACTGCTTATTATCAAGGTCGTATTCATTCGCGTCTTTGGGCAGAAATTCAGTCTCGAAGAATTCGTATTCATCCGTTTGTAGATTCTTGATGCGGTATACTTCAATCTGCATAGTGACCATGGCCTTGAGCAATGCCGCGGGGTAGCCGTTTGCCTCAGCAGCGCGCATAAAGGCAGCGCGGGTGAAGCTCTCGGTTTTTTCACGCTCGACACCTTCGAGTTTGGCGCCGATCGCAATCGGAGCGCAATCCCCTATCGTGGTATTTTCCAGCATTATAATGTCCTGACAGGAGACGCTTATCATTGCCCCGGCTGATATCGCCTCAGTGGTTATATAGGCCGCCGTCTTGGCCTTTTTGCCCACGTCAAGTATGAAGTACTTGGCTATGTCGTCGCCTGATTGAAGCAGTCCGCCGTACGTTTGGATTTCATAGATTAGGTATTGGGCCCCGCTATTGAGTGCCATCTCGGTCCGGCGGCGGATGGATTTGTAAAGCCCATCGTCAATCATACCCTTGCAGACAATCACCGCCGCCTTTGCAGTCCCTAAATCTTCCTGGGATATGTTCGGCTCGGCCCAAAGCTGGATTTGAGAGTTATTTACCTCAACTGCAAGCCCCCCCGCCACAAACCACAGCGAAAGTAAAATAATCACAAGTTTCCGTGGCATACTCTTCATAGAGGGAATTTTACACCTATATCAACAACTTCGCAATACGTCATTTATATATCAGAAAAAATTTTAGACCTGGTTTTTCCCACCCCCCTGCCGCTGAAAAGCTGCTGTGGACGTGACAAAGGCTCTTCTTATCTCAGACTACCCGCGCCCAGCTACCAAAACAGCCACTCCGCGATAAGGTAGAACAGTACGGTCAATCCCGCTGCCACCGGGATAGTAGCCATCCAGGAGGTAAAGATTGACCCGACTATTTTGCGGTTAATGGCTGTGATACCGCGGGCCAGTCCCACACCCAGAATTGCGCCCACAAGTACATGTGTCGTGGATACGGGCAAGCCCATCTTCGAGCAGGCCAGCACAGTCACCATACCACCTATGTTAGCGGCCGCACCGCGCGACGGTGTAATCTCCGTTACCTTGGTACCAACCAGGTGCATCACTCGGTAGCCGAAGGTGGCCAATCCGATAGCAATGCCGGAACCGCCGAGAACCAGAAGCCATATGCTCACCGAGACCTGCCCCGGCACCGAGTTGGTCTTGACGATTTCAGCTATCGCCGCCAGCGGCCCGATCGCGTTGGCTACATCGTTTGCCCCCTGGGCAAATGCCACTGTACACGCCGTTACAATAACAAGCAGCACGAAGACCTTCTCCACCTGAACAAGCTGCTGTTCCAGTGGTAACTCACTGTTGCACTTGCGATTGCCCCTGACAAGCAATGTGGAAATCCCAGCGGCGATAAGTCCCCCAAGGATACTAAGCACGATTGCCTTCGCCGCACTAAGATCCAGATGTATGTTTTTTAGTCCCTTGTAAATGATGGACAGAATTAGCACGGCAAAGGTGAAGAAAAAGCACACCGGTATCCCTTTCCGCGCCGCGATCGCCGGTTTTTCAACTGACAGAATATAACGGGATATCAATTTGAATATCAGGAAGGCCATTATGCCTCCTGCCAGCGGTGAGATGAACCAACTGGCAACAATCTGGGCCATCTTCGCCCAGTGGATATGCCCCAAACCAGCCTGAAGAATTCCAAAGCCGGTGACGCCTCCGACGATGGCATGCGTGGTCGAGACCGGCATGCCGAGATATGACGCAATATTCAGACACGCTGCTGCAGCCAAAAGTGCACAGAGCATTCCATGGGCGAGCATACGGGGGTCGTGTGTAAAGGCCTGCGTGTCTATTATCCCCTTGCGAACTGTATCGGTTACATGACTGCCGACCAGTACCGCCCCGAAGAAATTGCACAGCGCCGCCAAAAGTACCGCCCAAAAAACTGTCAAAGCTCTCGAACCGACCGCGCAAGCCATGGAGTTCGCCACGTCGTTGGCGCCGATATTCCAGGCCATGTAAAAACCAATTATAATTGCTATGACAACCAGGACTTCCATAGAAGCAGAGTTTCTTTGGCGAGCTTTATCCTTTCTTGCGAATAATCAGACGAAGGTACTTGGCGGTCTTTTCTGCGTTGTTTGAAACAGCGCTGAGCGTCCTGCAGTATTTGTCGAGGAAGATGATCGTGATAAGGTCGATTTTCTTCTCAAGACTGTAGAAGTGCCGGGCGAATTTCCTTTCAAGGCGGTCAGCCTGCCACTCTTCTTCTCCGATTCTTTCAATGGCCTTTAGCACGTTCTGTGCTTCCTGGCCGGTGAAAGCCGCCTCGGCAAGGGTCGACAGCTCACTCTCCAGCGCCAATAAGTGTTCGCTGACTGTGATGACCTGCGCCACGAAGGCCGTAAAGTCGGCTTTTAGCTCGTCGGGAAATTTGGTCTTGCGCAGCAGTAACACGACAGCAAAATCCTCTGCGGCATCCGCTATGTCATCCTGATAAGCCAGAAACCGACTTAATTCATGCTGACCCACCGAGAGAAAGTACAGCTTGGCAAGTTCATCACGAAGCCGGGTCTTGATTTCATCCGCCTCATGCTCGGTCTTCGACATCAAGTTGTGTAATTCCTCAATTTTCTCATAGTCCTCGGCCAGAAGTGCATCCGCCAGCGGACGCAGGAGTTCAACGCATTCGTGGACCTTTTTTGCGTGCTCGTGCAGTTGAACAAATGGTGACGGAGCGAAAAATTTGCCTAAAAGTGCCATTATTCTCTCCTTGAATTAACAGGGGTTAATATTAGCCAGAAGTATAAACAGCAAAGATTGGGCAGAGTAAAGCCGATTAGCCCCCCTGCCCTGCCGAATATCGTATCTGCAATCATAGCGACTCTTTAAAGGTAGACCCTGAAAAGCGAAATACTTATGATTGATTGATAGTTTTAGCGTCTTTAGCGCGATGGGTCAAGACTGTATTTGCCAGCAAATACAGTCTTGCCTTATTGAGTTTTGGCTCCAATACCGTTCCACTGCAGTCCTCCTATCACAGCCTGTGCGATATTGGTGAGGTGGTCGCCTATTTTCTCGATGTTATCAACTAAATCAATAAATATCAGGCCCGCCTCGGGAGAGCAGGCTCCTTTGGTCATGCGCTCAACGTGACTGCCGCGAAAATTCATCTGCATCTTGTTGAGAGTATCTTCGTTAATCAGGGCAGACTGCGCAGCCCCGATATCATCTTTCTCCAGAGAGGTTATGACATAATCAAACATTTGATTGACCTGCTCCTTCAATTGAGCGCTTTCAGTTTGGGCCGGATCGGTGAAGGACAGCTTCTGGTCGATTTTCCGCTCTGTAATTTCGACGATATTGACTGCGTGGTCGCTGACGCGTTCGAGGTCATTGACCGTGTGTAAAAGAACCGGCAGTTTTGCAGACAATTCGTCCGAGAGCTCCTTTCTTGAAAGCGCCGCAAGGTAGGACGTAATTTCATACTGGAAACTATCGACGGCGTCTTCTGTTTTCAGCGCTAACTGAAGCTTGCCTCTGTCATCCTGCTCCAGCGCTTCAATAGCGTAATTAACGGCGTCCTTGGCGGCCCTGCCCATCCGGATAATTTCGCGTCGGGCCTGGTCTATGGCGATTTCCGGTGTGTTAAGCAGATGCATCTCCAGGACGACCGGCTTTTCAATGGCATCTGCAGCCTTAGCGGGGACAATCTTGGTAACTATTGTCTCTAGCCACCCTACAAGGGGCAGAAACACTATCGTGTTAAATACGTTGAATGCGCTGTGGGCTACGGCTATGTGGACCATAATCGTGGTTTTTGTGAGCCTGAATGGTGTTATCCATTCGACGATATCGCCGAACCATCCTGTCCAGACCAATGGCAGCATATAAAGCACTCCGATAACGTTAAACAGCGTATGGCCTCGAGCTGTTCGTCGGGCGGCCAGGGATGTCCTAATCGACGCAATCTCAGCGGTAATTGTTGTTCCTATGTTATCGCCAAGTATAAATGGTATTACAATTCGCAATACTGTTGGCCAGTCGCCGCCAAATGCGCCGTTGAATGCGAGGATTTGGATCATCGCTATGGTTGCGGAACTGCTTTGCAGCAACATTGTTACGACGGTTCCGGCCAAGACGGCCAAAATAGGGTTGTGCCCCAGCCATATCAGAGCCTGCTGAACCTGTTGACTGTCCTGCAGCGGTCTAAAGCCTTCTTTCATAAAACTTATGCCGGTAAACAAGATACCGAAGCCGAGCAGCACAGAACCAAAGTGGCGGATTTTCTGTCTCTTGCCCATCACCTGTATCAAAAAGCCTATACCGATGGCCGGCAATGAATAATTCGTGATCTTGAATACTGCCAAGCCTGAGACAAGCCAGGCCGTAAAGGTCGTTCCCACATTTGCCCCCAGTACCACACATAAAGCCTGCTTTAGAGTCAACAGAGAAGCGTTGACAAAACCGACCGTCATGACCGTCGTTGCGGAGCTGGACTGTATCAAACATGTAGTCAGTGCACCCACTAACATCGCAATTACTCGACGTTTGGTAAGTGCTGTAAGTAGTTTTCGTATCCTCTGGCCCGCGACCTTTTTTAGGCTTTCCGACATCAGGCCCATGCCGAATAAAAACATGCCCAGCCCCCCTACCGTTCCGAAAATCATGTCCTTGATCATATATATTCCTTATAAGGACGTTAAGAAGTAAAAAACCACATTTGGCGCGGTATTTCTATCTGATTTCGCTTACCGAGTCAAGAGAAAAGTGTGCAAACTTACCGCGTAAGGCGAGCATGTTCCACAGTTTGCATTTTGACTTTTAACTTCTCACTTTCCTCTATGCCAGTTGCCGTAAAATCTCTACCCCCTGCTGGATTCTTTCATCACTGGTAGTGTAACTTATTCTAAAATGCGTGTCTTTTTCACTAAACACGCTGCCCGGTATAATAAGCACGCCTCTGGCAATCGCCTTTTCGACAAATTCGGTTGCTGAGGCCCCTGCCGGTGCTTTGACGAAGGCATAAAACGCTCCGGCCGGCTTGACCAGTTCAAACTTGTCCTTCAGCCCCTCATAAATAAGGTCCCTCTTTCTTCTGTAGGCAGCAACCAAATCGGTAACATCATAGTCCAGTGCTGCAATCGCCGCTTTTTGAAACGGCGTGGGTGCACAGACAAACGTATATTGCTGTATCTTGGTCATTTGCTCGATGAGCTCTCTGAGTGGCTCACCAGCGGCCGCGTAGGCGAGCCTCCATCCCGGCATGCCGTAAGATTTGCTGAAACCCCGCAGTAAAAGGGTTTTTTCGTAATATTTGGCTATACTGGCACAGGCGGCATCGTAGCAGAACCTCTCGTATATCTCGTCGGTCATGACCAATATGTCTTTTTCCGCGGCTATCCGGGCAAGAGTCTTAAGCCGCTCCTGGGAATATACGGCACCGGTTGGGTTGCACGGGGAATTGACTATAATCATTTTGGTCTTGTCGGTAACAGCAGCGGCGATTTTCTCGACCGGGAGCTCAAAATCGGGGTAGCTGTCCACAAAAACGCATTTTCCGCCTAACATATTTATTAGGTGCTTGTACATCACGAAATACGGGTCAGGTATGATTAGCTCGTCGGCGGGGTTTATAAGTGCCATAAATGCGAGTAAAAGGGCACCGCTGACGCCGCTGGTGACGATTGTGGTGGGTTGAGGCCAGCCGAATTCCTGCTTTACGCGTTCGGTGATTTTGGCCCTTAAAAGTTCATCTCCCTGTGTCTGGGAATACTTGTTACTCCCGGCCGTAATTGCACTTATGGCTTGTTGCTTGAGGGGTTCGGGGACGTCGAAGTCGGGCTGGCCGATGGAGAAATTGATGGGGTCTTTCAGGGTTGCGGCGAGGGCGAAGACTTTGCGGATGCCGGAGGAGTCGATTTTGGTTGTTCTATGTGCAAGTATATCCTTCATTTACGGCCATCTTAGGGAAATAAGCGAAATAATCAATCATAAATAATGGACTAAAAAAAGGGGTGGAGAGAAAGTTAAAAGTGAAAAGGCAAAAGGAATTGGACCTTTGATTTTGGGCGAAAAATGAGGGTGGGGAATTTGACTGGCGGGAGGTCGCCCTTGATTTTGGGCTAAAAATGGGGGTGGGGGGTGTTGGAAAAGTGTTTGAAAGTGTTAAAACTTTTGAAAAGTTTGGAAAAACATCAAAAAGGGTGTGATATTGCGCTGGAATAAGTTTGAAGAATTGGGAAAACATATGAAAATTTACGAAAATCATCGGCCGGACGATGCAAATTTTAGCGTTAAGATGAGGAGTTTAGATAAGATGGAGAATTGGGTGTCAAGAGGCGGAACTCAATATGCACTATTTGAACTAGTGT
>Ga0114922_10000634_pt1 | contig 33876 bp, 20 predicted proteins | sample AartaG_FD_100975 | JGI IMG/M metagenome (GOLD analysis project Ga0114922, IMG submission 100975) | Deep subsurface microbial communities from Aarhus Bay to uncover new lineages of life (NeLLi) - Aarhus_00045 metaG | ecosystem: Environmental > Aquatic > Marine > Oceanic > Sediment | place... | reverse complement strand
CAGCATGCCCCTACCCAGAGGCGACAATTCTTGGGCGGCATGCGGCAACACACCGATTCGATCAACTATGGTCATCGTGTTCCACGGACGCATGCGTCTTGGCGCAGGACGCTAAACAGATACCTCTTTTCAAAGAGTTTCCCTCCCACCATCATCGATCATTGTCGTCCGAATTCATCTTGACAAGGTTAGCTCCGGCGATATGATGAGATGGAGGAATCCTATCCACCGTTATGGCGCGCAAGTGCGCAGGGAGGCACAGCATGCGTCGTCGGACATGGCTAATCCTATCATTACTCGTTGCCGTCGCGATCGCGGCTCTGATCGCGGCGATCACCATCATTTCGCGCCCCGGGCCTGATTCCGCCGAGTGGTTGCTTGGGCGGGCTGTTGATGAAGCGTACGCGGCCGGTGCGCGCAAAGCCGGGGACATCCTGGCTGGCGTGGCTGAAGTTCAGGCGGGCGCGGGAGACATCTCTGCTGCCAGAAGGACCGCCAGAGACATGCGGCAGCCCGATCCCTCCATCCTCACCGACCTGCTGCGAAAGGCAAAGAGCCTCCTCGCCAGGGTCGGAATCGGCTCCGGTCCGGCACGGCGTATGAGGCTCTCGGGCGAGCAGTCCCAGGCGTACGCCAGCATTGTAAAAGCGCAGGCCGAAGCGGGCGACATAGCCGGAGCTAAAGACACCCTTGGAATGATGAAACGTAACGGTGCGCGTTACCCGGAGGCCCTGGCCCATATCGTCAGGGCACAGTGCCGGGCGGGTGATCTTGCCGCAGGCGAAGCCACTGCACGGCAAATCCTTGTCGGGGCGGAACGCAACTCGACCACCGGGGTGGCTATTCGGGCTATCGCCGGGGGATGGGCAAGAGCGAAAGGTCTGGAGAGCGCGAAAGCTGCCGCCGACCGCCTTCTGAAACTGCTGGTTTCCCCGGAGCAGACCGGAGAAACAGAGAAGGACGTGGGCTACTTCAACAATCACATTTACAAAGCGATCTCCCGGGCACTGGCGGAGTCGGGAGACATCGAGGGGGCAATCGCCATCGCCCGTGAGTTCGATCTGATGGCATATGCGGCCATCATCAACGCGCAGATAGAGGCCGGAGACCTTGAGGCCGCCAAGGCCACGGCACTCAGCATGACTCCAATGAACGGACGATTCTGGGCCTACGAGAAGGTGGCGTGTGCCCTGGCAAAAGCGGGCAGGGACGACGAAGCCCTTTCGCTTTGCGCGACGATCGATGGCATCGATTACGGAACGTCCGTTTATGCCGGGCTCTGCAAGGCCAGCACATCCGTCGGCGATCTCGACCGCGCCAGGACCCTCATAGAGAAAATGGCCTCGCCGTGGCCAAAGGCTATTGCTACCCGAGACATAGCGAAGGCCCAGTTGGCCGCCGGGGATATCGAAGGTGCGCACGCAACGATGGACCACTGCGTGGAAAACGTTGAGCCGGACCTATACGGGCATGATACGAGCATCCGACACGTGCTCAGTATTTACCTGTCAATTGCAGAGGCCTACGCGGCGGCCGGTGACGTCGACGGCCGGGAGAAATGTCTCCAAATGGCCAAGGACCTCACACAGGCCCTGAGAAATGCTGGTTCCCTTGCCGAGGCCCAGGCGAGAATGGGAGACTTGGCCGGCGCCGGCACCACGTTGGCCGGTCTGGGGCGCAACAGCATGTGGGAGATGTGTCGAGGGCTGAGGGACGCTGCAAAAAGCTATGCAAGAACCCGTTCCGGCCTCGATGCCCTCGTCCGTTGGATCCAGGCGCTGCCAACTCCGCAACAGCGCGCCTGGGCCTACCTCGGCGCGGGGCAAGGATTGATCGAAAAGAAAGCCGACACAGCACAGGAAGACTGACCATGCGACGTCGGAAGTGGCACAAGCGCGTGTTGATTCTCGCCGCGGCCCTCGGGGCTCTGATCGCGGCGATCACCATCATTTCGCGCCCCGGGCCCGATTCCCCCAAGTGGTGGCTGAGGCGGGCTGTTGTTGAAGCGCATGGCGTGAAGAGCGGCCGTCCGGACGCGAACCTGCTGCTGGCCGCTGTGAGGGCGCACGCGTCAATAGGCGATCTGGCCGGCGCCAGGAGAATAATCAGGGATATGGAAGCGCCGGGGTCTTCGCTGCTCCTTAGCCTGCGCAGAAAGGCCGCCCGTCTTCTTGCGAAGATCGGCATAGGTACCGGCCGCGTGACCCTTCCGAGGCGGTCGGTGTTTCTGGGTTACACCTGGCTTCCCGTTATCGAGGCGCAGGCCAAGGCGGGCGACATTGCCGGAGCAAAGAGGACGGCCGACGAGGCAAACCTCGACGGCTCGCAGCACTCGCATGCCTTGATGCACATCACCAAAGCGCAAGTAGCAGCGGGCGACATCGACGCCGCCGAACGCACCGCTGCAGCAATTCCATACGAGGAAGGAAATGACTGGCACAGGATACGCGCCATCACGGCTGTCGCCTGCGCTCGGGCAATCGCGGGCGACATACCCGCCGCGATAGCCCTTGCCAAGAGGGACCCCGAACCGACCCCGCAGGATGGCGGCAGATTCAGAATCTACACTTTCATCGTGAGAGCCCTTGCAGAGACAGGCAGGATCGAACAAGCAAAGTCCGTGGCTCGAGAGTTCCAGCCGAGAGCTCACTACGAGATTCTCACCGCGCAGATCAGCTCGGGGGATCTGAAGGGTGCCGAGGTGACTTTGAATGACATTCCTGTCGGAGGGCCTCAGTCCCGGGCCTGCCGTAAGATGGCCTATGCGCTGGCAAAGGCGGGGAAGGTTGCCGAAGCCCTTGCCCTTGCAGAGACCTCCGACGGCGCCCGTCACAAGGAGGGCGTTCTGCTTGGTGCCTGCACGGGCAGGGCTGCCTCCGGCGACCCTGGGGGGGCGATAGCCATGGTGCAAGAGTTCTTCCCGTGGAAGAAGGCGTTCGCCCCTTACGCTATAGCGAAGGAACTGTTTGAGGCCGGAGATATCGAAGGTGCCCGTGCTATGGTCGAGTATGGCGTCAGCCAGCGTGAGCGGGAGGGTCGGCGCGCCGCCTTCCAGTGGCGCGCCGCCTCCCAGTGGCGCGCCGACTTCGAATGGCGCGCCAACTTCCGCTCAACGGAGGTAATGTCAATCTGCTTGTCGCTGGCAGAGAGCTACCACGCAGCCGGTAACGCCGACGCCTATGCGAAATGGATTGAAGTGGCGAAGGGTATCACAAAGGATGGCAGCAGAGGCGATGTTACGCTGACTTATCCAGTTGCAGCGACCCAAGCAAAAACGGGAGACTTGACCGGCGCCGAAGCGACCGTGCCCGCCTTTATCCCCAGGGGCCGAGAAGACCTACGATTGCGGGGCCTGGGGCGCATTGCCAAGGGCTATGCGCAAGGCCACGACCAACTGAAGGAGCTACAGGATTTCATCAAGGCGCTGCCAACTCCGCAAGAGCGCGCCTGGGCGTATCTCGGCGCGGGGCAGGGATTGATCAAGAAGGCTGAGGAGCAATGAATTTGCAGCGCTCTTGCCTGCCTGGTAAAGAAGAAAATGCGCAGGGGAAACTTTTTGGAAAAAGTTCCCCCTGACCCCTTCAAGAACTTTTGGGCTTGCTCCGCCGGATGCGGATCCGACCCGCACCGGCCACAACCACATGAACCAGCCCGGGGCCCACATAGCTTCTTTTTGACTTGACTTGCAGGCTCGTTAGTGGTAAGATGGGGTTGTGGAAATCACGCGGGCGCCGGGCCGAAACAGCGATACGGAAGTTCGCCGCGCCGGTCCACAGCGCGGTTGCTTCGACGCCGCGGAGAGGCTCCCCGGATGATCGATGAAGAGCGAATTATCCCGGTGATGCCGGTCCGCAAGGCGGAGGACCCCATGAACCGGGAGGCCGGAAAAGGCCGGCAGGTCAGGCAGGCCTGTCTCTATTTATCCGAACATTCCCGCTGCCATTGAACCTCCGGCCGGACCCGACGGACAGGCAGTTTCTTGAAAGCGATCATCTCCGATATTCACAGCAACCTAGAAGCGCTCAAAGCAGTGCTCAAGGATATTGCCGAAAGGGGTATAACCGAGATTGTATGCCTCGGCGATATCGTGGGCTACGGCGCCAATCCCATCGAGTGCTTGGAACTTACCCAGACGCGTTGCTCCCTCATCATAAAGGGCAATCACGAAGAAGCGGCCCTGTCGGAGCCGTTGGATTTCAACTTCAAAGCGGCGGAGGCGATCAGATGGACACGCGAGCGCATAGAAAAATCGCCATCCGACCAGGTGAGGAAAAACCTCGATTTCTTTGAGAACCTGCCGGAGCAGGCCGACGACAACGGGATGCTCCTGGTCCACGGCACGCCGCGGCAGCCGACGAGAGACTATCTTTTCCCGTGGGAAATCCGTGACAAGGAGAAGTTTGCCGAGATCTTTGCGAAGGTCGATCAGTACTGCTTTGTGGGCCACTCCCACATTCCGGGAGTGTTCACCGAAAGCCGCACTTACGTGCACCCCTCCGACATGACGATGGAAGGGATTTACATTCTCGACGAACAGAAGGCAATCATAAATGTCGGGTCGGTCGGCCAGCCGCGAGACGGCGACCCCCGGGCATGCTATTGCACATTCGACGGCGACTCCGTCGTGTTTCGCAGAGTGAACTACGACTACGAAGTCACAAAGAAGAGAATATACGCGAACGAACGTCTGGACAACTCTCTCGGCGACAGGCTAGCCGAGGGACGCTGAGCCGCTTGGCTCGCATCGGTGCGATCAAAGCTTGTGATCCAAGTACAGCAGTTTCCATCGGGATACTGAAGGGTGGCAGCCGTGTACAGCGAAGCTTCGGCACGAAAAGACCTGGTCTATTACGGCAGGAAGATAGAGCAAAAGAACCTGGTGGTGGGGCCCGGCGGCAACTCCAGTGCACGGGCGGGCGACATCGTGTACATCAAGGCTTCCGGCGTCGCCTTTGAAGATGCCACCAAAGACGACTACATAGGCATTGATCTCAAGACCGGCAAAGTGGTGAGCAGCTTTAAGAAACCCTCGTGTGAAATTCTGATGCACCTGGGCTGCTATTCGGTGCGCGACGACGTGGCGGCGATCGTCCACACCCACTCGCCCTATGCCGTGGCTGTTGGGTCGTCGGGCCAGACAATGCCCCCGATATTCCCCGACTTCATAGCCCTGCTGGGCACCCAGGTGCCGAGAATAGACTACGTAGTCCCCGCGGGCAAAGAACTGGCCGACCGGGTGGTCGGGGCCGCGCGCAAGCACAACGTAATCCTTCTTGCAAATCACGGGGTCGTGGCCCTCGGCACCAACGTGCGGGAAGCATATTTCCGAGCGCTCGCCGCCGAAGTTGCCGCACAAGTATTTGTGATGTCGAAACTCATAGGCGGCGGCCAGCCCCTGGCCCCCGAGCAGGTCCGAGAGGTCGACGAACTGGAGGCCGAAGATTACCGCAGAGACCTACTTAAGGGATGGGGGCAATGAATTGATCCTATCAAAGACACCATCCGAGCCGAGGTAAAATGGATAAAAAAACTATAGTGACCATTGTTATATGCATAGCGGCCCTGATGCTATGGCACAACGTTGTCGCTCCCAAAATGTGGCCGCCGCAGGAGCAGCCGGCGCAGCCAACACAGCCGCCTGACCCACGCCTCGCCGATACTGCCGACCGGGAGGAGCCCGCGGACGCGGCACGCGCCGTCAGGCCCGGAACCGGTGAAACGACCGACCAACCCCCGGGCGATCAGCCGGACATATCGGACGAGCAGCCGGACGTTCAAGACACGACGCTCAGCAATGAATACCTCACGCTCGAGCTTACCAACGTGGGCGGCACCATAAGGGAGGCCTACCTCAACCAGTTCAAGGAAAGTGCCACAGACAAGAGCTCGCTGCGCTTGCTGGCGCCTATGGAGCCCGGGCAACATTCCCTCGCACTTCGCTTCGAACCCGAACAGGGGCTGGCCGGAAGGCGGTTCCACGTCGTTGAGGCAGATGAGCAAGCAGTGGTCTATCAGACCACACTGCAGAGCGGCCTCAGGATTACCAAGACAATCGAACTACCCGACGACGCATACCACGCCGTGATGACCGTGAGGCTCGAAAACGTATCCGGCAAGGAAATGAAGGTCGCCTACCGGGCCACGTCGGCGGCGGGGATAATGCCCGAGATGCCCTCATGGAAGAAGAACGGGGGCGTAAAGCCTTCCGCGCTCAAAACGCGATACATCCAGGGCGCGGTGGCTGCGCAGCTCGCGAACGGCCTCAAGGTCTTCAAGAAAGGCCCGGGCAAGGTCCAGGAATCGCCGTGGGTATACGACGCCGCCACCGTGGAGTGGGTCGGTCTGAAGAACCGTTATTTCTCGGCCGTTCTCAAGCCCATGACAAGCGGCCTCGTCGTGCGCGGCCAAATATCGAGCGTCGGGGAAAACAACGTGACCGCCAGCCTCGAATCGGTCGACGTTGTCCTCAAGCCCAACGCGGCGGCCGAACATCCCTTCATGTTTTTCATCGGGCCAAACAGCAAAAAGGTGCTGGCAAATCCCGCATACACCGCCTTTGCCGGCCTCCACAAGGTACCGTGGCCCGCCCCGGTCACAAAGCTTTTCCTCGGCATACTCCACACCTTTTATGGTATTGTGGGCAACTACGGCGTGGCGATCATCATGCTCACGCTGCTGGTGAGGGCGGCCTTGCATCCCCTCACAAGGAAAAGCCAGAAATCAATGCACGAGATGCAGAGCCTCGGTCCAAAGATGAAGGAGCTCAAGGAAAAGCACAAAGACGACAAGAAGCGGCAGCAGGAAGAAACCATGAAGCTCTACCGGGAGCACGGCGTGAACCCGATGGGCGGCTGCCTCCCCATCTTCCTTCAGCTCCCGATCCTCATCGGACTCTTCGGCGCCTTGCGCTACGCGATCGAGCTACGTCAGGCACCCTTCTTCCTCTGGATGAAAGACCTGTCGCAGCCCGATGCCCTCATGATGCTGCCAGACGACATTCCGCTCCTTGGCGGAGGGCCGCTCAACATACTGCCGATCCTGATGATCGTAGCGATGTTCCTGCAACAGAAGCTCACCCCCAAGCCGGCCGCCGACGCACAGGCCGAGCAGACCCAGAAAATGATGATGTGGATGATGCCGGCAATGTTCGGCTTTCTCTTCTATTCAATGCCCTCGGGCCTCGTGCTCTACTTCATGACCAGCACCGGCCTGGGCGCCCTCGAGAGCCACCTGATCCGCCGGCACATGGACAAGCTCGGTAAGCTGCCCGCAAAAAAGAGCAAGAAGAAAAAGAAGAAAGAAAACTGGGTGGAACGCGCCACGCGCACCAAGGCCGGCCGCGGCCGGAAACTGAAATAAGACAGCAAACACGGCCCAAACAGAACCGAGCAGCCGGCGGCAGCATCATGGTATGTGTTTAGCGTCGTTTGGGAAATCACTCTGAGTTCGCAAGGGTGCCTGCGTGACGGCAGGTTCCTCACCCTCGACAGAGGGCAGGCAATGCCACGGCCCCGCGGCGGGGCCTATCCGCCATTCGGCGGGGCAGCCTGCCCCTACCTCGCCGCCAGCATTTTTGGCCGATATGAAACAACGCCGCCGATTCGATCAACAATGGTCTTCGCACTCCGACGATTCAGAGACCATCCGTGGCCTGCCGGACGAGAGTTAGCCTGCCCTTCGTATGCGTTTAGCGTGCGCACCGCAGGTGTCTGACAGGCCGAATGCCGCGGACGAACACGACGCCATAGATCTGTAGCGCAACGCAAGAAAATGTGCATGATCGCGGTAGGGGCAGGCTGCCCCGCCGAACGGCGGTTAAGGCATTGCCGAACGAAAGTTCGGCCGACCTGTCCGAAGGACAGGCATTGCCATGCCCTCTGCCGACCGCTTCGGTCGGTCATCCTCACCCCAGGCAGGCGCTGTTACGAAGGCCCGTGGCCTGCCGAACGAAAGTTCGGCCAACCTTCCCGAAGGGAAGGCATTGCCATGCCCTCTGAGTCTTTCTGCACTTGACATGAACCGAGAGGACGCTAAACACATACGCATCCTGCCGGCTGCTCGTTTTGCTCAATGACCGCCCAAGAGGGCCTGATAACTTGACCGCCTTCGACGACACCATCATCGCAGTCTCAACTGCCTCGGGGATCGCCCCGCGAGCCATCGTGCGGCTGAGCGGCCCCGCTGCATTCGCGCTCGTGCAGGCTGCGGCGTCCTCTGCGCCCGACTTCGCTGCACAGCCGCCTTACTCGCGCCTGGCCGGAACCGTAGACCTGTCTGGCGGCGTCCGCGTACCGTGTGATTTCTACCTGATGCGCTCGCCATACTCATACACGCGCGACGACGTCGTCGAAATCCACACCTTCGGCTCGCCCGTGCTGCTCGAGATGATCGTCGAAGACTTCATCAGCCGCGGAGCGCGGCTGGCCGAGGCCGGCGAGTTCACCCGCAGGGCGTTCCTCAACGGTCGGATCGACCTCACCCAGGCCGAAGCCGTGCTGCAGGTGATCCGCTCGCGGACCGACTCGGAGCTGCGCCTCGCCATGAGGCAACTTGGCGGGCGCTTCTCAAGTGAAGTGGCCGAAGTCCGTGAAAAATTGCTCCAAATCTGCACCCTTGCCGAACTGTCGATAGATTTTTCAGACCAGGATATTGAGATTGTTTCGACCGCCGATCTCGCGGCAGAGATTTCGCAGGCAGGCAGCCTTGTCGCCGAGCTGTCCGAGCAGACCCAGCGGCACAGCGGCGGCCGGCCCGGGGTCGCCGTTGCCATCTGCGGGCGGCCCAACGTCGGCAAATCGAGCATACTCAACGCGCTGGTGAGTCGCAAGCGGAGCATCGTTACCCATCTTCCCGGCACAACGCGCGACACTGTCGAACATCTCCTCGAGACCGGCGGCTACCTCTTCAGGCTCAGCGATACGGCAGGCAAGCGCAACACGGAGGATATCATCGAACAGGAGGCGGCCCGCCGCGCGGCGCAGATCGCTGAATCGGCCGACCTCGTCATGCTCGTGATTGATTCGGCGCAAGAGCTTACGCCCCAAGAACTGGACCTCTGGAAAGCCCTCCAAGGCGCCGCCCGGATCGCCGTGCTGAATAAAGCCGATCTGCCGGCCCGCAGACCGATTCAAGAGCTCCTTGATCTGTTCGGAGCCCATGCCGTTACAACATCTTGCACGCAAGGAACGGGCATCGAAGAGCTGAAAACGGCGATGGTAAGAATTGTGCGCGAGGGTCACATCGATTCTTCCGCCCCGAGCTTTCTCCTCAACGCCCGCCACTGCGCGGCCATCAGGCGGGCGGCCGAAGCCCTGGCCCGAGCCGGTGCCGCCGCCCGGCAAGACCTCAGCACCGAGTTCATCGCTCTCGACCTGCGGGTGGCGCTCGACGCCCTCGGCGAGGTAACCGGGCAGGTCTGCACCGACGACATCCTCGACCGGATCTTTTCGGATTTCTGTATCGGGAAATGAGCGAGCGCCCATGTTGGTCGTCCTCGGCCGAGCCGGGCTGGGAGAAACCTTTCTGAGTACGTGTTTGGTGTGCAAAGACCAAAGAGGACGAGGAATTCGGATGACGGCAAGGCGTACCTGCTCGGCCGGCGGACCCGCCTGCAGGAGCCGCGCCGTCGCCATAGCGGCACCGTCTCGGAAATAGGCGCAAAGGTGTTCGTCGAGGTAGACGCGATAGCGGACCCTCCCCGCCATCGCGTGCTTTTCGGCCTTGCATTTTCACCCGCAGAGCAGTAGAATTAAAGTGTGGTTACCTGCGGGATGAATATGCCCAAAAAAAAGGTCTTGATAGTCGAGGACGAGAGTGACGCCGCCGAGGTGGCCAAGACAGCCATCGAGAGCGGCGACGTCGAGGTCTTCACAGCCTTCGACGGGTTGTCGGCTCTGGACGAGATCCCCAGAATCCGGCCCGATCTCGTGCTCCTCGACGTCATGCTTCCGACGCTTGACGGATTCGAGGTCTGCAAGAGGATCAAGAACGACCCCGAGACCGAGGGCATCCTCGTGGCGCTTTTCACCGCGGCCGATGAGCCGTTCATTGTCGAAAGAGTCATCGGTGTCGGAGCCGACGATTACCTGATGAAGCCTATCGACAGCAAGAAGCTCAACCGCAAGGTCCGAGCCTTGCTCGGCCTGGACGAGTCGGGATAGGTGCATACGGGACAGTTGCCCGGCCATTCACAGGGAGGACAAATGTCTGAAAACGATACCGGGAAAAAAGTCGACAAAGAATGGAAGCGACAGGCGGAAGAAGAGAAGAAGCGTCTGTCTCAAGAGATGAAATCCGAGCCGACCCGCCCCGAGGGCCCGCTCCCCAAGCCGACGTTCGTCTTCCTCGTGTCGGGGCTCGTAAGCCAAGCGCTCATCGGCATGGGGCACGCCACTAATCCGATCACGAGCAAACAGGAGAAGAATCTGGACGACGCGAAATTCGCCATCGACACGCTTCAGCTCCTGCACGACAAGACGAAGGGAAATCTGACCGAGGAAGAAAAGAAATACCTGGACTCGATGCTCTACGATCTGCGCATGCGGTTCCTCGAAACATCGAGCTGAGACAAACACACATGCCTATCTACGAGTATAATTGCGAAAACTGTGGGGAGGAATTTGAGGCGCTGCTTAGGACGGCTGACGAGCAGGTCAAGTGCCCCAAATGCGATGGAACGGCCCTCGAACGGCTTTTTTCCACCTTCTCCGCGCGGGCGGGGTTCAAAAGGCCCCCTTGCGAAGGCTCAGTGCCCACCTGCAGCGAATCTCGATGCCGTTCCGGAACATGCGACCTGCTGCGAGAATGAAACCCTGGGCAGCCTGCCGGGGCACGCACCCAGGCCCAGACGATAAGCGAGGAACACCGATGACACGCCCACCCGCCGTTGCAGGAACGTTTTATCCCGCAGATGAACAGACTCTCACCCGGCAGATCGAGCGCTGCATAGACGCAGACGTCGAAAAGCAACCCTGCATAGCGGCCATCTCGCCACACGCGGGCTACATATACTCCGGGTCCATTGCGGGAGAGCTCTTCTCCAGCATAACAATCCCGCCAACCGTCATCATTCTGGCGCCCGACCATCGCGCGCTGCCGGTTCCCTTTGCCCTCTCCCCTGCCGATACATGGCGCACCCCGCTCGGAGAAGTGGAGATCGACAAAGAACTCGGCGCGGCCATCGCCGAACGGCTGCCGAGTGTGAAATACGACGCCGCACCCCACGCTCACGAGCACTCCGCCGAGGTACAGGTACCCTTTCTGCAATACTTCCGGCCCGACGTGAAGATAGTGCCGATCGTGATGTCCGAGCACAACTACGAGCCGCTCGTCGATCTCGGCTCATGTATCGCCGAATGCGTCCGCGGCACAGATACCATTATCATTGCAAGCTCCGATATGACACACTTTGAAAACGCTGACACCGCAAAACAAATGGACGATCTGGCCCTCGAACAAGTGCTTAAGCTCGATGCCCTCGCCCTTCACAGGATTGTCATCATTAACAAGATATCCATGTGCGGATTCGCTCCGTCGGTCGCCATGATCACAGCCGCCGTAAAGCTCGGCGCCAAAAACGCCCAGCTCGTCCGATACGGCAACAGCGGCGACGTCACCGGCGACTTCTCGAGCGTCGTCGGCTACGCGGCGGTGAGAATCTACTGACGCGCCGGCGGGACCGTCTCGTAAAAGCGGGGCGAAGACGAGGAGGACAAGAGGAAATGTGGCGCTCCAACCAAGAATCATATTTCGTTGATGCACCCCAATGCGCCTGCGCTTCCTTTTCTGCTTGATTCCCCGAGCCGCCGTGCGTATAATCGCAAGTGATCCCAAACGCGGAAAGGAAGGATATGAAGCTCGGCGTAATAGCGGATTCGCACGATAATCTTCCGATGATTCGCAAGGCCGTCCGCTTCTTCAACGAGGAGGAACCGGTGGATGCAATCGTCCACGCGGGCGATTACGTGGCGCCGTTCGCGGTCAAAGAACTGGCCAAACTCAAGGCGCCGATTTACGGGATTTTCGGCAACAACGACGGCGAGCATCCCGGCATAAACCAGGTCCTGCCGCAGATTGTCGATCCGCCGCTGTATCTTGAGCTCGGCGGGCGCAGGATCGTCGTAACGCACGACCTCGACAAGCTGCCGGAAGACGAGAAGAAAGCCGCGGAAATCGTGATCTTCGGCCACACACACAATCGGAAGGTCGAACGTAACGGCTGCCTTCTGGTGAACCCGGGAGAGCTGGGCGGCTGGCTTACCGGCGAGAGCAGCGCGGCCGTGATCGATCTGGAAACACTTGACGTGGAGGTTGACTATTTCAGCCATGAGTAGAACTCCGCAAATCCTCTTCGCAGCCGCGGCCCTGATTTGCCTCTCGGCCGGCTGCATACAACGAACGCTGCGAATTCAGACCGATCCGCCCGGGGCAAACGTTTGGGTCAACGGCGACGATTGCGGCCGGACCCCCGTCGACATGCCTTTCGTCAGCTATGGCGCCATCGAGATCTTCATGCAGAAGAAGGATTACGCCACCAGGAAGGAAGTGGTCCGGCTCAGGGCACCGTGGTACGCTGTGTTCCCGATCGACTTCTTCACCGACGTGCTCTACCCCGGCAAGCTGCACGACCGAAAGACCTTCGGCTTCAAGCTGGAGTCCCTCGGGCAAGCCGACATGAAAGCGCTGGAATCCCGAGCCGAGGAGTTCAGTGAGAACGCCAGGAAGCTGCTCGCCAAAGAGCGCGAAAAGCGCGGCATTCCTGCACCTGCGGGCTTGGCTCCCGAGAGCTCCAGCCGACCCGCGATTTCGGATGACAAGGATTCTCGATAGGCCGGAAACTGGGCAGTGCATCTTTCGCGGCCTCTACTTCGACAGATTTCACTCCATGTTTTTTCGCCCCACTGCGCGGGTTGATTATCGTAACGAAGAACCCGCGCCTCCTCCCATAGTGCAATGCTCGCCCACTCTTGGGACGACGCCCCGCTTTTCGCTTTACTTTCAGACGCCTTTTGTTAAAATGTATTGATAAGGATCAGCAGTGTTTTGCAGCGAAATCTCGCAAGGAGGCCATCATGCCGGATGTGCTGATAGTGTACTATTCACGCACCGGTCATACGAAGGAGATGGCCGAATACATCGCCGAAGGAGTCGAGCAGGAACGCAATGTTTCGTGCGTGGTCAAGGAAGTTTCGGCTGTTAACATCAACGAGCTGCTGGAGATCAAGGGGCTGATCGTCGGCTCGCCCACCTACTACGGCGAGGCCGCGTCTGAGATCAGGGCGTTGTTTGATGACAGCATCAAGCATCACGGCAAGCTCGACGGCAAGGTGGGTGCGGCGTTCACATCGGCCGCCAACGTCGGGGGCGGCAACGAAACGGCCATCCTGAGCATCATAAACTCGATGCTCGTGCACGGGATGGTGGTGCAGGGCAAGCCCAGCGGCGATCACTACGGACCGGTGGCCATCAACGCGCCCGACACCCGTGCCAAGAAGCAATGCATCGAGCAGGGGCAACGCGTGGCGCAACTGGTTAAGCAACTGTTCGGAAAGCCGTAGCCCGAAGACCCCGAAGATGAAGATAATGTTCAATGATCAATGTCCAATGCTCAATGATCAGATTAAAAGTGCGAAGTCCAATACGGATTCACCACAAAGGCACAGAGGGCACAAAGAAGAAAGAAGACAAGAACTCAGAGCCATAACTTATAACTCAGAACTCAGAATTCCTTTCTTCTCTTCCTTTGTGCTCTTTGTGTCTTTGTGGTCAATCTTTATCCTTCCGCCTTGTTTTAGGCAGGTGAATACATGATCATTTCTCTCAAGGGGCAGGCGGCTATTATCACAGGGGCCGCCTCGGGGATCGGTAGAGGCATTGCCAACGGGCTGGCCGCGGCGGGGGCAGATGTCGCACTGGCCGATATCAACGAGGAGGGTGCGCAAAAGACGGCCGAGGAGATCGCCGAGGAGTTCGACGTGCGGGCGCTTGCGGTGAAGGTCGACGTAACCAGCGGCGCCGCGACGGCCGCGATGGCCGAGAAGGTCGTGGCGGAATTCGGCCGTATCGATATCCTCGTCAACAATGCCGGCATCGCCCCGGCCTTCCCTCTCACAAATTTCCCGGAGGAGAATTGGGACCTGGCCATCGATATCAACCTGAAGGGCTATTTCCTGTGTGCAAAGGCGGTGACCCCGCAGATGATAAAGCAGGGGGGGGGCAACATCGTCAACGTCAGCTCGAAGACCGGCGTGCGCGGCTCGGCCGACAACTCCGCGTACAACGCGAGTAAATTCGGCGTGATCGGCTTGGCGCAGGGATGGTCCCGCGAGCTGGCAGGGCACAACATCCGCGTCAATTCGGTTCTGCCCGGCAACGTGCTGTGGGGCAGCGGCATCTGGAGCGAAGAATACAAGAGGCAATGCGCGCGTAAGCACGGCATTGAGCCGGAAGAGGTCGAGGATTATTACAATAAGCAGGTTCCGCTCGGCCGGCAGTGCACGGTTGAAGACATAGCCAACCTGGTGGTTTTTCTGGTATCTGATAAGGCTTCGTACATCACTGGCACGTCGATGCTCGTCGACGGCGGACAGGAAATGAGGTAATAATTGCGCTGGACTCGCACCCTGATTCCCACTTTGAAAGAGGACCCGGCGGACGCCGAAGTCATCTCCCATAAACTGATGGTCCGTGCCGGGCTGATGCGCAGGCTTGCGTCGGGTCTTTACACCTATCTGCCACTCGGTTTTCGCTCGCTCAACAAGGCGCTGCAGATCGTTCGGGAGGAGATGGACAAAGCGGGAGCGGTCGAAATCCTGATGCCGGCGGTTCAGCCGGTTGAGCTCTGGGAGAAGACCGGCCGGATCAAGGACTACGGCGAGACATTGATGCACCTCTACGACCGGCAGGAGCGGCACTTCGTGCTCGGGCCGACCCACGAGGAGATCGTTACCGATCTCGTCGCCCGCGAAATCAAGTCGTATAGGCAGCTTCCCATCAATCTCTATCAGATACAGACGAAGTTTCGGGATGAGATTCGGCCGCGGTTCGGCGTGCTGCGGACGCGCGAATTCATAATGAAGGACGCCTACAGCTTCGACGTCGACGCCGAGGGGCTCGACAAGAGTTACCAGGCGATGTACGACGCCTACCGCAAGATAATGGAACGCTGCGGCCTGAAGTACATCGTTGTGGAAGCCGATAGCGGCGCGATGGGCGGCGACGTCTCCGCCGAGTTCATGGTGCCGTGCTCGGCCGGCGAGGATATGCTCGCAACGTGCCCGCAGTGCGACTATGCCGCCAATATGGAGCGTGCCCGCCCCGCCCCGATGCCCGAGGCCGAAGGCGAGATGAAACCGCTCACTGAAAAGGCCACGCCCGGCACGAAAACAATAGAGCAAGTCAGCCAGTTCCTCAAAGCCAAGCCCAAGAAGCTGGTGAAAACTATCATCTACGTGGCAGGGGGCGAACCGGTGGCCGCGCTGGTCCGCGGCGACCATAACGTCAACGAGATGAAGCTCGCCCGTGTCCTCGGCTGCGAGGTTGAACCAGCCGATGCCGAGACAATCGAGAAGGCGAGCGGCGCCCCGGTCGGATTCGCCGGGCCGGTGGGGCTGGATATAAAAATAATAGTCGATCAAGGCGTATTGAGCGTCTGTAACTTCATAACGGGCGCCAATAAGCTCGATGCGCACTATGTGAACGTGAACGTCGAGCGTGATTTCAAGCCGACCCAGGTCGCCGACATCCGCTATGCGGTCGAGGGCGACAACTGCCACAAGTGCGGCGCGGAGCTCAACATCCGGCACGGCATTGAGATCGGGCACGTCTTCAAGCTCGGCGCGAAGTACAGCAAGAAGCTCGGGGCTGCGTTCCTCGACGAGCACGGCGAGAAACGTCACCCCATCATGGGCTGCTACGGGATCGGCATCAACAGGATCATCGCGGCAGCCATCGAGATGTCTAACGACGACAAGGGCATAATCTGGCCGCCGGGTATCGCACCGTACCAGGTGGAGGTGCTCCCGCTGAACATGGACATGCCCGAGATCATTGAGACCGCCGAGAAGATTTACGCCGAGTTGACCGAGGTGGGTATTGAAGTGCTGATGGACGACCGGGAAGAGAGCCCGGGGGTGAAGTTCAACGATGCCGACCTGATCGGCCTGCCGGTGCGCGTGGTGGTCGGGAAGAAGGCGATGGAGAAGGGGGGCGTTGAGATCAAGCTGCGCACCGAACCGAAGCCGCAGCTTGTGTCGCCGGAAAACATACTCGAAGAAGTAAGAAAGAAAATCGAGGCCTGCGGGGGCGTGCATGGCGCCAGTTGATTTCAAAAGCCGCTTCATATGGCTGCTGAAGACGTTCCTGATAATGGGGTTCATCGTCTTGGCGGCCTACGGGGTCGTCGTGGTCGCTGAGATCGTCATGGCAAATGCCAAGCTCGTAAGCTGCGAGACCAACCTGCGGCGCATCGGCGAGGCGCTCCTTCTGTACAAGAATCAGCACAACAGTCTTCCTCCGTACCTCACCGCGCTTTATCCCGATTTCATCGACGAGAAGGAGATGTTTCAGTGCCCGGCGGACCGCCACAAGGGTCGCGAGGGCGCATTTCCCAAGTGGACGCGCTTGCAGGAAGACGGTACGCCCCAGCCCGACTGGCGGGAGGAATTCGGATACGCCGACCTCGACGGGCCGACGCTCATCCCCTGGGAACACAGGGACAAGGACGGGAAGAACAGGGGCGCGGACCAAGACACCTTCCCGTGCAGTTACTACTACCGCTTCAACGACTACCCCGTTGATATAGAGAACCTAGTCGACGGTGTCACGTGGCGGCAGGACATGGAAAGGTTGGCCAGGAAATACGGCAATAAGACCCCTATCGTGACCTGCCTGTGGCACCTGCCCGAGTACGCAAAAGACTCCGACGGAGTCACCACCAACCTCATTTACAACCTCGCCGATACTGCCAGGTACCCGAAAGATTGGCGCCGGATAACCGGGCACAAAAAAGGGCCGGAATAGCTGGGTCCTGTCGAGAGCAAAGCAGGCCCGCTGAGTTCGTCGCTCCCTGCGTGGGCTCTGCGGCTGGGGGGACGTTTCACGGGCTGAAGCCCGGTATGTGTTTAGCGTGAAGCGGCCTCAAGCCTGCCTGTGCGGCCTGCCTGTGCGACACGCAGACAGGCACACAGACGGAAGATTGACGCAATTGTCTCTTCCTGAGTTCCGCGTCTTGAGTCCCGAAGGGACGCCTTATTGTTAGTAACGGGTGCACTTTCATCTTGCATATGACCGCTAACAATAATACGCCCCTCACGCCTGGCCGTTTTGATGGAGGCAACATTCTCCTGATCCACCCGGTACAGGGGTAGCATCCCTTCCCGCAGGAGTTCGCCGCTTCCATAAGAGAGAACAGCCTCGGCGAATCCCTTTCTTCGAGCTTCAGCGCGCGTGCGTATCATCGACACCTCCCACATGTTGTCGACGGCCGCCGCGAACTCAACGTACGATACGATTTCTCCGTCGGCCAGCAATCCGAATGCCGCCATCGATTCGGGCTTGTTCTCGGCCCACTCAACAAAGCTCGACAGCGGCGGCTCGTGCGGCCCACACTCGGGGAAAGCATCCGTTAGGGCCTTGTCCGCCACATGCAGCCGGCGGAGTTCGCCATGTATTTCGAACGGACAGAACTCGCTGGGTGCAAGGGTCATAGCCACGGTTTCGGAACGCAGATCGGCATTGCTCACGCTTTCCAGAAACTCCTTGCGGAGATCGTCTTGAACGACGAAGCCGTAGGTTTCCTGAGGGTTGAGGGACCCCAGCAAGACACGAAGCGCCGCGGAGGAATCGGCGCGAACGCAGGCCATCTTCCCGTGGGGAAACTCCTCGACGAACATCACCCCGAGCATGGCACCATCCGGTCCCACGGCAGCCCGTATCTCTCGCGGAACAGGCGGCACGTTCTTCTCTGCCGCTTGGAGAAAGTAATTGTTCCTCAACACATCCCGGCGCAGGTATTCGACCACGGATGATGCATCCTTTACCATATCGCAACGTATCACGCTGTGCCTCCTTGCCTCATTGATATGGGCGCACTCAAATCTGCAGGGGCCACGGACAGGCCCTTTTCGCATCGCCCACGCCGGCCCGTTTCTGCAATTATAGCTATTGAATGCCCCTATGCAAATGATTATAATGTTGTGCTTTGACGTGGCGCCGTAACGCGGACCTCAGATCACGGACGCAAGGACAAGGAAAATGAGCAAAAGCAAACCGAACAAGCCACCCACCATCCATCTCCTCTGCAACTCGCACCTCGATCCCGCCTGGCAGTGGACGTGGCAGGACGGCGTGTCGGAGACGCTGTCAACGTTTCGCACAGCGGCCGACCTGTGCGAGGAGTTCGACGAATTCGTGTTCAATCACAACGAGTCGATCCTCTACGAGTGGGTCGAGCAATTCGAGCCCGCCCTCTTCAAACGAATTCAGAAGCTGGTGAAGCAGGGAAAGTGGCACATCATAGGCGGATGGTACCTCCAGCCCGACTGCAACATGCCTTCCGGTGAGTCGCTCGTGCGCCAGATACTTGTCGGCAAGACGTATTTCAGGGAGAAATTCGGTGTGGACGTGAAGGCCGGGGTCAATTTCGATTCGTTCGGGCACTCGCGCGGCCTCGTTCAGATCCTCGCAAAGAGCGGCTACGATTATTACCTCTGCACGCGTCCGAACAAGCCCCGGCATTTCGACGAGATCGACGGCGACACCTTCGTGTGGATCGGGTTCGACGGCTCCGAGATACTGGCCCGCAGAGATGACGTGGGATACGGCACACGCATCAACGACGCAGGGCTGTGCCTCGAACGCCGCATGGAGAAGATGGACAAGCTCAATCCGGACACGCTGTTCCTCTGGGGCGTGGGCGATCACGGCGGCGGCGCGTCGAGGAAGGACCTGCGCGACATCCGCAAGTACATCCGCAAGCAAAAAGACTTCAACATCGTCCACTCGTCGCTGGAAGGGTGGTTCAAGGATGTCGCAAGAAAAAGAGACGCCCTCCCACGCTTCGACTACGACCTGAACCCGACGAGCGTCGGCTGCTATACGACGATGATCCGCCTCAAGCAGAAGCACCGCCGACTTGAGAACGAAATCTACTCGCTCGAGAAGATGGCGTCGGCCGCCGCCCTACAGGGCCTGATCGACTATCCCAAGGCGCAGATCGAAGAAGCCGTGAAGGCCGCCCTGTTTGCCGAGTTTCACGATATGCTGCCCGGCTCGGGCATCCAGGACGTAGAGGAAGACACGATCCAGCTTCTGGACCACGGCCTCGAAATCGCCGCACGCGAGAAGCTCCGAGCATTCTTTGCACTCGCTGCCGGACAGCGCCCGGCCCACATCGACAACCCGCCGATCATGGTTTACAATCCGCATCCGTTCAACGTGCAGGGGCTGGTGGAGCTGGAGTTCCATCTGCACGACTTCAACTGGCGGGGCACGTTCTTCGATGCACCCGTCTATCAGAACGGACGCCTCCTGCCGTGCCAGACTGAAACGGAGTTGGCGGGCTCACACCTCGACTGGGCCAAGCACGAGGTCTTCTGGGCCGACCTCAAGCCCGGCATGAATCGCTTCGACACAAAACTGAACGAACTGAAAAAGAAGCCCTCGGGCCGCATCAAAGCAAGGAACGGCAGAATCCGATTCAAGTCGGACGATATGGAAGTCATCATCAATACGAAGACCGGGCTGGTCGATCGCTGGCGTGTGGGCGGCAAGGACGTCGTCGCGCCGAAGGCGTTCCAACCGGTCGTCATTCAAGACTCGGCAAATCCCTGGGGCTATGACTTCACCAGATTCAAGGCGGCGCCCGCCGGCAGGTTCAAGCTGATGTCCGCCAAAGACGGCTCCGAATTCTCAGGCCTGCCGAATGTTATCCCGTCGGTGCGGATCATCGAGGACGGCTCCGCTCGCAGCGTGATCGAAGCTGTCTTCGCATGGGGGCGCTCGCGGATCTGCCAGCGATACAAGCTACCCAAATTCGGCACGGAGTTCGAGGTCGAAACGCGCGTGGTGTGGAGCGAGGTACACAAGTGCCTCAAACTGGCCGTGCCGTTGGCGCAGCCCGTCGGGCGCTTTCTGGGGCAGGTCGCCTACGGAGTGCAGGAGCTGCCGACCGACGGCGACGAGGCCATCAGCCACAAGTGGCAGGCCGTCACAAGCGAGGACGAATCACTCGCGCTCACCTGCATCGACGACGGCATCTACGGCTCAGACATCTGCGGGTGCGCCCTGCGCCTTACCCTCCTGCGATCGGCCGCGTACTCCAACCAAGGGGAGCAGGCCGTAGTCAAGGACCGCCACAACGCAGCGATCGACGCCGGCGAACGCATCTTCCGCTTCTGGTTCAACGCGGGCCCCGCCGACGAGCGACTGGCCCGGATCGACCGCGAAGCACTCAGCAAGAACGAGGTCCCCTACGCTCTCTCATTCTTCCCGCCGGGCGATGAGAAGGACAAACCGAAGGCGCTGGCGATGCTCAGCGGCGATGCGCTGCAAATCGCGGCAGCGAAAATCGCGGAGAAAGGCGACGACTTGATTCTCAGGCTTTTCAACCCGACGGGTCAGCCGCGCAGCGAAACGCTATCCCTCCCCTGGCTGGGCGTCAGACAGCGTGTGAAACTGGGGGCATTCGAAATCCGGACACTCCGGGTCAAGGCCAAGGTGGGGAGAATTGTTGATGTGAATCTTCTGGAGCGGCCCGGCAAAAGTTAAACAGTTAGCCACCCATACTGCCTCTATTTGGCGATTGGAGGCGGAGTAGACGAAAAGTCTGGACTACATGCCGGGGCGCGTTTTGATCATTCTGCGCCATTTCGGGTGAGAATGGGATCGACTTCGTTACTTTGTTTCCGCCCACCACTCATCAGATAGGTCCAAATGTTCTTGCTTACCCCGGGCTCACACGAGTCAAACATTTCGGAATACGAAAGCCCGGCGGGCCTGGGGTTTACGTCCAAGACCCAAGGTATCAGTCCGTCTTCGGTGCGCTCCAATCTTATGTCTACGCCCGCAAGAGGCAAGTCCAACGTTCTGGCTGCCTCGATACCTGTTGCTCTGACTGTTTCGAGCTCGGCCGGCGTGAGGGCGAGATGTTTGATGGCCCCCTCTGAGAGCTTTATGATCCTGCCGCCTGTGCCGACCGAAGAGACTACAGCCCCCGGTTCAGAAGCTGCCTGCACATATCCGGATTCGGCCCGGTAGCGTTTTCCGTCCCAGGCGACGTTCAGGCGCAGATCGGCGCTGTACGCATCGTGGCCATCCCAGTAATCAACGTTTCCGACCTTCTCTCTTATGATCACATCTCCATATTTGCATTGAAGCGACATGATATGCTTTATAATATCGGCATCCCCTGCGATGGTCCCGGCGCTTCCGATGGAGAAAGAGCATACGCCTTGTCCTTCTGTCCCCCTGTTTGGCTGAACGACGACTTCACCCGAGTTGATCCTGCCGATGAACTCCACAACTGAGGCTGCTATTGATTCGACAGGATCTTTTTCGCCAATGATACAGGTCCGAGGCGTGGGGATACCACTACGTGAGAGTAATGAGTATGTCTGAGATTTGTCGTCAGCTATCATGGACGCGGGATAGGGATTTACCTGGATCTTATCTCGGAACCTCTCTGACAGTTCTTTGTGTCTGGCCTGCTCCTGGCCCCCTCCCAAACATAGGAATTGGACCGAGGCCAATTCCAGCGGCTCGACAAGGGGGACCTCGCGAAGGACATCCTTCGCATGCTCATAATAGATGATCCTGGTTGCTGTTCCTCGGGCAGTGAGCCAATCGACATGCGCCGCCACTACATTCATGGTCACACGTCCGTGTTCTTCCTGATCATGAACGTAGGCGTCCGTGATAAGTGGGAAAAGCTCGTTAGTGACATTCATGAATTCCCCAAATATCACACCATGCGTATGCATACCTGGGAGCTGTTGAGCCAGTTGAGCTTTGCTCAGTTCATCTATGGGCGCAACCGTCAGTTCCGGAGCACAACGTTCGCTGCGTACCTGCTCCAACGCCAACTGGCCGATTCTTTCCAGGTAGAGCCGCCGTGCTGCCTGGTTCTGCTCCGACAGCAATCTACCTGTCCATTCATCGGGAATATCTATTCGTGGATGAGAAGTGAGAACGTCAAAGAAGTGTCGATCAAACTCGTCGATTATTCTTCCGACCCTTCGCGCCAGGGCCGCGCGATAGAGCCGCGCATTGTCACCTCGCAGATTTGGCCTCAGCTCATGAACGGTGCCCGACTCCCGCTCGACACGTTCCAGGACGCAGTACTTGAGAACTACGCTCAGCTCGTCCACGCCAAAGAGCTTATTCTCTCCCACGCTCAATAGCTCCTGCACGCGTTGAACCGCTTGGTTCAGCAGGGCGGCCCAACGCCCGCAGTTGTGGTCAAATGGACGTGACGAATGCTTGGGTTGCAACGGATCCATCGAGGAAGCCTTCACTATGTGCCGGCCCGTTTCGATGGGCCGATACGTGCTGTTATGCCCGGCTGCTCTGCTCCGTTGTTTTCGGTTCATTCCCTTTATGCCGGAAGTAATCTTGGCCGAAATTCCCTTCCAGGTACTGCTGCCCGGCAATGGCGAAGTTGCCAAGCACAATCCTGTCGTCTGCTCCCACAACATCCCAGTTCAGAGGACGTCCCTCCTGCCGGGCGCGAGTTCTTTCCCAATCTTCTTCCCTCAAATTATATCTATCCATCAGACCGATCCCAACGTTCGGCTCGAGGAGGATGAATCTGCACCCGGTCATCTTGGCCTCAAAGCGTCCTTCTTCATCCTCCAGAATAATCCTTGACCCGATCCTTTCACCGTCGCCGTTATGCCGCGGGGCGATATCCACTAGTCTTCCTTCCCTCTCGAGTACAGGCGCGAACAGATAATCAAGCATCAGATACGCCGGCCAACTGTAGGGCACACCTCTGAGATCGGCCCCCACGTCTCTGGCCCTTGCCGTCTTGAATATGGGCGCGTACTTTTGGGCGTACGCTGCCAGGGCCTCCATTGCCAGGGGGGCCTGTTCGGCCAGGCCTTCCTTGATCAAACTGCTGACCTCTTCTTGAACAAAGTCGTCATACAAAGGCTCCAAGGTCCCCCCTCTTCCCACGTTGGTTGCCACTTGCAGGCTGGCGAGAGCAATCAGGTGGGTCAGGTCGTACGGCTCGCACGGGTGAGAGGAGGAAGCAATAATACGGAGGGAGCCGTAAATCTGTGGACGCGGGAACTTGTCTCGAATAACTGTTTGAGAGTACTCGATTATCTGCCTGTCGACAAACCTGCTCATATAGAACTGGGAGGCCCAGAATTCAGGTGAACTGCGCACAGCTTCCTGGATGACCATGTTCTGCTTGCCGGCTCGTTCGTAAATGAACGCTGCAGCCGCCGCGAGTTCTTCTGCATCCCAGCCGCCTTTTCCGACCTCGAACACTCGCAAGTTCCTTGCACCGGATTCCGCCGCTCCCTTGATGAGCACAATAGGGAAGTCCCGGCTGAATGCTCTCAATCCCGCGAAGCCCTCGCGGCCCTCAACGATCTGTGTGAGTGCTTCCTCCCGGGAAAGGGCCTGCTGCCAAGACATCAGCCAGTCGATCTCCGGAGGCATTTGCACGCCGCTGCCCTTGAAGATCTCGGGGTAGAGGCTCTTATCGTAGGTGATATCACTGCAGATCAGGGATTGCACCGCATAGGGCAGACCTTCGTCCTCCAGTTGGCCTGAGGTATAGAGGGAGTTTCCGTGATAGGGAACCAGCAGCCCACCAATAACAGGGGCCGTGAATCTTGCAGCAATCTTCATACCTTTGGGGGTCAGGATTCCCGCTTGCGAGTATTCATCCGCCTGTCGTCGAGCCTCAACCGGCGACATGTTCTTGTGTTGAAAGAGCGCCTGGACGAACTCTTCTCTTGAGACATACAGATGGCCGCTGCGGCACATGAACACATTCTTCTTCGCACCTTTAACCGCCTCGAACCGGTCATAGCGGCTGGCGATTATGTTTGCCCCAGGCTTTCCTTGCGCCACCAATTCTCTGCTTAAGGTCGGGCCTTCTCTCAAGACACGCGATATGTGCGTCCGCCCCACGGGAAACAGAAATATGATATTTGCTCTGTCTCTTGCCCGGATGATGTCCGGATCGAACTCAGTAAACACCACTGGAATGCTAAAGCCATCATTGCGCGTGAAGGCGAGTTCACGCAGTTGATTGTACGCACGCCAGGCACGCTCTATCTTTGTTGGGGCGTCTGCGCCTATGGCAGTGATCTCGTTGTCTTCCAGGAAGTTGCCCAGAAGGGCATCCTGCTCTTCCTGAGACAACTTTCTCAGTTCGGTATATTGGGTAAGGATGAGTCGAAGATATCCGTACAGCCACTGATGCCTGGCAACCGCCAAGGCATAAAGCTCTTGCTCGTTCAGGCGGTCAAAGCCTATTCCTTCTGTCACGCCCCTTACATAATTCCATGGTCGATACAGACAATCATGGTCATTTATGGTCTCGGCAAAGAAGATTGTCAGGTCATCCCAGAACCTTGTCCGATCAAGATGTTCGTAGTCTATTTGCACGTGCTCTATTGTCTGAGAAATAGCGAATGTAACATAGAAGAGCTCTATGGCCTTTGTGAGTCGTTCCAGTTTCCGAGCATCGTCGCCCACGGCCGACACCAACCGGGCGATATCGCCCATGTCCTGGTATCCACCTGCGATCTTTTTCCATTCCTCGAGTATTATCTCCCTGCCGGTATAGAGGGTGTGGATGTTCTGCAGGAATGTTTCTTTGCTCTGCCGATGCAAGGGGGCATCGTCAGGAGCCAACTCCTCTACCATGACGATCAGGCCCTGCCGGGCATGAGCCAGGAATGCTCCGACCGTTCGATTCATCTGAGCACGCCTCTGTACGCGGGCGTCGGAGTCTTCTGTCGCAAACAGCGCCTGCAGCCGCTCTTTCAGCTTGTCCAATTCGATGTGCGCGAGAGAAAAACACGCATCGAAGTCTTTTCCGTCTGCGCTACCAAGTCCTTCCCTGAATCCCTCTTCTCTATGATTGAGGGCCTGTGCTCGGAGCAGACGTGCGTGGAGCGCTTTTCTTCTTTCCCTGGCCTCTATCTCTGCCTCGTGCACAGCCTTTGAGGAAGTCTCTCTCCCCAAGACCTGCTCGAACTTCTGACTCTCAGGGACAAACTGGGTCCTCGTCAGGGCACGGACTGCGTCGTCTATCTCTTCGGGCCCCGCAGGCTCGGCAGGAGAGCTTTGCGCGAGAGGAATTCGCGACACGGCCTCCTCAAATCCAGCGCGTGTCTGCTCTACTTCCTTCTGAGGGACTCCAGCAATTGCATACTTTCCGCCTAAGGCCAGCCACGTGCCGAAGTCCAACTGCCCCAACTCCAGCCCCAGGGAAAGGCGAAGAAGAGCGCGTGTAATGCATCCGTCCCTGTCTTTGTGGCGCTTGTAGCGCTTCGCCCTCTCTTCTTCCTCTATTGCCTCCTGGGCCTCGTCGCACTCCTCAATACGGGCGAGGACCCGATTATACACTTCTTTGGCCCGGCCGATGGCGGCCAGCCTCGCATCATCTGTACGGGCCGAAGCGACCGCGCTGAGCGCCTCCAGCAGATCGCGCGCTCTCCGGCGCTTGACGTGCATATCTCTTCTCAGCCGCCTGACCACATTCTCACCTACGCCAATGGCCTTGTAGATTCCTCTCTCTTCGCCGGTCAGGTTCTCACAGGTGGCCAGGAAAAGCATCACGTCCTGATACGTCAGCATGCGCGTCCCTCGGCCGGAGACGCCATCAGTGATCGCCAAGGCGCTGTTGGGGTTGCCTTCCAACATGAGTGCAACCAGCTTGGGCGGATTATCAACAAGGTCGCGAATCTCCCTGAAGGCGATCCCGGTGTTCAGTACGTCTGCCCCCTGTACCTCTCTATCGTATTTTCTTCCCGGACCGCGCAATCGCAACACCAACGCATGGACAGCTCCGCGCAGAGGAAACTGGAGCGTATCGCCACCCACGCGGCACACGATATTGCCGCTCAACAGGTCTTGTTTCTGCTGTTGCGGCAGTTGTTTTATCCCTGCCCACCGGCCCAACTCTCCGCCATAAACTTCGGCGTTTGCCCGCATCTGATCTTCGCTCAAACCGATGTCCATCAAGACCTGCTCCACCTTGTCGGCGATCTGGCCCAGTTGCGTGCCGTCGGCATAATTGAGAATGTCCTGGGTCGAACACATGGTTGAAGACACCAGCCTGATATCCTGCGGCGGCAGGCACGCGGGGAACACGTGCTGCAACTTCTGGATAGTCTCACTATCACCGGCGGCGTCCAAGCCGAATGCGTCGTACACCATGAGGGTTACGCGTCGATCTTTGTCCAGAATCTTCTCCAGGCGAAGTCTTTCTGCCGAATCTTCACGGCACTCGCGTAAGCTGCTGCACTCCTCTTCAACTTGTGTGAGTGGTTTGAAGCCGTGCATCATCAGGTGAACCAGGTTCTGACCCGCCTCATCCAGGGAGTAGGTCAGATGTTCCCCCGTTTGAGACAGGATCTCGAAGATTCGGTTCCCCGCGGAATACCGGACGTCCTGCACGGGCTTGTATTCGGCAGAAAGCACTATTCTTCCTTCACCGGCGCGACCGGCTTCTCGCAAGGCCCGGACGATCATCCACGCTTTGTAGAAGACCATGAACCGCTGTACCTGCTCACTGCCGATGATGACCTTATTGGCTGCCCATTGCGCAGCAAGATTTGAGATGAGCTCATCGCCCGGCGTGACCTCGTGCCAGGGCTGCCCCAGATGTTGAACGACCTCAGCAATCTTGGCAATGTTGAATACGAGAACGTCCTGGGCTTTGAGTGTTCCGATACCGATGTACTTGCTTATGTATTCCTTGAGGTTGGATTCTGAGAGAAGCTTCCCGGCTACCCACAGTTGCCATTCGAAATCGGTTTCAAAATCACGATAACGCAACACGGCCTCTTTGGCCAGGGCCATCGTCACCGCGTGCATCGTGGCGGGGATGCCCATCTGGCGCAGTTTCGCCTCGTTTTTCAATTCCAGGACGAAGGCCAGAAACAGGCCGTCTTTCGGCACGCAATACCCGCCGTAGCCCTCGGAAGCAGAAGGTGTGCCCCTGTCCTCATCATGCCTCAGAGACATCTGGTCGGCCATCGACTGCTGGTCTCCTTCACCGACCGAATCGATGAGAAGTGCCAGGGCGTTCGCAAAGGCCTTGCCGGCGGTCATGTTGGCATTCTCGCCCGGCTTCTGAATCTCCTGCCAGGCAAGGGCCGGCCTCACTTCCACACCCGCCTCATTGATCAAAGAATAAAATTCCCTCCCCGCATTACAGGCCGGTTCATCCACCCCGCCCACCCACTGCGGCCAGCGCACGATAGACTCCATCTCGGCTGAACCCAGATCCACTCGGCTGGGGGTGTAAAGGAGATTGTATTTCTTCTTCCCGCCGCTCGCCCGGTAGTTGTACAGCGGGTGCCCGGTCAATCCTTGGGCATTGTGAGCGGCAATGACCTCTCTCCTGGCAAATGACTGGGCAAGCTGGGTGTGGTTGCGGAGGTATTCGGCCTGGGTGTTGAGGATGTTCAGTTCAGGATGCTCTCTGGCCAGGTCTTCCAAGACCTCCTGTCGCGCCAATGAGCGGATGTAAAACTCGAGGTCGCCCGTGAAGTCATTGTCAGCGCCGATAACTCTACGGGCCGCCTCATCATTGCTCAGGGATTCTCGGGCCATCAGCTCTTCGATCTGTTGGTGGATTATGCGCCCGTTTTCCTCCACAACCCTCCGGGTGGCCTGCTGCTCCAGATGGTCCCTGTGGGCTGCAATATATTTATTCACCCGCGCAGGGTCCTCGGTGTTGCCCCAATTCACAGGTCGGTGGGCCAGTCGCTCTTCCTCCTCGATGAGCACGGCAATGCGGGCGACTTCGTCGGCAACGGGTCGGTTGGTGCTCAGGATTATATCCAAAGCAGCGGGCCTGGAGACAGCATTCTCTCTCATGGCCTCTTGCACCATCACCTCCATTCCCACCTCGCCAATGACCCTCTCGGCAATAGCATTAACCCGGGTCCTGTACTGCTGCACCTTTTCCCGGACCTCTGCTTCCCAACCGTTTGCCTTCACCACATTGTAGAAGGCCATTTCCGTCTCTAACCAGGTCTGCACGTAACCTTCAGTCATGCCTGCGGATTCTGTGGTGAGAATATGCAGGGCAGAGATCGGCCGTCTCTTCCGAAAGGCTAAAGTGCTCAAACGCTGAGCTTCTTCCCCAAGGCCGTGCGAGGAAACCAGATTTTCCGCCGCAGCACTGATAAAGGTGCCATCGCGTCCACCTCGACGAACGTTTTCGTTCGTCGCCCCGCCTTCTGAGGCGGACGCTGCCTTGTCCTGTTGAGAAGCTGCCGCTACCTGACCGATAAGATTATGTTCCGAGCCGGACGGCTTTCTGCCAAACAGAATTTCTTTCAGAGCCTGGTAACGCGAGGTCTCATTTCTCTCAATGGATATACCTACGCTCTCCACAAGTTGGCTATGACTGTAAGCAACGAGGGCTGCAATCGCTCCTGTCTCCGCGGCCAAACCGCAGGAACGCACAAGCCGCAGGCAGGCCTCCTCGCCACTGATATGCTCTTCCTGAACAAGCCTCTTAACTTCTCCCGGACACATCCGGGTGATCAGGAACTCTCTGGCCAAGGCAACATGTTCTGAATCCATTACTTCATTGCAGTTTTCGGCCCAGAAGGGGGCAGTGAATCTGAAGAACGCCTCCATGCCGCGCTGGTCTACTTCAGTTTCCACCCTCTCGACTACACTCTCCTGACCTGCTGTTCTTACAGGGGCCAGAATTATTCTTTCCTTGATGAACAAAGGAATGGCTTCGATCCAGTGCTCACACTTGGAAATCCAACTCACCCTCTTCACTTGACCACCGGGAAGCTCAACCTGGCCGAACCCCTCGGACGCGTAGCGGTTATGTCCACCCTTTCTGGTCAGGTCGCGCAGGGTCTCAATCTTTCCCGGATGGGTATCTCTGTTGGCGTTGGCGAGGGCCATCAGTTGGGTTTCGCCTGCGAAGAAGCGCTGCTGGAGTACGAGGTAAGCAGCAGGCCTCTTGGGGGCCGCCTCAAGCTCCTCTCTGAGGGTGTTGGCTAATTCAGACAGCCCATTTACCTGGTCGTTGAGTCGAACAAGCTCATCCTGGAAATAGCCGAGCCCCTTTTGACCGACAAGCTTCTCCGCGTCTGCCTCTTTCTCTTCATTCAGTCGCCTGGTCATCTCTGACTGATAGCTGCGTATCGCCTCTTCCAGGTGCCATATCCCGCCTCTGAGTTGCGCATAAGAAGTAGGTTTTTTCTGCAGGACCAGTTTTGTCAATCCGGCCACTTGAGTTTGTAACGGAAGAATATCCTTAGTGCGCTCCTTTAGCTCGTTGACCGCGGGGATCAGGCCCCCTCTCTCCACGTACGTGGAGCCGGACAGCAGTTGAGTCTGATTGCCGAACGCGCGGGATATCCTGCCGCAGACGATCATCCGGCCCTCTTCTTCAATCTCCCGGCTCAGCCGCTCGATGTTCCTCCCTTCCGTTTCCTTATCGTACGTGGCCGATAGAGCCCGGTGTATTGCCCGGCGCGTTTCGTCTATGTCTTCGTCTTCCCCTGTTCGCAGCAAATCGAATGCTTCGTCTTGACTATAGGGCGTGTCCACACGGCTCTGACCCATGAGCCATGTGACCCATTTGTCCTTCCATTTGATCGTCCGGGCGGCATCAACAACAACGCTTTCCACGCTACCATCTTGAGCCGCCTTCAGGAGTCCCTGCGCTGTATCATCAGGCAGCTCAATATCGGCACTGATCTTGCTCAACGTGTCGACGGTGGGATCAGCGGCAAGCCTGTTGCCGAGAGCCCTGAGCTGCTGCAACGTTAAAGGCAGATAGCCCTTTATGTGATAGTCATCCGCCTCTTCAGCCAGGGAGGCGTCCATAACCGATTCCAAGAATATGGCAAACACATTGCCGCTGTCGAGGAGCGGAGTGCGCAGCAGCTTCATCAGCGCCTCGGCGGAAGAAGAATTCTCCCTTACTGCCATGACGTAGAAGTCGAGCATCCGGTGCAGAGCGTCTCGCTCATTTGACCCCGTTTTGTGGTAGGCCTCGTGAAGATGGCCCAGAGCCGACAGCAGGCCGAAACCGCGCAAGACTTCTTCTGCGGGAATATAAAAGCGGCGACCCAAGAGCTCATATTCCAGGTCGCCGGCTTCAACCTTGCCTTGTCGCAGCCTCAGGCCCAACTGACTCGCCACCCCATAATCCAAGCCGATGGCCGACAGTTGGGAGTTGATATCCATGAAGTATTCATGCTGGTTGATGATCTCGACGCCAAGACCTTTCAGCGCGGCCAAGGCATCACTTACCAGGCTATGGTCCTGATATTGCTGCAGAAGCTGAAGGCCTGATCGGCTGTGAGCCCCGGCGGCCAGAAGCACGGCCTCGTCAACATCGCCCTCAAACGAAATCTCCAGCCCTCTCGCCGACTGCACGTACCGACCCTTTGCAACAATGTTCGGCTTGTGATCCGGGGTCCTCCTTGCCCGCCAGGAACGGCGCTCTGTTGCCGCCTGATGGACCATGTGCAATGGCAGGCTCGGGCGACGAGGGATTGCTCGCCTGTGCGCTGTTGCCGCAACTGATCCATCCGAAGAGAAGCTGCCAGGATTCTCCCCATCATCAAAGGTGCCACTTACCACAGTTCCCGAACGAATGCGCATCTTTCTCTTCACTCCTCGAACGGCCTACCCTGCACTTCTGACATACCCTGTGAAAAACAGGCTACTCTCCGCTGCCGTATTCCCCCCTCACGACTCACCCTACGGCAAAGGGAACTGCCTGATGATAACGTATTATAGCGAACTTCATGGAACTTTCAAGTGGCGCGGCGGACGGACGCTTGCACCACAGTGCCAGTGGTGTTGCGTCGCCTCGGTCGTTGCTTTTGAGTTTGCTGGTGAGGATCTGGCCCAACTTCCGCAGTTGGGGTCTATCAGGTGCCGTAAGTCCTTATGTATCAACAAAACAGGCGGGCAGGTCTTCACTTCATGGGCTCTTTCGGCCCCGAACTCGGCACCGCAACCGATGCCAAAGGACTTACGTCAAAAAGAGGGATGAAATACGCGAGCGATGGATCATTCCGCATGGCCCCGAAAGGCCCTTGCGTTCATTCGTCACTGTTTTGCGGTTCCGGCTGATCCGGCTTCGCAGTGAGCGTGACGGTTAGCGGGCGGAGTTTGATCGGCCGCGGCCAGTAGGCTTTCACGCGGGGCTCGTCACACGCCGCGCGGAGCGACGGCTCAAGCGTCACCTCAAAGGTAAGGGGGAAGCCTTCCCGTCTCTTCTCCTGCGGCAGATTGTTGGCGTAAAGAGCAATATCGTTCTTCAGTGGCTCTTTCAAGGTGGAACCATGTAAGTAATCCGTCCGATCTCGCAGCATCACCGTCCCCGCCCCGCCCAACTGATATGTGCCCCCTGTCTGCGCTATCCTGAGCTTCACTGTGCAGGCGACATCAACGGGCAGAGGTTTATTGACCGCAATGACGATCGCGTCGAGCAGGCCGACCTCGTATGTGCGTCTTTCATCCATTCTTATTGGCGGCTGCAGATCTGAGAGCACCTTGTTGCCCCATGCTTGTACTTCCAGTGAACCGGGCAACACCCGCTCGATGTCCGGATTGTATTCTGCTTCGAGATGACCTGCGGGAAGGCTGTCCACAACTTCGTAGGTGACGGGCTGCACGTCGAATCTCGTGACCTCGTCGCCCCCATCTGTACTTATCACAACCTGCCCAGTCAGTGTGTGTTTGCCAAGTTCCATGGTCGACTCTGCAATATTGTAGTCGGTCCAGGAGCCGCCACCGCATCCGACCCAACTGGATCTCTCCTTTGACCAAATCGGCGCCCCCTCGAGGTATAACTGAATGTCGATCGCGAGTTGCACCCCCTCCGCCACACCCATTTGGTGGAACCTGAGCGCGGGTGAGCCCATACCAAGTCCGTACCGCGGGTGTGCGAGGAGGTCCACTGGAAAGCACTTCTCAACAAGTGCCTTCTTGGTGTCGTCGTCGATGAGGCCGTCAACCCAGCCTAATGACGCGATGTTTGCACAGCGGCGACCGGGCTTCCCCGGAAGGTTGATTCCGCGTGCCGCGGCCCTGACAATCGGTTCGATGCTCACGCCATTTTCAACATCCTGTTCGAGAATTCTCCATAAATGGCAAACCATATTCGCGGGGTCTTCATCATCTGATGTGACTGCCTTCAGGATCTCAAGCCGCCCTGGGATTCCCTGGTCCTCCAGTTTCAATACGGTCTCCCTGCGGGTCGTCTCATCATACAAGCCTTTTGCGATGGCAGCGATGAATTCAGAATTGCTTCCTTCGGCCGGTTCGTTGTTCATAAGTGCATCCACCTTGCCACCTGTTACCTCCTGAGCCTGTGGCGGCTGAGGTGCACTCGGCGTTTGCTGCTCTTCGCGTGTGGTCGCGACATATCCGATGGTGACTGCCGCGGCAACAACGGCCCCAACAATGGCCACTGTGAGTTTCCCGCCGAGCGCGCTGAGCCCCACTGCCGTTGCGGATGCTGCAGTGCCCGCTGCCGCTCCGGCCGATGCGCCGGCTGCTTGCCCAACGCCCGCCAACGCCATCTTGCCCAGTGAGGCGATAAGCGTCGAGGGCGCAGCCATGGCTGCGTTCTCGCTGAGCAGGCCAGCCAGCACGGCGGCCGATGCCACCACGCCCAACTTCTTCAGCCGCGCCTGGAGTTGTTCTGTTCCCTTCTCGATGCGGCGCGACACGGTGGACTGGTTCACCCCAAGCTCTTGGGCGACCTGGACCTGGCTCTTGGCCTCGAGGTAATGAAGCACCAGCGGGGCTCGCAGTTCTTCGGGCAGCTCCGCCAGCGCCTGATCCACGTGCGGGGCAAGCTCGGCCCACGCAGGGCTGCTATCGCTATCGGCGTGCTTCTGCTTCATTGCCTGCTCCTCGCGTCGGCGGCGTGCGTCCCTCCTACGGACGGCATCCACGGCGCGGCTCCTCGCCCGCAGGTGAAGCCACGCGGCCACCGACGAGGTGATGGCGTCCGCGTTCCGGGCCAGCTCCAGGAAGCACTCCTGGGCCACGTCCTCCGCGTCGTGGGGATTATCGATCACGCGCACGGAGGCCCCATAGACAAGCCCGGCGTGCCGTCTGACCAGTTCCGCAAAAGCCTCCGCATCGTGCGTTCGGGAATACTGACTCAGGAGCGCCCTGTCATCCGCCATCGTGTTGCTTCTCCTCTTGGCCGGACCGTTCGCCGCCTCCTGCTTAATGGCCTGTCCGCCAGATCGTGCACAATGATTCCCGGCTTGTTTCCTTCGAGAGCGGATACGGCAGACCAGCCAATCTTCACGGTTATCCCAGCCACCGTCGATTCGATCTCTTGCTCGGTTCCGGTTGCAGGGAGTGCAGAAATACATGAACTCAGGACTTCTGCGTCACCCACAATCCCAAACTTTCCACCCAGGACGCTTCGCGCTACAGCCTTCACAATCTGTACCTCAATACGCTGGCTGTTAGGCTCACGCCATGGAGGAAGCACCACAGATTGGAATTCGAATTCGACCCGGATAGGGTATCCTATCTGGTATTCTTCAGCTTCTGTCCAGGTGCGGAGTCGCAGGCGATTCACTGTCTCGCTCCAACATTTCTCCCTCCGGAACCGCCTGCGACCCAGTTACCTGATGGACAAGAAAGCCCCGCGCGAGCGCCGCTTTG
>Ga0114922_10000633_pt1 | contig 33917 bp, 30 predicted proteins | sample AartaG_FD_100975 | JGI IMG/M metagenome (GOLD analysis project Ga0114922, IMG submission 100975) | Deep subsurface microbial communities from Aarhus Bay to uncover new lineages of life (NeLLi) - Aarhus_00045 metaG | ecosystem: Environmental > Aquatic > Marine > Oceanic > Sediment | place... | reverse complement strand
TAATCTTTTCTTTTGCTCCCTCTGAGAATTTTAGGGCTGCAATTGTAACTTTATGATTTAAATTTCCGGCACTTAGAACAGAACCGGGAACGATGATAACATCATTTGCTTTAGAATGTCTACTAATCTTACTGAGATTTACGGCAGCTCTTTGTCTTCGAGGTTTTTCTATTTTTTCAGCTACGGTTTTCCATAGTGCAGCTTTTGTTTCTGAGGTTTTCCTTTTTAAACTATGAATGAGTTCCTGCACATTTGGATCAGTAGTTCCTGTTCTTCTAGGCATCTTAGTTCACTTTATGATTCTTTTTTCTCTGTCAATGTTGATTCAAGAGTCTTTTTGAATTCGTCGATTTTAGAGATAATTAATTCTCCAGCTTTTGTTAACACTGTTGAAGGATCCAATCCTCCATTTGTTTCAAAGGAAAAAATGGCTTTTGAAGAATCTTTGCCGATAGTTATTGCATTTGGTTCGCAAACTTCCAGACAGTAATCACACAATGTGCAATTCAATGGATTAGTAACTTCTACTTTATCCCCTGACTTTTGGTAAACTCCCCTATAGCATGCATCTATACATTCTAAACAATTGGTACATTTTTCCTTATCTATTTTTGGTATTGGAAATGCTTGGTAACCCATGGCAGAAACAGGTTGCCATTTTGCATGTTCTTTTCCCTTGCCTAATTGTGCCATGCATTCTAGTTCTAGAGTTTGATTTGGTCCTAGCTTCACAATAGGAATTGTAGGACTGATTGGTTCAACTCCAGCTTGGGTTGAAATCAAATCTGAACTATAAACGAAAGTTGATCCTTGAGCATCAGTTTCTTTTGAGAGAGTCAATGTTACTGTGCATAAATTACACCCTATTCCCCCACAATCACATTCATCTCTGAAATTTAACTCTAAAGCGTCAATATCAAACTTTAATGGAATTAATCCTAATCTGTGCGCTATAAACTCATCAAATAGAGGAGATGTGTTCTTCAAAACATATACATCTTCAATAGTCAATGATGGAACTTCAGCTAAAGCTGTTCTTCTGATTGCATTAGCAAAGGCTAATGTCACATCTGACAATACAAATTTTATCGAATTCGGAAATAATTCTATAAGTTCAATATCCATAGACGCACCCGGCAAAGGATTCTATATCCGACCCACTGATATTACTAAAAAAGGTTTTCCATCTTCAAGTTTTTTGAACATCAACAAAAACTAGCTAGAGTACTCAAGAACGGAAGAAATCATTTTGTGGAGCTTAAATATTAGCTTTTATACAAATAATGAGAATTATGTTAGCATTATTACAAGGGATAAAGGAATTGCTTTTCAAGAAGAAAAGAGGAGGACCTATACTCGAAGAAATTCTACTAATAGGTATAGCTATATTGATTTTTGCTATAATCTTTGGAATTATTATGAGTTTAATAGATTGGTCTCAAGTTTCTTTTGAAAATTTATTTGGTTAAAATAGATATTGGTGCGGAGAGGGAGATTCGAACTCCCGGACCACTAAGGACTAGATCCTCATTCTAGCGCCTTTGACCACTCGGCAATCTCCGCCTAGGTATGTATTAGACCCAACCTACTGATTTTTAACTTTATCGACATAAGATTTTTGGTATAAGGATTTCAAACCATCGACAAAGCTGATCTGGTGAATCTTACCACGTAAATTAATAATTATGTGGTAAGACAAATTTCGTTTATTTGAACGTCGTGCAGGTTTACGGAAGGAAAAATAAGAAAATGGGAAGTTACATCATCGCTCTAATTGTGTCATTTCCTTGCATTGTAAGATAGTCTGATAGTTTATTCTCCAATCTACTGAAACCATACTGCCTGCATTTCTTTATTGCCATATATTGCAGAGCGGGTCCTAAAGGATCGCCTGTTTTGAAGGCACCAACTTGAATAAATGCTTCCATAAAAATTCGAAATTCAAGCACTTCTAATTTATCTAATCTATTTTCGTATTTCTTCAATAGCAGATGTATTTCTTCATATCTTTTCTGAATAAAAAGTTCCTTTGCTAACAATAAATCTGTAAATGCTTTTTCCAAATATGTTTCATCAATATTTCTTTCTCTATTCATTAATATTTGAATACGAAACTGAGATTTTTCATTTTTAGAAACAGATGATTCAGGCTGCTTTTTCTTGATCTGATATTCTATTATATGCTTAACTCTTCTAAGAATTGCAAAGTTTGATTTAACTAATTTCTCCAGATTTTCTTCTTTTAAATCTGAATTTAATAGATATTCAATGAGAAGTATTGGATTGCTATATTGATTTTCTAATTCAGAATATATAGATTCAATTAGTTCTTTATGCATATTTACTTCAAAATTCTGCAATCTAGAGTAAACATAAAATCTAATTAAATTTATAGAGTGAGGGATATATTTCATACTATGATTATCAAAATTTTTTACATAGTTTTCATCTTGTAAAAGTTGTTCTATTTTGCATATGTTCTTGTAAGCTAAATCCCAATTTCCTGTTAAAGCTTGAATCGTAGCAATATGAAGCAATATTCTGATAAAATAATAATTATAATAGATACTAGTATGATTTCTTTCAAAAATTGTGAGAGACTCATTAAGAAAACCATTAGCATTTTTCAGATTCGACTGTAATAGTTGACCTACTCCTGCAAGATAGTAAACAATTGATTTAGTATCTACCGCTATTTCTTTCATGAAATCTCTATTTCTAAGAATTTTCTCAACAGTTTTAACGGCCTTTTTGTGGTTGTTATTTATTTGATAAATTACGCAAAGTGTACCAAGTATTTGAGCAATGCTTCTGTTTAATCCTCTTTCTAAGAAATATGGAACACATTCTTCAAGCATAGTGGCAGCTTTTGAATCATGGTGCTCGATCCACAGTTCGATAGCAAAAGTATATTTACATAAATGATAGATAAATTGATCAGGATTTTCTTTACTGTTTATTAATTTTAAAGCTTCATTAATCTCTATTTCAGCTTGATCTCTGTTTCCTTGGAATTTCTCAATAAACCATTTATGATTATGATGAAGAGCCAAACCTTCAATATAATTATTTTTATCAGAAAGTATTTTTATTTCTAGAATCAAATCCGTTACAATATCTAGATTCTCTCTCAAATGATGTAAGTGTGTGATTTTGAGGCTGTAGAGACTAATTAGAGATACAAAATCATTTATCTTTTTGCATTTTTTAATTAACTTGTCTATTAAAAGCAGAATATTGTTATTGGATTTATAATTATATGACAAAATCCTGAGCCTTTCAATTATTTCTGGAGGATTCGAATCTAATTCTAAATGTTTACTAATCTCTTCTAGTTCATCACACAGATTCATATATCTCAAATTAGAATCCTTAAATTCATTTATATACTCGTGAAATACTATAGGTTGAAAAAAATAAATGAAAGCATTCAGCTTTCTCATGGCCACCATAATGGTGGTCCAATATCGTCGTCGCCGTCGCCAGGATCATGTTTTAATTTATACATCATATTTCAACTCGTGGAAAGGTTACTCTAAAAGTAGAACAAAGCTATTAAAACACCCAAAAGAAAAAGGTGACAAAAAATTATGAAGAAAAAGTAAAGGGAAAGGTTGATTTGGTTAGTTTGGGAACCAACCAGGAGGTAAATCGCTATCATCACCAGGGTCAAATTTTGGGTTCATATTCAACCACTGTTTAATCAATTTGGAAGCCATGCAGGTGGTAAAATTCCATCGTCTCCTTCTCCAGGATCGTGTTTTAGTTTGTACATCATGTTTCAGCTCTTTGGAAAGTTGCTATCTTAATATCTGAAAGAGCATACATAAACACAATAAGAAAAGACTGACAAGTAAGAAACAAAAATGGTTTTTCTCTTTACATTCAACACTTTTGATTTCTGCTTTATTTCTAAAAGTGCTTTTAGAACCCAACAAAAACCAAAATATTGAGAAGGACCTTTTTAGTCAAGAGTTCACTTTCAGAGATGTCTCTCTATTAAGTATAAATAGTAAATTCCCTTGACTAACTTAGAGACGATATGATGCACTCATCAGATGAAGAATATTTTAATTCACTAATCAAAAAACCAACTGTCTTCAAAAACATTGGTTGTTTGTCTGTTACATACACCCCTCCATATCTTCCACATAGGGAGGAAGAACTCAGGACATTGGCTAAATACTTCAAAACAATTTTCGAGGCACAAGACGAACCATTGAGAAAAATCTGTATAACCGGACCTACAGGTTCTGGTAAAACAACTCTTGCTAAACGTTTTGGTCAGCTTTTAGAAAACATAGACAAAAACAAGAACTTCTTGCTTGTCTATATTAATTGTAGAATTTACAAAAGTCCTTACCTCATAGTTAGCACTCTTGCAAGGAAATTAAACAAAGCTATTCCACCAAGAGGTTACTCATTTGAGGAATTACAATCACTTCTAATTAGATTACTTGATTTCTATTCACCAAAGGTTTTGCTTATTTTAGACGAAGTTGACTATCTTATATCTAGAGTAGGTACAGATTTTCTTTATACTTTGCTTAGAATAAGCGAAATGACTACAAAACAATGGATTTCATATATCTTTATTGCAAGAAATCTGAATTTTATCCACCAATTAGATGCAAGTACTCAAAGCAGTTTTCAATCCAATCATATTTCCTTAGATAAGTACTCTGAAACCGATTTAAAAGATATTATCAAATCCCGATCAGAGTTAGCTTTCTATGATGGCACAATAACTGAAGACTCTGTTGAACTAATTGCAGATATATCAAGTAAATCTGGAGATGCTAGATATTCAATAGAAATACTTTGGGGGGCAGGACAGTGTGCTGACGATGAAAGTTCTCCCATAGTCTATCCAGATCATGTAAGAAAAGCAAAAGCTTTGATTCATCCTGAAATAAGACGAGAGGTAATTCTAACCTTAACGTTACATCAGAAATTGATACTTCTTGCGATTATTAGAAAGTTAAAGCATACAAAGAATGCTTATATTTCAACTAATGATGCTATTAGTTCTTACAAATTAGTCTGCGAGGAATACGAAGAAGAGCCTAGACGACACACTCAGGTTTGGTCATATCTAAAAGAGTTATCCAAACAAGATGTAATTAGCACAAAGATCTCAGGGGAAGGAATGCGTGGTAAAACAACTTTAATCAGTATACCAGATATATCCGTTGAAACTATTGAACTCTTCTTGATGAAATCAATTGATAATCAAAAGAAAACAGTAGAATATGCTGAAAAGTAGAGGGAGAAAGATAATGACAACTGAAACTAACACTAACACAAAGGTTCAAACTAAATTAGCATTAGAAGATGTCTTTTCCTCAAGGGGAAGAGTAAGAATTCTAAAGTTGCTAGCAGAACTTGGAGAACTGAATATTTCTGCCATATCTCGAAGTATAAATCTTAACCATTCTGCTGTAAAAGGACATTTAAAATTCCTAACAGATGTAGGGTTAATCAAGGAAAAGAGATTTGGTAGAATTCTGATATACCAGTTTCAAGATGACAATATTCTTGCCCATTCCTTGAAACAGCTATTCAAAATCTGGGGAGAGAATTAAGAAAAAATTGGTGCCCCAACCGGGATTTGAACCCGGGTCTGCGGAGTGAGAGTCCGCAATGATTGGCCGAGCTACACCATTGGGGCTGTAAGATAGTGGGAATAAATATGCTTTTTAATTTTTCTTCTTAATACAGTAGATTTTTAATTGCGGTTTATCAGTTCTTCATGAATAATGAAAAGATATGCTGTACGTGTGTTTTACGAAGGTAAAGGTTATTTCGGCTACCAAAGGCAATTAGATAAAAAAACTACAGAAGGAACAATTATCCAGACACTTAAGGAAACAGGATATATTGATTCACCAGAAGAAAACTACTTCAGAAGTGCTAGTCGAACCGATAAATGTGTCAATGCTATAGGTAATGTTTTCTCTTTTAACAGCGAGAAAAAGATTATTCTAGAGGAGATAAACGCAGCTCTACCAAAAGATAAGTCAATTATTTGCTGGGGTTATTCAGATGTTGATACAGATTTTTCTCCCAAATATAGCAATTGGAAGAGATATTGGTACATCGTTTCAAAAGAGTTTCTAGAGGCACATTCAACCATGACAGTAGATAAAATTAGTACTGTTAGTTCTCATTTTGTTGGAGAGCATGATTTCAGTTTATTCTGCAAAAAAGATGATAGGAAAACAACCAGAAAAATTGATGATTTAAATGTACTCGAACAGGAAAATAGCATTATTCTCGAATTCATTTCAAGTTCCTTTTTATGGGAACAAGTAAGAAGAATCACAAGCTATATACTGAATTTCAACGAATTAGTTGAAGAATTACAAGATACCAAGACGCTTCTTGCTGAACAAAGAAGTGTTCAAGCGTTAAATATAGAACCTGCTGATCCTAATCAATTAGTATTGGTGGAGCATTTTTATGAAGACATAGAGTGGAATATCAGTAAGAAAACAAAAGAGCTAATTGTTAAAAAATTTGTAGATGAAAAATTAAAGATAAAACAAAGAGAAGTATTCTTTGTATCAGCTCTAGATTTCTTTGATAATCTTTAGCTTTAGATTTTGCATAAAAAGAAATCAGGAATTTTTAGTTTCGCTCTCTTTAACCAATTTTGCTAAGAATGCACTAAGTTGAATATTGCTCGAAGCACCTTCAGATATGCGGAAATCAACTTCTGCTAGATATTCATTAAGTTCCAATTTTTGCAAATCAGGTAAAGTCAAAGATGGAATTTCTCTGAAAATCTGGTAGGTTACATCAGTTCCAGAAAGACCATACTCAAGAATTAAATGCTGAAGTACATCTCTAGCTTTGTAGAAATCTCCTTTTAGAGCAAAGTTCAGCATGTTACGAATCTTCTCTGGATCTGCATGACCAACTGTTTGAAGAACTGTTACTTTTTCTATGGATTTTCCTGATGCAACAGTTGACTGCAAAATGTTGATAGCTTTCCTTAAATCACCTTCAGAGATATAAAGAACTGTTGCAAGTCCTTCGTCATCATAAACTAAACCTTCTTTTTCACATATCTTAATTAGAAACTCTTTCATACTTTTTTCATCAAGAGGTTTAAAGCGAAAAATCGCACATCGTGATTGAACCGGTTCAATTAATTTGCTTGAATAATTACAAATAAGGGCGAATCTACTTGTTTTTACATATCTTTCCATTGTACGTCTCAGAGCATGTTGTGCAGCAGAAGTTAAACTGTCAGCTTCATCCAAACAAATAATTTTGAATGGAACTCCACCATAAGATGCAGTTCTAGCAAATTCTTTAACCTTGTTGCGGATTGCATCTATTCCACGATCATCAGATGCATTTAACTCTAAAAGATTTCTAGACACATTCCCTGGACCAAATAGATCATTTGCTAAAGCAAGTAAAGCTGTTGTTTTACCTGTTCCAGGGGGTCCTGCAAACAAAAGATGTGGAAGATTTCCTCTTTTAACAAATCCTTTCAACCTTAGAACAATGTCTTTGTGACCTTTAAGTTCATTCAGACTTTTTGGCCTATATTTTTCAGTCCACATTATATCATAATCTTTTGCCATTTTTCCACAACATCATGTAAAAGTTTTTTCTATTTAAATCTATTACCAAGAGCTTAGTTTTTTGTTCTTAATTGATTAAAAAAAGTGGTGTTGATATACTAAATGCTAGAATAGACTTTGAAAGAAGGTGATTTAAATTACTAGCTGTGATACTGTGCATGAAGAGAAGCACAGCGAAAAAGAAATTATCAACGAATATAATATTCAAGGATTCAAAATAATTATTCATGAGGAAGAGGGAATTGTTCACTATGCAGCAGAACCTCTATTTGATTTTCAAAAGGATCCATTGTTATTTGCAGAGTTATCATCAGTTGTAATTAAGAATAAGGACAGGCTAGGAAAAGAAATCTTGAAATTTGATGATTTAGTAGATACAATAAAGTCAATCTGTATGTTGAAAGTTCTTGAAATAGCAGGTCTCGAAATTGAGCCTGAAACCTTTACAGAGCTTTTCATTTACAGATTAATAAAACTTGATAGTATAATCCCCGCTCTTTTGGATCACTATGTAAATGAAATCTACATGGACCAAAAAGGTTCTACAATATATTTAGATCACCAGATTTATGGCAGATGTAACACAAAGATAATCCTTGATGAGGAGGAATTGAATGCTTTACTAACCAGAATTAAATTAGAGCATCCAGTTACAATATCAGCTAAGAAACCTTCACTTAAGATAGAATTTCAAACACAAAGATTTCATTCACGTATTTCGATGGATTTTCCACCTCTTTCACCTAATGGTCCTACTTTCAATATTCGAAAACTGAAAAGAAAACCACTTGAGTTACTAGATTTAGTTAACTTTAACACCCTTCCAACTTCCTTAGGGGCGTATTTAGTAGAAGCTATAATCGACAGACAAAACATCACAATCATAGGGGAGCCCAATGCAGGGAAAACCACATTAGCTAATGCTATTGATCTATATACACCTAAACATTGGAGAAAAATCGCTATAGAAGATGCGATAGAATCTACCAACCAAACAGCAATGGGATTCAAACATTTATCAATTCAGGTAGATTCCTTTGAATCAAGTAGAAGTGACCATACAAAGACTGCTGAAATCTTAAAACTATTACATAGATCTCCAGATTGGATATATCTAGGAGAGATACAATCAAGAGAACATACTCAAGCAATGTTTGAAGCCCTTAATGCTGGTTTAAAAGGGATACAAACTGCACATGCTGATTCAGCAGAAAAAATCCTGAGAAGGTGGGAAAACCTACACAAGATTGCTCGTTCAGATTTCCTTTCATTAGATATTATTGTAGTAATGAAGAGAGAAATTGCTAAATCCACCTTCGTTAGAAAAATTGTTGGAGTTTACGAAATTAATCAAAATAACACAAGCAAAGAGGACTATGGATTTTTAACAGAAATATATAATGAAAATATGAACGAAGATCAAATGTTTCGAACCATTAAAGAAAAATCAAGACTGAAAGACAAATTAGATTTGATTTTAGAAAGAAATGACTACCTCAAAGCTGAACAATCACAGAAATGGGGAATTTAAGGAGGACTTTGAATGAAAGCAGTAAATTATGCTCAATCAGGTTCTAGACTAACTCATTTCAGCATTTTTCCAAAGAGAATACTTTACAAAGTAGCTTTGGGAAAAGTTGAGAAACATTCTAAATTCTTCATTTCAGAAACTGATTATAGATACTTAAGATTAATAGGAAATTCAACACTATTGTTTTTTGTTGTTTCGTTTGTTCTTTTTTATTATGTTACTATGATCAATGTCTTAATTGCTCTACTAATTAGTTCAATAGCTAGTGTTTCATTTCTTTTTGTGCTGAGTGATTATATTCGTTCTAAGATTATTAATCGTCATAAGAAATTTGAGGAGAAGGCATTTCTGATAATCAATTCTTTATTCATTAACATGATTGCAACTCAGTCTTTCCCACATTCACTGGAACTTCTACTTGCAAAAGGTATTACTGACAAATATTATACAAAATATTTCCAAGACATGCTCTATAATCTGAATCTTGGTGAAAATGAGGATGAGATAATTAATAATGGAGGGAAGATTTTTCTAAACAAGCAATACGAAGTAGCATTTCAGAACATAAAAAATGAAAATTCATTCATTGAATCTGATCCAGAGTTCATAATCCATGTAAGAAAAGGTATTAAATTAGTAGAAGATAACATTGTAATCTTCATAGCAGTTTCTTGTCTATTACCGCTAGTTCTGAGTATGGTTCTATCATTCCTATTACCTGCAGACTCTCCTACAATTTTCATTTTTCCTCTTCTATATGCTGTCTTTGGAACTTTGATTCTTCGCTTTATGAATAACAAAAGTATTGGTGATTAAGATGAATAAACTGGATTGTACTGATTTTAACTTTCTTAGCAATGTTGCGTTGAAACTTGAAAATGGAGAAAATCTAGAAAGGTCTTTCTTTTTAACTGGAAATGTACCAGAAGAAATTCTTGTTAGACTACAGTTAGGGGATAACTTACATGAAGTAATTTCTTCTATTGATTTCAACTATCCTGCTTTGAAAAATCTTTTTTCTTCAGTAGATTACGCAGATGAAAGTGAAATTATAGACCGTGTTAAATCAACATCTAGATTAATTAGAGTTCGGGAAGAAATTCTCAAAGAAAAGGATTCTTCTTTGAAAGTTCATAGAAGAAGGCTAAAGATTATACGTTATGTGACTATGTTTACAATCGCTATGATCGCTGGTTTTTCTCCTATTTTCTCAAATCTATACAGTTTCATTAGTACAGGAGAATTTACTAGTTCATTTTCGATTTGGTCAATATTGTCCATATCCTTTCTTATCATAAATTTACTGAATAATTATTATTTGCTCAAAATGGGAAATGAAGAAAAAATAAAATTCAGGCTTATCCCTGTTGTCTTCCTGCATTCAGCAATTGTTATAGGGGTCAGATTTTTTATTCTCAATCTTATCCCTATTTGAACAGGGTTCCTGATAGCTAAATTAGTTTTTATGTTCTTAGGAATTATTCGAAACTAGATGATAATCTTTCACTAACCTCAGTGATTATATCATCATAATCATAGGAAAAGATGAACTCCGCATGATCTCTAATTGTAAATTCAGCAACATTAGCAGATTGTGCAACTAATTTCTGTGTTAGAGCAGAAGAATGTTTAATCTGTCTTGACAGAAGTTTGTCCGCAACATAAGCTGAAGCAGCTGAAAGAGGATAAGGTCTTCTCCCACCACGATCTGGAAACGGAATTTTTTCAAGTATTTTCAAGCATAGAAGTTGAAGCATCTTTTCATAAACATAAACATCTATCGAATACTTTTTCTCTATTCTTTCTTTTATCGATTCAAAACGGCAGATTAGAGAACAAATTCGAAAGACATAATCTTCACTTCTCCTAATCCCACTTACAGTGGGTTTGATATTCAAATCCTGCATAAGACTTAGTAAATTCTTACCAAGAACCCTATGACCTAGTTCCCTATAAGTTCCAACAATCTCTTTTAAGGTAAGAGGACAATTATGTCCTTGCTCTCGAACGCTTAGAAGTAGAGCCATTGCAGATAAAAGAACATGGTTTGTTATTTTCTTCTGATGTTCAGATTTATACTTATAATAAAGAAAGAGTGTTCTATCTCTTATCTTTGTGGGAACATGAAGTCTTGAAAACACTTCATTCAATATTTTAATAGTTCGAAAATCAGTCTCCTTTCCCTTTATTGCTCCTGGGATATGATAATAATTCTTAAATTTTCTAAATTTATACTGATTTGTTTCATCCAATAGAGATCCGTTAGCATCTCTAAACATGTACTCTTCAACTGAACCAATAGAAGATCCCAAAGAACTTACAACTGCGAGATTATTATTTATTGAAGTATATTGTTGATTTCTTCGAGATCCGTCCGTAGACATAGATCCTAATTGAAAAGACGAAGATTCAAGAACGGAATCATGTACAAGACCGCATTTCTTGCATATATTAAGACCATTTTCTTGAATAATTCTAGAACCGCATTCATCACACAAGCAGCTTTCCATTTTACTCAAAAAAACAGCCTCTCCGAAACTATTGAGAATTTTTAAGATTGAAACAAAGCTGTGTGCTAATTCATGTCTGATTTAGTACTGTTTTTGGTGTTTTTGTTTGACCTTAAAAGAAAGAAGAGGCAGATGATTGAAAGTATTCAATTCTCACAAAAAGAAGCGTTGTTAGGTATGTAGACGTTCTATTACTGAAATGAAACTAATATGGGATTCAAAGAAAATGAGGAAGAAAAACGAAACAAATGGATGTAAGAACGTATTAGTTTAGATTACGCAAACTAGTGGAAAATTGTGCTGTTTTTAAAATATAATTAGTATAAAGGGTAGAATGAAACTCAAACAGATAATTCCAGTAGTATTTCTACTCTATATGGTAATATTTCTTAAATCTCCAATGGTTAATGAGGATGTTACTGCATTTAATGGTGTTAATGGTAATGAAGTAAATAGAATCTTAAATGTAGAAGAGGAGAGGAAGAGAGTTGAAATTACTGAAGATTCAAGCCTTGTAGAAAATGATCAAAATGAGTTAGACGACAATTTTTCAATTAACAATGGAATGAATTCGATAGAGGATTCATTAAATGGTTTTAGTCCAAATATGAGTTTAACCGGAAATTATGTGGGAGAATCCTTAGAAGGAAATCTTGAAGATAAGAATTCAAGTATCTTCTTACCTAGTAATGGACAATTTACGTTGGAAGGAAATGTCACAAATTTACAGTCACAATACATTAACAATCCAGGAGCAGAGAATGATCAAGAGTTTTACTCTGAAGACGCAATTGTTCCTGGTTTGGATTTTGAAAGGTTGTATTATTCAGGAAGCAGAAATGGGGATTATGTATGGAAATTCTATTCTTATAACTCAGAATCCATAAGATATGCCCTTTATCAGGACGATATTAGTTTATACGACACTGACACAAAATTATCTTACAGTTATCTTTTAGCATCAAATTCAAGCTTACAAAATGTGATAAACTCATCTTTAATCTTTGATTTTGTTTTTGATACTTGCCGCATTATGGTTATTCACTGGCACTACACAGATGTAGAACCTCCCTCAATTGGAGACAATACAACATCTCCGTTCATTGTGTATAGGTTAATGCAAAATAGCAGTTGGAATGATCAATGGAATGATTATACACTCTATATGAGTGATCTCTTCTCTTTATCAGATCCTTTAATACCCACAATGCTAAAATCATTTGGAATTTACGTTATATCTCCAGAGGTTTCTGATTGTACAGTTCTGTTTGATGACTTAAAACTTGAATCAGCATTAATGCCTTCGGATATAAATCTAAAATTGAATGATATACAAATAAGCTCAATTGGTATGGGAGAAGGGACGTTTAATGAAGATATCTTGTTTGAGGAGGGTATCCCCTATGAATATAATATAGATTGGTTTCATAATTCAAATTATAGCATAAATGCCAATTTTACTATGAGATCATCTGGAACTGTAATAATACCTTATACTAAGCAGCTTTCTTTTGAAAATGAAACGTCGATTCTTCTTACTATGACGATCAATAGTCTTTCATTGGTTGTTGATCCAGTCAACTTCTCTTATCCTGATATTTGGACTATTGTGGGGAGCCCACAGGGTGCAGATATTATAAGTGAAACTGCTATAGAAGAAGGGTATAGAAACCTATCACTAGCTAGAAAGGCAGGAATCTATGATATTGAATTCCAGTTTAGTTTACCTAATCAGATATTGACTTTGGATATCGATAAACAGACTATTTTTGAGACTCTAAATGCTACATTCAGCTTTCTAGAAACACCTCAAAATAACCAAATTGAAGTATTCTGGATAGGTGAGGAAAATGGCAGCAACATAGGTGAATTAGTAAGCAATAATCTAGAATTTACTTTTCCATCAGAGATTGTGAGTGGAGATTATGAAATAACGTTCCTTGTTATGGAAGGTAATCTAATAGGGTATGAAAATACATCTATAAATTTAATGAGAGAAGCTTCTGAATTAATAGTTGAGCAAGAGATTTACATTCCAAAATATGCAATGGAAGAACTAAGTGTATCTTATCTAAGCTTGAATTTGTTAGAAATTGAAAATCCAGATGTAAGTGGAATTTTAGAGGGTGAAGTTTTACCAAGTGTTCTTGTTGGAGATCACTATGTTTTCAGAATTTCTTCTTTTTATCTTACAGAAAACAATTCTGTTTTACATATCTTAGCTCAATCTTCTTCACATGCTTCAATTCAAGCAACGGTAAATATTACGATTTACGACAGTGAGATCAATATAGGTTTTGAGTATGAAAGTGCAGAGATTTCGTCAGATTATCTTTTAAATTTCAATGTAACTTCTGATGATTCGCCAGTTGGTCTAGTTCCGATTACAATAGAAGTTAATGACTATGAAACTCATTCAGGAATTACAGATGAACAAGGGCTTTATACATATGAAATCGCATTACCGCAAGATCTTTTGATAGTTGATATTAATTGTTCAATTTTCAAAGCATTTACACCTATAGTAACAAAATCATTCCAAATACTGTTAGAAAATTTGCTTAGTACTGCTGAAAGAAGCAGTGAAGATGTAATAATAGCTGAAAATATTACTCTGATATACGATATTACATACCCATCTTCACATGATAGATGGAAATACTATATTGATGATGATATGTTACCTCTTTTGGAAGCTTATGTGGAAACTGATTCGTTACAAATTCCTGTCTATTTAGATTCAGAAGCCCTTTATTGGCATATTCAAGCAGATGCTAGTGTAAATAATCACAAACTAAAGATAGTTACAATCGGGCCAAATCTATTAGCAACAGCTGAATTGAATGATACAGAGATATCAATACACTTCGTTATAAATTCAGATGCAAGGAGTTACTCCGATGTTTCCATATTATATTATTTGAATGAAAGTTATTCAACTTCAAAATATGATTGGATGCTTCTATCATATAATGGTCAAGATGTTACTAGTTTGTATGAACTACAAATAAACGATCTTTATGTCTATGCAACTAATCTACAAATAGCTAAAGATAGTGTGCTGATACTTGATTTAGTTGGAACTAAGAGCTCTAATATGAAATCAATAACAAACATAGTAGTACCATTAGTATCTAGTTCAGGAGTACTACTAGGCGCCGTAACTGCTATAATTAAAGTCTATAACAAGAAAAAAGGAATGGTCCTTGAAATTTAAGAAGCTATGCTTCTTCTTCTTTTCCTACACTAAATGCATGGTAAAACAGTGCAAAAATGACAGCTAATATAACAATAATAATTACCACAGTTTTAATTACAACGAAATCCATACTTATCGGTTGAAGCTGCTTATTGTTTATTAATAAGCTTTTCGACCAATTGCAAAAATGAGTAAAATGTTTTATTCAGTATGAATCTGCTTTACCATATTTTTGGTTGTTTCAGCATATCTAACCTTCTCAATTGAATTTGCTATAATTTCAAGGCTTTTTAGATAGGGGTTTTGATTTACTTTACCGCTTATTATTAACTCTGAATTAACAAAATTCTTAGCCTTCAAATAAGAATAAGGAGCATTTTCTGATTCATTTTCTTCTACCATTCGTGCTGCAGCATCAGCAGACATTTCCAAAACAATTTCAGCTAATTTACCAGCACAAAGAACATTTATGTTTCCTGTTCCATCATTAGCAACAAAAGTAAAAAGAATTCGATTTAATGGTTTTTCCTTTTCCCCATGATTTGCACAGCTATAGCTGTCATTTTCTTTTTTCATTTTCTTTTTATATTCAGGACACAAAGGGTATACAAATTGCTTTTCTATGAGCTTAACCACAGTAGCTTGAATGGAAACCTCATCTCCTTCTTTGATATCCTCAATGTCTGTAATCTTCTCCAAGTCGATTTTAAGAGGAGAAACCTCTAAACTTGATACAAAACCTTGCGGATTAGATGAATTGTTCAATGATTTCTTCACAATAGTATTTTTGTTAATTAATAACTCAGTACCATAACCAGCATCTTCTTTGACACTAGCGTTATAAATTTCAATACCTTCACCAACACTCACATCAGAAATTTTAGCTATATTCTCACGCCAACAAGTAATGCGAATAGTTCCTGATTGATCTTCAACTCGTAGGTTTCTTAATTGAATAATCTCGTCTTCTTTGGTTTTTATGTCTTGAATTGGACTTAAATCACTCACAATACCTTGTATGTGTGCTTCATTCATATCATCAGTGATATCTTTAATATTGGAAAAATCAAACTGATACTGGTTCTCAGAATTGGAATCTATACTTTCTACAGCCATTCTAGTTTGATTTCCACAATGAATTTCGATATCTGTATATCTTCCTTTTCTTGTAAAACCATTTAGTATAGAAATAACTTTGTTTACATCATCTTCATTTATTAATTGGGTCTTATCATCCCATAAAACAACACGAATAATTCCTGTATTGTCTGAAATTGTAATATCTCTTACTTTACCTTTAGATTCATTTTCTCTAGAAAACTCATGCATTGGATTTATATTGATTATCAAACCTTTAGTTGAAATTAGAGAACTTAACTCTGTAATCTGAGCTATTGGTAACAATTGAGCACCAATATCTGTTCCTGAACCAACAAAACCCTTTTTCACAATTATATCTTCAGAATCTTCCTTTTTAACAACATTAGTATATTTACTTGAATGCATTTCTAGATGCCCTTTCAAACCTACTTTAGCTGCTAGTCCCACTACCTCAATGATATCTCCTAAACCGATATCTTTGACATCATGAGCTTTTTCATTCCAGAAATTAACATAAATTTCTCCAGTTTCATCTCCAAGAACTAAACCTTGTTTAACACCTTTTGACCCATCAGATCTTTCAAACTCAAGAAGATCATCTTTTTGAGTGACTTTTCCATTTAATGAAAGGTCAATCTCATTTCCCTTGATATCCTTTATTTTGGAGGAAGTAGAATCAAACACAGGTAGAACAGAATCATCAATGCCTGAGGGTCTTATTTGAACTTGACTCCTAATTCCTAAATGTACCTCTACAGATTCATCTCTTCCTACTCTTGTATAACCATTCAAGATTCGGATAGGATCCCCTACTTTACAGTTGTTTTCCTGTAACTCAACTACCTTCTGATCCCAAAATACTACACGTGTTCTACCAGTTTTATCTTCAACTAGTACTGACTGTAAAACACCATCAGAACCATCTTTCTTCTTGAAATTATGTAGATTATATATTCTAAAAATACGTCCAATTAGATTAACATTAGCAAGTTCTGGAACCAACTCATTAACACTTAAAGTGGATTGTACCTGAATTGGAGGTTCTGAAGAAAGGTCGACACCCATTTCTCTTGCTACAATGTGAACAGCTCCGAGCTGTGTCACAAACTCCCCTAACTCTTCCATTTTATCATTAATAAGCTGATGAATTTCCTCTTTTCCCATTCCTGTTTCTGTTGAAATTACATCTACAATTTCTTTTAATGAGCGTTGACTTGACATTTAGCAACTTCCTTATTTATTTTGTATAAATCTTTTGATTGGATTGTGATACCAAATTCATTGATTTCTTTCCAACGATTTGGAAGATCTCTGAGTTATTCTTGAGCTTTGAATAAATAAAGGTGAAATCGCTAGCAAAAATGAACATAAAAGTAAACCATTTCTTATCAGTTTCCATATTTTGAACTTCGTACGACTTAACAGATGGTACTTTATTATAAAATTCATGAAGTTCTCTTGAAGAAATAATCACTAGTGCCATTAGCTCTTCATTTTCTATGAAGATTTGTGGTTGAATCAACCCCATATCTTTTAGCTTAGATTTTATTCTAAACAGAGTTCTGATAGAAACGTCATTTTCCTCAGCAATTTTCTTAATATTGGGTCTTCTGAAATCTCTTTCACAATTCTTCATGAGTTGTAATACGTGATTTTTACTGGATGTGGGAACATAGAATTCGTCTACATTACTTTCCTGTGCAGAATTCTTCTCTGGTGTTTTTGGAGTACTTACAGTCGTCCAATCCTGAAATGAAAGCCCACGGTTCAACACTTTTGTGTTACAAAAAACCTTCTTATTTATAACCTGATAGACATAGGGGTGCTCTATTTCTTGACAAGATAAACCATGATAAAGTTTGAAATCTGGAAATAAGGCGAGTTTGTCTAGAAATTTCAAATCATTAGTTGAATTCTCAATTTCTGTAAACCCAAAGAACTCATAAGCATTTAGCTGAGAATAATCAGCAAAGCCTCCTAAGTAAATTCCTCTTGATTTCAAAGAACCTATTATATTGCTTATTCTTTTCTCTGAAATCCCAAGCTCATTTGCCAAATCCTTATTGAGGATATTGGGGTTTTTATCGATCTTTTCTATTACTTTTTTCTCTACGAAATCTAGTTTTAGTTTTCTTGTGTTTGTCAATAAGCTTTTCTCAAAGAATTGAATAACCTCACTCAAGTTCATTCTTCTTACATATATATTATTGTGAAAATTCTTTATTTCAATCCAAAAATCTTTGTAACTAGTAAATTTCCAAAACTCATTTGATGAGATTTTTTTATCGTTATAACAGTATCTTATAAAGACATTAGTAAGCTTATCTCTTAAATTTTGATTAAATCTAGGAAAACTGTCTCTGAAGAGATTTTTAACCATAGTTTTGGATAAATCACCAATCTCAAATCTAATGTCAGCTATGTTCATTTCGCCACTGAATAGCGAATTTAACAATTTAAGAGTAGCCGTACTCGCATCAATAGTTCTCTTGACATCCATCATAAAAATATGGTAATTTGGATATTTATACACCACTTTTTGTGGAAACTAAAAAGGGAAAAATGGAAAGAGAACTTCCGTTATTTTATTTTAACTGTGGTTCTTCTTTTATTCCTGTATCTAAAAACAAGAACTGAAATACCGAAAATTGCAGCTGAGATAGCAAAAACAAGCAAAGCATAGTTTTCGAAAACCCATACAGCAGGAGGATCTCTTTCAGGGTGAGGAGTATATTTTAAGAGCCAAAGAATCAAATTATTCCACAATTCGAGATTTTGATTTTGTTCAATCCATGTTGTATTTTCTGCAATTTCTAAATCACTGAACATTATTGTAGATCCAGACATAGCAAATCTGGTACCTCCAGTTTTTTTAGCAAAGAGCCAGGTAAGAAAACCATTAGTTGGATCTCTATATATGTCATAGTCTTCATTAATTGCATATGATGTGATAGGTGTTTTTCCAACTTGGATTGTTTTATCTAGTATGTCTTCATCCAGTCTTTCATTGCCTAAAGAGATAGAATTGGAGTAAATTGTAACATTATCTATTTCTGTTTCTTGCCTGAAGAAGTCTACAGTATTTTGGTTAAAAATTATTTTTGTGGAATTATATTCATTAAATGTGACATAAGTTTCATTACCATAAGTACTATTGAAATCGTCTACAATAACTCTAGCAAATGATTGATTTACTCCAAACATAAATCTTGCAGATGTCAACCAATCTTCTCTCTCTATTAGAAGATCGTTCATAGTTGTAGGATGGCCTGTGATATTATCTTGTTGAGTCAATGGATTGCAAAGCAAAAATAAGGATCCTCCAAGTTCTGTAAAGTCAAGAATTGCTTCTCTCTCTGCTTGTTCTAAGTTATCCTCTTCCTCAAGTCCAGGATTTGTAAAAATGAGCAAATCTACACCCTGAAGATTTGTAGAATTAAATCTTGATTCTGTCTGGAATAAAAGTTTAACTACAATTTCTGTATCAGGATCTTCGATTGTAATGTTAGTAAGGGAGTCCAAAGCTGTATCCATTAAAGTTCTATTGAAAACTTGTCCATGTGATTCATCAAAAAGAATCACGTAATTCAACGATTGTTGCCCTGAAACATTATAGAGGTAAGGCACATTGGTTACAGTTACCAAACATATTAACAAGAATACTAAAGAGCGATTTTTCATATTATCCCTTACTAAGTAATTTGTTAGGAAATTAAAGAAAGTATATTTAGACTTTTCGCCCTTTGTGGATTTTTTGTTTTCAGCTGAAAAAACAAAAATTATTTAAGAATATGACCAATTATAGATTTTAGTATTGTAATAAACAAAGAATCAGAATCTTTAAAAGTTGTACAAAAAGGATTTTATTGAATTTGCCTCGATAGCTCAGCTGGTAGAGCGCTTCCTTGGTAAGGCAGAGGTCAGGGGTTCAAACCCCCTTCGAGGCTCCACATCCTATTTTAATTTAATATATGCAGACTGAAAAAATTATTAAGTTCAATAATCTAGATGTCTTGAGTTAAATGAATGAATTCCTCAAAGATGAAGATTCAATTATTAAAGAAATTACTGATTTTATAAGAAGTGAAATTAAAAATTCGAATACAGAAGGAGCAGTTATAGGATTAAGTGGTGGAATTGATTCTGCTGTAATTGCACATCTAACGACCCTTGCAATTGGAAAAGAAAATGTGTCTCTAATTCATTTACCTGAAAATGAACTTGATACAATTCATACTCAAGATGCTCAACTAACAGCAAATCAATTAGATATTCCTCTCCAAATCATCGACATTTCACTTTTAGTTAATGAAATGATGAAAATTTATCCACAATTAAAAGAGAATCGGCTAGCTAAAGGAAATTTGAAAGCTCGTTTAAGAGGAGTTAATCTCTATACCATTTCTAATCTTGAAAACAAATTAGTAATAGGAACATCAAACAAATCTGAGATTTTAATAGGGTATGGAACTAAATTTGGAGATTTAGCTGCTGATATCTGGCCAATTGGAGATCTATATAAAACCGAAGTATTTAGAATTGCTGAAAAACTTAATGTGGACCTTAAAATCATAAAAAAACCTCCTACTGCAGGACTTTGGGCTAATCAAACTGATGAGGAAGAAATCGGGGTTTCTTATGAAAAACTAGATTTATTCTTAATCGGTTTAGAACAGGGAGTAAAAGAAAAAGAGTTAGCTAAAACAATTGGTTTAAGCGAAATTCAAGTGAATAGGATTAAAACATTAATTGCAAATAATAAGCATAAAAGTAGAATGCCCAAGAAGCAAAAAATTCAAAGAAAATAACTAAAAATCTTGTCTATTTTTTGTGGAGTATTTAACTTAAACTATAATTAGATTAATGAAAAATATGGCGTTGGACATTGGAGAAGGAACCCTTCAAAACGTTCTGAATATTGTTTTATTGATTCTCCTTTATGCGTCTAAGGTAGGCATATTGATAGGTTTAATGATTACAACTGAAAAAACTAGTAAGGGATTAATCAACAAAAACTTAAGTTATAATATAAACAAAATAGGAAAAGGTATTGGAATTATTGTCTTTTCTCTAATAATCTATTTTCTGGTAGTCTAAAAAGAGCTATTCTTTTCAAAGCTTTAATATATTATTAAACAAAGAATAAAGTATAATTCTTAACATTAGTGATAAATTTGGCATTATTAGATTTACTGAAAAATGGAACAGTTCCTCAAGGTATAACTCACATAGTAGGTCCTCCAAACTCAGGAAAAACAACTCTAATTTACCAAACATGCAGAAGTTTGAATGGGAGGAAAGCACTATTTTTCGACTGCGAGATAAATTTTAGCGCTCAGAGATTAAAGGAAATTAATCTGAATTACGAAGTTGAACTTAACGATATCACCGTTATTAGTATATTCGATAAAAACCAACAAATCAAAACTTTGATGAAAATCCACAATTTTATTCCAAATACTAATTATGCATTCATAGCTGTCAATGGAATAACAGATCACTTTCGGTTTAGAAGTTCCCAGATTAATGAAATGAGCTTACATAGGTTATTAACATTGCAAATGGCATACTTGAATATGATTAGCAAAGAATATCAAATTCCAATTCTGATAACAAATCAAGTAACCGCATTCAGAGAAAAGGAAAAGAAAATCATAAGACCTGTAGCAAATTCTGCTATTATGAATTATTCAGATAGAGAGATAAGACTAAGAAATATCAATAAGAAATTGTGGAAAGCAAAACAAGAAAGAGAAGAAGTTTTGTATAAAGTCACAAATGAAGGCATTGAAATAATTGAAAGTAGTTTTTAACTTTTTACTACAACTTCGCGTTAAAGATCAATATAACAGCAACATACCATACAATAACTAAAATTGTAGCAATAAGTTCGACTTTTTGAGCTGTTCCTACATCAAAAGCAAATTTTGTTGCATAATCGAGTAAATATAAGCTTACTGCAGCAAAAGCCAATATAAAGCAAATAACAAGCCCTTCAATAAGATACTGTGTATGTATACTTCGAGCAATGAATAGAGGACTATTACCGATTTGACCAATACTTACGAGAGTATCTTGATTTACAACCATATATGCTCCCCCGCCAAAGATGTAAAATACGATCAAATAAATTACGACATAAATTAAACTTCTTGGAATTCTTTTTGGCATACGAATTGAGATCTGATGTAAATTGAAATTAGGTCTACGAATTCCAGGGAGTAACCAAGGTAATCTTCTAGCCATTCTTATCTAAGGTTCGAGTTACAACATACTATTTTAAAGATTTCGACAGATAAGAGTCAAGAGAACTTTAAGTATCTTGAATTGTGTTTATCATCCCTTGAAAATTATCTTTTTCTCTAAAGGATATATAACTAAACTACCTGGGTTTTTATCAACATAACTTACAAGAAAACGTTCAATGTTTGATGAGGGAACTCCTAATTCAAAAGAAATCTCATCAAAAGATAATTCCATATCACTGTCTAGTTTGTCTTCTAGAAACTCAATCATAATATTTCCAAAGGTTTCTGAACTCAAGAAAATTGATTTGTCTTTCACGACGCCATCAAGTAATTGTTCTTCAATCATATTACTAATAAGCTGAACAAAAACATCCATTTCTATTCCATGTTTTTTCTCAAGCTCTTGGATTTCATATTCAGCGGTATCGGTTAAAGAGGATTTTATGGCATTTTGTAGATAAGTAATAGTAAAATATCTCTTTTCACCAATGATTCCTTTTTCTAAATGATTTAACAAAGGCACTAAGGTTTTATCTGTTACAGCCCAATGACTTTTTACAATTGAAATTTCAATTATTCCTTGTTTTTTCAACGTTTCTCTTATTTCTGATAATTCCGCATCTGAAATTGAAAAGAAATGAGATTTTTCTGGAAGAAAAACACCTGTTAATTTCTTATTTGAAAGCAAATTAGTAATGGCTACATAACGCTTTTCCAAAGAAATCTTAGTTTGTACTTTTCTGATATTGACAAAATTTGTTGTTTCTAACTTTTCTAATAGCATCATAGAGAATTTTTTCTCTTCAGAAGCAAACAGATCTTTTATCTTTTGTAAAAATGAACCCATTAATCTCGAGATAGGTATTTTTGTTTCTTTACTAAAATGTTACTCTATGTGTTAATTCATTAAACTGAACTTAACAGCCCATAACCAAGAAGAAAGGCGTTTTAGCAATAGATAGAAATTGTGGAGTTTATTTACCTTGTTGATGTATAACTATAGATGTCTATGATAAACCACGAGAGAATATCTTCTGGGATAGAAGGTCTTGATGTTCTAATGAATGGAGGAATAATCAAGAACACTATTAATTCAATAGTAGGTAGTAGTGGAACAGGAAAAACTACCTTTGCCTTAGCATACTTGTATCAAGGACTTTTAGAAGGAGATCACACCCTATATTTGTCTTTTGAAGAAACACCATCTAAATTGATTGGTGAAGCTGAATCATTAGGAATTAACATTCGTAATATGACAAATGATGCTGAAGATTTGATTCATTTAGTGGAAAGTGAAAAGATTGTTGAGTTTATGACAAACATTCTTCCAGCTTTAGCACAAAAATTGAAACATCGAAATGTTAAACACACTCGAATTATACTTGATCCTCTTACTCCAATATTATGGGAATTTCCTTCAGAGAAAGAACAAAGAAAAGTTCTAACAAAGATTTACCATCATTTGAGTTCTTTAGGTACTGTTTTGCAAACAGTTGAAGAACCCAATGCTTTTGGTCAAACAGATATTGGAGCTAAAGAAACTAGAGTCCCGATTTACTTATCTGATAGTGTAATACATATACAAAACCTAGGATTAGGTGGAAAGTATAGCAGAACATGTAAAATTATTAAATCTCGAAAAACACCACATCATGAAGGGATATATCCTCTTAATTTCGTAAACGGACCAGGACTTGTAATAGATACTAGTTCAGTTCAGGGTGCTATAATTGACCCAGTTGTTAACGATATAAGATACCAAGAATTGATGAAAAGAGTGAAAGAACTCTCCAAAGATAAGGATCCAAAGAAAAGAGTGATAGCTCAAATTGCTAAGAATCTTCTAGGTGAGAGAGAAAGAGATGGTTCACAGAACATAGAGTTTGTTGAAGTATTAACAAATAAACAAGTACTGCAAGAGGTAAAAAAATGAACTCTAACCAAGGAATTGGTTCTGAATTAAAGGATTTGACTCACTTAGATGAAGTTGAAGCTGCAATGCTCTTCCGAATTGATGGGGATGTTGTTGATTCATCATTTAAGGAAGAATATTCACATAAATTATTAAGAACAATTCAATGGTGTAAAGCAAATGTTGACAAAGTTTCCTTGGAGATGAAATCCAACAATCTCAACAAAGTAACCTATGAACTAAATGAATTCTGTGTAATTTTCTATGTTGTAAATAGTATCTCAATTTTAACTACTATTGCAAGTAAGAATGCAAATCTGAGTTTGTTATCCATAGAATCTAAGAGAAAAGCTCTCTTAATTTCCAATTATTTGTGAGGTCTATTCCATGCAAATTGCCACAAGAACAGCTAGCCACAGATCTATCCATACAACAACCAAGCAAATCATCACTGATGTAATTGGTGACATTAATGGTACTCCTGACTTCGTACTTGTTGCGTATACACCAAATTATCGTGAAAAGAAAGAGTATGAAAAAGCTATATCAAAGATTCAGGAAGAAAGCGGAACACACAATATAATTGGAGGTACTTTCCCAGCTGTAGCTACAGCAGATGAATTGCCTACTACTCAAGGTTGTTCTGCAATGGCTATTAAGTCATCAGAACTAGATGTTCATTCACCTGTATCCTATTCAAATATACGATTAAATCCAGAAAAAGGATCAGATAAACTTGTAAATCTTTTCAAAAACGATCAAAATAGATTCAAGACAGGTTTCTTTCTAACTCCGGGTCCTTTCTTTCCACCTGGAGCATTTGAAGGTATGAAGGCAATGGACACTGTCTTTGCACATAAATTCAGAGGAATGTTCAATCAAGTTGGAAAACTGATTAACCGTAGTATGGCTAAAAATGGACATGGAATAACATCATTTGCTTACAAAATACTTCAGAAATTACTTGAAAATGGTGTAGAAAATACCCTAGGAGGAGCTACAATAGATTTGGATATGCTTTCCTGTTATCAGTTTCAAGGAGATAATGTATTTCAAAACGCATTGGTTGGGACAGTATTCTCTTCAAATACTATAAATTTTGAGCATAATTGGACATTTGATCAATCAAAGAAAAACAAAAGCTTTGAATTATCTAAAGGACTTAAGAGCAGTAGTTATTTACATGAAATAAACGATAAACCAGCACAGGAAGAGTTTCTCAACCAAATAGGGTTATCAAAGGAACTCTATGAAGAAGCTTTTAAAAATATGGCTTATGCTTCACTTCTATATCTTTCAACATTGAAATCAGAAAATCAAGGAAGCCTTCCTTTTGTATCTGTTTGTCATCCAATTTTGAAAGGTGTAATTGCAACAATACCAGAAGAAATTCTAGATGAGAGTGATAAAATTGCAGAGTTTTGCACACAATCTGGAATCGGAGTTCAAGAATCAGCATATGAGTGCGCTAGTTCTCTTGCTCAAGGAGTCGATCATCCTCTATTTGGACTATTTATTAATTGCAGTAACAGGTTGCTTATTGCTGGAGATAAAATTGAAGAAGAAAACAATATGATCAAAAAAGCTTTAGGACCTGATGTTCCCTTTATGACTCTATATTCAGGAGGAGAATTCTCAATAATCAAGAACAAACCAATCTATGCTGCAGTTTCTGTACATGGACTGGTAGCAGGTTATAATAATTCACCACAAAAAAATGTGGTGCTTTAAATATTTTTTTCGGATATGATTATGATGAATACAGTACTCCCTCAAAATTCAAAGCAGGATAATATACTGAAAGTTGCTGTGTTAGGATTAGGTTCTGTGGGTAAAACCACTATATCTAAAAGCTTTTCAGGGGAACTTGATGACCCTAACCAAATATCGATGACAAAAGGTGTAGATATAACTGTAAAGCGAATAGTTCATCAAGGTCGGACAATCACATTACAAATTTGGGATTTCGCAGGTCAAAAACAATTTCGATTCATGATTGATGTCTTTTTGCGTGGAGTAAAAGGTGTAATGTATGTCTATGATATAACTGACATTGAAACTTTGGCCTATTTGAATGAGTTTGTTGATCTTACACGCAACTATTTAGCAAATCACTTCTACCCGAAAGTTCCTGAAGTTTTAGTTGGAAACAAACTAGACTTAGAGGATGCGGAAGTGTCAATTGAGGACATTCATGACTTCATGAAAAATTACGGAATCAAAAAACACTTCCTTGTTAGTGGTCTTCTGTCAGGTAACGTTTCAGAGCCATTTGAATATATTGTAGATAAAATAATGAATAAGGAACAAAGTTTAGCTGATGAACTTGTTTCAAAATACCAGAGCTTCTAATCAGAGAAGAGGTAGAAAAACTAATGATAGAAAATGAAAGATTTATCCACAAAACATTTAGTTGTGACCTTTGTGGAAAAATGCTAGAATGCAAAATAGAGAGAAAACAATTAGAAGATCTAAGAGATAGCCAATTGTTTAACTTCGTACTGATGCATGCTGATGATCATACTCTAATTATTTCAATCGATGGTAGAGGAGAAATTAGGAGGTCAAGAACAGCTTCTCTTAGTTCAAGTTCAGTTCAAGAAACAGAATTTTCTGATTTAGAAATTTACCATGCTTTAGATAAATGTGAAAATATTATAGATGCATTTAATGTTTTTTTAAAAAATAAATGATGGGTTTGTATCTTCTGATTTATTAATTGCTCAGCAACTCTTCTCTCTTTCAAGATATGGAGACATCTATTTTTTACTACGAAAATATAAGAACCAACTAAGTAGAATTGAGGTGCTTGAAATGAGAGTATTTATGGAAGCTTTCATTCAGGTTGGATCTTTTAAGAATGGTGATCCGTTAGGTCCTGCTTTGCAATACATGGCAATAAAGAAGTGTAGATTGTATGGATTTAGTAGACTAGAGAACAAACTATTATACTATTTCAGCATTCAAGGAAATGATGTACTCAAAATGAATGTCTAAACTCTCAGTATTTCGAAAATAAAAATAAAAGAGATTTTTGTCATTATAATAAAAATAAAAGAGATTGAAAAAGAAATTAAGAAGATAGATAGAAAATTCTATCCGAATAAAGCACTTAGGCCTAAATCGGCATCTTCTTCAGGTTCTTCTTCTTTTTCTTCTTTAGCTTCCGCAGGTGCTGCTTTATCACTTGCAGCTCCAGGAGATGCTGCAGCTGGTGCAGCAGCCATAACAGAAGCTTTCAAAGCTTCTTCAATATTAACATCTTTTAAGGCTGCTACTAAAGCTTTAATTCGAGCTTCATCAACTTTTGCTCCTGCAGCTTCAAGTATTGCTTTTACCTTTGTTTGAGTAATATTTGCGCCTAATTCATGTAGTATTAATGCTGAATATACATATTCCATTTTTTTTCACCTATCCAAATAACGATCCTAATCCTAGATCTTCCTCTGGTTCTTCTTCAGGTTCTTCCTCTTTTTCCTCTGCCACGATAGTTTCAACTTGTTGAACTTTTGGTGCTTCGGAGAGTTTAGCCTGTACTTTGTCTGATAAAGCTTTTGGATCTTTTTCACCAATAGCAGCTGCAATAGAAAGTGATCCTTGAACTGCTTTTGATAGAATTAATGGCAGAGATTTGTTAGTTAGAAATCCTGCATTAACTGAAAGATTAACAGCTAATTGATGAGCATTAGAAAGTATCAACAACAAACTTTGTTTTGTGATAAATCCAGCATTGACAGCTAGATTTAACGCAGAAGTATAAGCCCATTGGATATTTGCTCTATATTGCTCATAATCGAGTAACAAAGCGTCTCCGGGAAGTATTTCTCCATCTTCAAAAGCAACAACAAAACTTAAACCAGCTTGAAAGGGATTGATATCTAATCTTCTTAAAAGAAGAACTACGGTTCGATTAACACGTTCACCTTCTTTAGTTACAACTGCTTCTTCAGAGATACGAATTTGTCCCCCTTCTATCCTTGTTTTAAGTCCCAAAGATTGTAATTCTGCAATGACAGGTCCAGGAGGGATTCCAGTATTCATTGGTCTTATTACAATATCGTTTGGAGCATATTGTCCAGCTTTTGCTGGTGCGGGTACTTTATTCTCATCCATGAAAGTTGCTAATCTGTAAGGATTTGTTTCGCTTAACAAGAATGCACAGGAACCGACAATGTATTCTAATAGTTTTTCAATGCCTGGAACCTTTTTCTTCGATTCAGAAACAGCAATTCTCATTAGACTGTTCTTAGCCATAACAATTTTAGCATCCTTTCGTAAATCCTTTCTCATTCTTTGAACAACGCTTGCATTGATGTTATCAATCTTAACTAGTCCAATGATGGGATAGGATATGAGATCGTTCTTTAGTTTCTCAACTATTTGTTTTTTCTTTTCAGAAACTTTTACGGTTGACATCTTGTCACCTACTTTATTGATATTGGAGGACCCATTGTAGTTTTAATGTAGATTGTGCGAATGTTGTGCTCTCCTTTTTCAAGTCTACTTTCAACGTTCCTTATTACTGTTAAAGCATTCTCAACTATAGAATCATTTTCCATATCTATAGTACCTATTCTATTATGAATAACTGGTGCTTGCCTTAAACGGACTTGGATTGTTGATTGAAGATTCTTGATGAGAGGTTCAATTGGTGTTCCTGGAGGTAAAGGTCTAGGCATACGTCCACGTGGTCCTAGAAACTTACCTAATGATCTACCAATTGTTGGCATCAATGAAGCTGTAGCGATAAAGAAATCGAATTGTTGGGCTAATTTCTTTGCTGACTTGGGGTCTCTACTAATGTTGTCCAATTCATCTTTGTTTATGATTCTGGCTGCTCCTGCTGATTCAGCTTCAACTAAATGTGATCCTTCTCCAAGTACACAAATCTTAATTTCTTTCTCAAGAGGGTGTGGAAGTCTAACATCCATTTGAAACCTCTTAGAAGGATCTTGAAGGTTGATGTCTTTGAGATTGATTGCTATATCAACTGATTCAACGAACTTTCGAGCAGGTGAATCTTTTTTCATTTTTTCAATTGCGTTTTTAAGTTCTTGTTCTACCATAAGTATCATCCTCTACACCACTACCATTAAGCCCAATTGACAATGGTCAACGTGGTCAGAACTTAAGAGAAGTAAAGAACGTTTGTTTTTAAATTTTATCAAATGAGAGAATGTCTAAGGTTTTATCGTTTCTTTAATTCTAGGAGAGAATTTAGTAAGTATGGCATAGGCTTCATTTGGTGTCAAGATGTTCTCTGAAATAAAATCAACAACTAGGATTTTAACTGTACAAAAGACTAAATATTCGTCAAATTCAAGATTTCTTTTAATGGATATTGCTGATATTAAGGAGTGAAGTTGTCCTGCATCAGTTAATAAAATAGAAATCTCCTCTGTTGAGCATTCATTTATTATTGTGCTTTTTACCACCTTTGCTCCCATATTGTATTTCAAACAGTCTTTCTTGTTATCCTCTTGGAAACACAACTGCTCACAAATAAGATTTTCAGGCAGCAGTCCAGCTGAGGAAATGAAATCCAAAGTATCTTTTTCAATTACTATTTTTTTACTTGAATCTATATTCGTTTCTTCTTCTATCAAGAAATTATCCAATTTATTTTGGGACAAATCCTGTTTTTTACTAATGGTCTTCTTGTTTTTACCACTAAAATGAGTAGTACTTTGTTGATAAATTGATGTTCTCATATCTATGAAATTGTTAAATAACAAAGGAAAAACACTTCTACCGTATTTTTTCAACATTTTTGTTTGGTATTCAGCATAACTTGTTGGATTAGTTGGTAAATCAAGTGTTCGAATTTGTATAGCAGAATCTGAACCTTCAAAGAATAAATAGCAATGCTGTGTAGGTAAGCTTTGGATTTTTGTAATTTCATCTTCCTCTAAATTCAAAGCTTTAGCAATGAGATCTGTTCTATCACTTGATCTGAAAACAAATTTTGTTGCCGAATTGGCATGAACAATGTTACTCACACTTTGCCACATTTGAGTTATAGTTATATGCCCAATTCCTTGAGATCTTCCAAGTAAGAAATTGTTTTCAGATGTAATTAATGAAGCAGAACTTTCGGAATGATAGAAATTAGGTATGATATTAATCGCTTCTTCAAGAACAACAACATATCTTAGCTTGTTAGTCATTTCTCTTGCTGAAGCCTTTCTATATAACATCTTAAGAATTAAATTACACACTAAGAAAATATCAGAAGGTCTAGCTGCTCTTCTCTGGAACTGACTTAAATCCAAAATAATGCTTTTACCCTGCTCTAGAAGAGAAAGATCTATAGTTGTTCTCATTGCCCCCAAGATTTCGAAATTTATTGGATTAAATATGAAATTTAATCTGTTAAGAACAGCATCTATAGTTTGTTGCAAGTATGTAATGTTTGAATGAGCTTGTAATTGTCTAGAAACCTTGAAAATATTTTCAACAAAAACCTGCAAATTGCGTTTGGGAGCTTTATGAGTAAGAAAAAGTGCACTTTCAAACAGATTCTTCATTGCAGGTGTAAATTCTTGATTCGATGAAACCAGCATTTCTTCAATAATCAGTAAAGTATTGTGAATATCATCTTCATCAACTGTTTCAAAGATATTAATACAAAGAGGGTGAGGTTTACCTATAGTGTAAATCTCAACTCTAGGATCCTCAGTGAATGTTCTCGCATATTCACCTTTAATGTCAAAAACAAGTGTGTTTATCTTCTTCTCAAGTAGTTGACCAACTATAGAAGAAACTAATTTAGTCTTTCCTCGACCTATAGATCCAAGTATTTCAACATTAAGTAAAAGATCTTTCACATTCAAGGAAATTTCTTTTCCCATGTCATTTTCATCAACTGCTCTACCAACAACAATTACATCTTCTCCACTAAGGATGGAGGTTGCTAGACCATCTTGTTTAGTACTGATTGGTAAGGAACCTCCTCTGTAGGTCATTGGTACATGAACCAATGAAGCAATATCATCAATTAATACAGATTCTTTTTTACGAATTGTTGAAAAGACTAGACTGAGGAAGCTTTTGTTTGGATTAATGGTTTTTCTTTTCTTCTTAGACAAACCAGAAGCATTCAGAACAAAAGAATCAGTAGCTTTATCTTCAGAAAGAAGAAGCAAATCAAAAACAATCTTCTTGGATTCTTTCCTTCTTTTATCAGTCTTAATTATGAAACAAGCATCCTTCATTTCTTTCTTGACAAAGATGCTATACATTTGATCTGTCAAATTGGCTTGTGTAATCAGTTCTGAAGAAGATTCAATTCCATTCTTTACTTTCATTTGATTTAGAGCTTGAACAAGTGTTTTGGTTTGATCACCATTCAATATTCTGATTCGGGAATCATAATGGTTTTCAATAGAATTAGAAATAAAGATAATTTCTCTATCTAATCGCTCTCCAATTCTCTTCTTTAACCAGCCCTTAGAGATTACAGGAAAGAAGATGCTTACTCCTGTGGAGTGTTTGTAAATTGCGAGCATTCTATCTTTTGCTCTCAATGAAAGACCTCTGATAAATGCTTCATGTATTTTATTAGCATAACTGCTGCGGTTGAAATTGTTATTTCCATTTCCAGTTGAAGAAGAAACTATTACTACTCCAATTTTTCTGTAAAATGGTAAGAACAGTTTTTTTTGAGTAAAAAATTCAACGCTATCAATGTTATAAAACGGCAAAAATCTAATTGCAATAAGAACAAGAAGAACAGTTGAAATGGTTGAAATGAAAGCTATATTAGTAAAAAGCGTAATAAAGAAATTCTTCAATACAAGTGCAAGATTTTCTGCAAAAACTGCTAATGAAACCATAAAATTAGATGGAATCAGTTTAAGCAATTCTGGAAATAGAAATATGAAAAAAACAAAACCTACAATGGTTACAGAAATCCAGGGAAGGATTGTTTTAATAACTCTTCTAGTCTTACTTTGTTTTTGTTTACTTGAACTATAACGAAACTGAGATTTCTTAGCCATTGTGGTCCTCTCTAATTCTCTTATTAATTGGGATATTCAAGAGAAATACCACTTTAGGATATAAAAATACCAAAAAAAGTGTAAAATGAAACTGTCTTTTCAAAAAACGATTGGCACAAAATTTCTGTTAGCCTCAAAAGATTTTGTCTTTGTTTATTGTTAGAAAAACTATCTGGATGATGAACATAATGAGGTATGACCCCGCTGATGATGAACATTCTCCACCTACTTGGTGGCCTTAGCTCTGTATGAGCTTCCCTTTATTTTTTAAATTATACTTAGTCTTTTTGAAGAGTTTCTATAACTAATTTCTTTGATTCTTCACCAATTAAATCTAAAAATGCAGTTCGTTGAAATCTTGCATCAAGATCCTTTCTAATAGAAGAAGTAAGGATGAGATTTTTATACATACTAATCTCTTCAGCAATTTTCTGAAAGTTTAGGTCTTTACATTCTTCCTCTAAAGCAGTCAATTCATTAGCAACAGTTGATGAAACAGGATTATCGATAAACTCTAGAATTAACGAAAAGAAATTACTCCAGATTTGTAAAATCGGTTCTCCTGTTTTTTCTGCTTGTTTACTTACATTGTTAGATGCTCTTCTAAATTGTTTAAAATTCCCTCGTGAAAGATAGATTTTTCCTAGGAATACATCCATGTAGGCAGGTTCATGAGTGAAGTTTCTTATTTTGTCTAGAGTTTTTTCTGTTACGTTGTCTATTCTATAAGTTTCTTGAGTAGTAAGGAATTGATAAAGTGTTAAATAGACCTCATCCTTGGATTTCATAGATTCCTTTTCAATTGTTTTAAGCATAGTTTCTTCATCCAAAGAGTTCTCCAATAACAGCTGCTTTGCAAGTTGTGATTCTTCTAAAAATAATTTTATATATCGATAAACCTGTAGTAGACTCTGATCTTCAATCTTTTCAACGTCTATATCCAGTTGCGCAAAAATAAAGAGAATCGTATAGTAAGAACTGAAATAAATAAGTTTTCTTCTTCTTTGATAATAATTTTGTTTAATATTATCTAATTCCATGAAATTAACAAGTTCAGTTAGAAGATTGTATGATTCTTGAAAGTTTCCTTTTAAGGCATAACATCGACTTAAAAGTCTCAAACTATCTGCAAACTCATACATATGATATATAGATAAGTTGCTTTTTTTAATTCTTGAATACACTTTTACCAGATAATCAATAGCTTCATCAAGTCTATACCTAACTGTAGAAATTATCCCTAGATACCAATGTAATATGATATAATGTGTATCAATTAATCTTTCTTGGATTTTTTCTTGATTTAAAATCCAATGGAATAATTCATTCATTTTTTTATCCTTTCCAAGTAAAATATAAAATCTAATCAGCAAATAGAAACTCTTAATCATACCCAATGTATTGTAGCTACTTTCGTAATAATATTGAAAGCACTCTTGCATGTTTTTTGCTGCTTTCGAATATTGTTTATCACTGTTAGAATGAAAAACTGTATATGCGTATAATATCGCATAATAAACTTCTTTGTGCGAATTCTTCTTGTTTCTTATAATTTCCATGCTTTCAGAAATTTTGTTTATTGAGGTTTCATGATCTCCTTTTAGCTGATAAAATAAAGATTCAGTGCTGTAGAAAATTGCCATATGTTCAGTTTGTTTAGTTTCTTTTGCAATTTCACTTAATTTTAGTAGTATTTTCTCTGTTTCTTCGATTTTTTGGAAACCATAACTTTGTAAAAATAAAAACCAGTTAAGTTTGAAGAGTAGGTGTTTATCGATTTTGTTTTCAGTTTTTTGAATTATCTCTTTTATGATATTT